>Ga0208544_10001156_pt1 | contig 18769 bp, 9 predicted proteins | sample DEB08_DNA_9_FD_184526 | JGI IMG/M metagenome (GOLD analysis project Ga0208544, IMG submission 184526) | Aqueous microbial communities from the Delaware River and Bay under freshwater to marine salinity gradient to study organic matter... | ecosystem: Environmental > Aquatic > Marine > Coastal ... | reverse complement strand
CCAGTACATGCTGCGCCAGGGCCGCTTCTTCGCGGACGCCTGCTACTATTATGGTCAGGATGTCCCCGGCAGTGCGTGGTTCTTTTCACCAGGCGGATTGGATGAACGTAAAAAAATGTTGCCGGTTCTGCCGAAGGGCTACGACTACGACGTGTGTGACCACACCACCTTCAGCATGATGTTTGTTGAAGACGGATTCGTGGCATTGCCGAGCGGCATGCGCTACCAATATCTCGTGCTGCCGGATCATGCGCGCTATACACCGGATGCGCTGGAGAAAGTGGCGGAGCTGGTGAAGGCCGGCGCGACCGTGATCGGTCGCAAACCGTCGCGTTCCCCGTCGCTCGCCGGGTTCGCGGATGCCGATGCTCAGATTCAGCAGATGGCTGCTGAGCTGTGGCCGAAAGGAAAAGGCGAACGCCGCGTCGGCAAGGGGCGGGTGATCGCTGGCAAATCGTTTGAAGCAATTCTGGCCGAAGACAAGCTGGCTGCGGACTTCAGCGCCGGCGACGACAACGTCTGCTACATTCACCGCAAACTGAAAGACGGCGAGTCCTACTTTGTCGCCTATCAGGAAGAGCAGGCGAAAGACCTGTCGCTTAGCTTCCGTGTCACAGGTAGGGTTCCGGAAATTTGGAATCCGGTCACCGGCGAAAAAGTGCTTGTCGCCAACTACACCGATGACGGAACGATCACGACGCTTCCGGTTAAAATGGATCCGTTCGGCTCGCGCTTCGTCGTGTTCCGCTCGGGCGATACGAAAAACGCGGTCGCCAAGCTGACCCAGGACGGGCAGCCGGTACTTTTGGACGGCAACGGCCTGCGCTTCACCGTTTGGGAAAACGGAACCTATGCGGCTGAGTTTGCCGACGGTGCAACAGCCGAAGCAACTGTTGAAAACATTCCCGCACCGGAAGCCGTGCCGCAGGGATGGACCGTATCCTTTCAGGCAGCGCGCGGCGCGCCCGAGGGAGCTATTGCTTTCGATCAGCTCATCTCTTGGACGGAGCGCCCGGAAGAGGGGATTAAATATTTCTCCGGAACCGCGACCTATGAGAAGAGCGTCCATATCAGCACCGAACGTCTGCAGGAGGATGGCCGCGTTTGGCTAGATCTGGGGCAGGTGGAGCAGCTGGCCGAGGTGTCTGTCAATGGAACATCGCTCGGTGTGCTGTGGAAGAAACCGTTTAAAGTCGATATCACAGATGTCGTTAATCCCGGCGCGAACCATGTTCAGGTCAGAGTGACCAACTGTTGGAAGAATAGAATTATAGGCGATTGGAAACTCCCTGCCGATCAGAAGATTACTTGGACTTTGTATCCGTTTTATCACGACGATAAAGAGGCGCCGTTGATGACCTCCGGTCTGCTGGGGCCGGTGCGCCTGCTGAGCTCGAATTCCGTCACGCTGAAACCATAGGGATGAATTGCATGGAACACTCGATGCAGAAGACTGCATGGATGCACTTATTGAACTGAAGCATGACCTATAACCTATAGAAATCGCCTGAACTCGCTGACGCGAGTCCGGCCATAAGAATAGTAAAGTATGAATCAATTATCGTATCGTAGTAGCCTCTCTCGGAAAGTAGTCACTGGAGCAATCATCTTAGGATTCGCCATACTCGTATGAGCGCGCTCGATAGAACCACTGAACACAAGTAGATTCAAAAATGCCCATCATTCTTCCACCGATCACTCGTCGTCAATTCATCCAGCGCTCGCTCGCTTTGGGGGGCACGGCACTGATGGCGTCCCGCGCGTGGGCCGCCACAGATCGCGAATGCGTTGGATTGGGTCCCAACCGTGTGGCTTTGCTTGCAGATACACACATCAGTGGCGATCCAAATCAGGTCTACCCAGGGACGAAGTGGCCTGGATCTCCCGTCGGGGAGGGCGAGCATGAAAGCGTCAATATGGCAGGCTGTCTTGCAACGGCAGCCAAAAGCGTCCTGGCACTCAATCCTCGACCGGCTCACCTGATCGTCAATGGTGACTGTGCGCTCAGCAATGGTAAAGCAGCCGAGTACAAAGAGTTTCTCAGGCTTGTGGAGCCGATCCGTGCTGCGGGCATCACCGTTCACGTGACGATTGGCAATCACGACAATCGTGAGACTTTGTGGAAATTGCTCCCGTTTCTAAAGCAAGAGCAAATGGGCGTGCAGGCGGGTGTGATTGAATTGCCGCACGCGAATCTCATCCTGTTGGATTCAGGGAAAAGGGGAATTCTGGGCGACCCACAGTTGGACTGGCTTGCCAAAGAACTCGACGAACGAGCGGATAAGCCAGCCCTCATCTTCGGTCACTTCAACCCGTATCCCAATCGCGGCGTGCGTCCGATCAGGGGCATGCGTGATGGGCCGTCGCTATTGAAGCTGCTTGCTGAACGAAAGCATGCCAGGGGCTATTTCTATGGCCACACGCATGAGTGGCAATACGATCGACGGGACCATCTCCATTTAATTAACCAACCGGCAGTCAGTTATTATTTTGGCAAAGGCCATGCGCATGGCTGGGTGGATATGAAGCTCACGGAAACGTCCGCTGATTTAGCATTACACTGCATCAACCGCAAACACCCGCAGCACGGTGACCGGAGACAGGTCAGCTTGAAAGACCAGCCCATTACGGTTCGTGTTGCCTCTTACAATGTTGAGTTCGGCAAAAGCGCGACCCCGGAACAAATTGGAGAGATGTTCAAGCCATACAACTTGGACATCATCGGCTTTGATGAAGTACCCGATGGTGATTGGACCGCGCGCGTGGGCAACGTTCTGGGAATGAAACACAGCTATGTCGGCAAGATCTCATCGGCCAATCATAAAGACAAATACAAGTCGATCCTCAGTCGGACACCGCTAGCAGGCACGACTGAGCATGAACTGCAGGTTGAACGTCGACGCTGCTGGAACCCTGCGTCGGCGGTGAGAGCCGTGACAGAGATCGATGGTATTTCAATCGCATTTTATTCGTTGCATATCTGCAGCTCGCGCGATCGCGAAAAGATTGGTCATGCCTACCAGCTGGCAACCGAGGTCTTGCCGAAAGAGACGACGGAACGGGTGATCGTGGTCGGGGATTACAATAACAATATCGGCGACATTGCGATGAACACGATTGAGGCGGCAGGCTTTAAGCCCACGTGGAACGACCTGAAGATGGATGTCTCCAAGGAGTTCACCTATAACGCCCAGGATCCAAGCAAGAATCTCGGGGTAATCGATCACATTTTATACAACACCTCGGCGGGAGCCCAGGTAACAGAGGGAGGTATCATCGAACTCGAAACGCCCTTGTCGGATCACAAACCCATCTGGGCCGAGATCGTGTTCCCTCGCGAACTCAAGAAAGTGAAATGAATTGGATACATAATATGAACAGAAGAACGTTACAAAAACAGATGATTATGGGATTGGCTGTAGCCGGGTTGATCGGCATCAGCACGCACGCGCTCGCTGAAGAATCGACATCCCGCAAGCCGAATATTGTCTATATTTTGGCGGACGATATGGGCTATGGCGATGTCAGTGTCCTCAATCCGGAATCCAAGATTCAAACCCCGAATATTGACCGGCTCGCCAATGAAGGAATGACTTTTAGCGATGCTCACGCGGGCTCATCCGTTTGCACCCCTACACGTTATGGCATTCTGACGGGTCGCTATTGTTGGCGTACGCGATTGAAGCAAAAGGTATTATGGAATTATGATAATAGCTTAATGACACCTTCCCGGCTCAATGTGGCGTCCTATCTCAAACAACAGGGGTACCACACCGCCATGATCGGCAAATGGCACCTGGGAATGGATTGGGCCAGTCAATCCAGGCCAGGGGAGATTACCGACGAAGAGGCTGACGTTGACTTTTCCAAGCCGTTCAAAAATGGGCCAGTAGATATGGGCTTTGACTACTTCTACGGCATCAATGCGTCACTTGATATGCCACCCTACATCTTTCTCAAGAATGATCAGGTGGTCACCATCCCAACCGTAATGAAGAAAAACTTTGGGCGTAGCGGTCTCGCGGACCAAGAGCTGGAACCCGAACACTTTCTCCCTGCGTTCACTCAAGAGGCGGTCTCGTATATTAAAACACAAGACAAGAAGCGTCCCTTTTTCCTCTATTTCTCATTGAATGCGCCGCACACCCCGATTGCGCCGTCCAAACCGTTTCAAGGCAAAAGCAAGCTGGAGGGCAAATTGGGCCAGTACGCCGATTTCTGTATGGAAGTTGATGATACCGTTGGCCAAGTCCTGGCCGCTCTAGAGGAAAGTGGCTTAAGTGAAAACACGATCGTTATTTTTACAGCAGATAATGGCTGCGCCTACTACATCGGCGTCAAGCAATTCGAACAGCAAGGCCATTTCCCCAGCGGGATCTACCGAGGGTACAAAGGCGGAACCTTTGAGGGGGGACATCGTGTGCCGTTCTTAGTGCGTTGGCCTGCGACCGTCCAACCCAAAACAAAGAATGATCAAACCATTTGCCTGACCGATCTATTGGCGACCTGTGCCGATATCGTAAAAGAGCCGTTGCCAAAAAACGCCGCTGAAGACAGTCTCAGCTTTCTGCCCGCACTACACGGGCAAACCATCGACACTTCCACGCGTCAAGGCGTGGTGCATCACGACTTCGATGGCCAGTTTGCGATACGTAAGGGAAAATGGAAGCTCTTGACCAAAGCGACAGAGGGGTTGGGGACCCGAAAGAGATTGGGTAATCTTCCACATCTATATGATATTCAGCGTGACCCCGGTGAAACAAAGAATGTGGTAAATCAACACCCTGAGGTGGTCAAAGAACTCACCGCGCTTTTGGAGAAATACAAGCGTGATAGCCGCAGTGTCCAGAGATAGCGGTAGAATGAAAACAATAATAGGAATTGCACTCATCCTCATAATTTCAGGCGCAGCATTCGCCAAGGAAACAATCATGCCCGAAAAGAAGGTTGTATACAAGACCATCGACAATACCGAACTCGCCCTGCACGTCTTCAATCCCAAAGGTCACAAACTGACCGACAAGCGACCCGCGATTGTCTTCTTCTTTGGTGGAGGCTGGATGGGGGGAAACCCGAAGCAATTCTACCAGCAGGCCAAGAGCTTCGCTGCTCTTGGATTTGTGGCTATGTCGGCTGAATACAGGGTGATCGGAAAGCACAAGACGACCCCCTTTGAATGTGTGCAGGATGGGAAGTCAGCTGTCCGCTGGATCCGACAACATGCAGCCGAATTAGGCGTTGATCCCGATCGTATTGTAGCTGCAGGCGGGTCCGCTGGTGGACACGTTGCCGCATGCATTGGTGTCATTCAGGGGCACGAGGAAGAAGGGGAAAATACGAATATCAGTGCCATGCCCAATGCCATGATTCTGTACAACCCGGTTGTCGATACGACCGAGAAGGGCTACGGGATGAACGAGGTGGGCGAGCAACGAAAGACCGAAATCTCGCCATGTCACAACGTCCGGAAAGGAATCCCGCCAACACTGGTGTTTCATGGCACTGCAGACAGAATAGTGCCGTTTGAGAATGTAGAACGCTTCACTCAACTCATGAAGGATGCCGGCAACAGATGCATACTAGTCCCCTTCGAAAAGAAGGGCCACGGGTTCTTTAATGGTTCTTTCTTTCGGCCAAAGAATGGTGACGATGACTTCAGCCAATGTATGAACAAGAGTGTTGAGTTCCTCTCTGCGCTAGGTTTTGTAAGACCACAAACCCCATCAAACACGACGGCCACAACGGCGGCGAAACCTACGCGCGTTGTGTGCGTGGGAGACAGCATCACGGCTGGCCCCTATCCTGAAATGTTGCAGAACGAACTGGGGAAGGGGTGGGTTACCGTAAATTGCGGACAAGGTGCTGCTACGGTAATAGAAGGGACCTTGCGACCTTACCAAAACAGCCCCAACATCATCGTCTTTCTCGTGGATGACATGGGGGTCGCCGACACTTCGGTTCCTTTCAATTACGACGGAGGAGGAAACCCGGTGACTTATAATTTGAATCATTTCTACGTCACTCCCAATATGGAGACGCTTGCCTCCATGGGCATGAAATTCACACAGGCCTACGCGACCCCCGCATGCACTTCCACCCGCGTCAGTCTGATGACCGGCTTCAATACCCTGCGTCACGGGGTCTGTATGCAGGTGAATCCAGTAGGCGTGATCGCGCCCAATGCAGTGTCCCCTTTCACCACCACGCATAGCACGCCCAACGACTGGAAGCGCACAGGGATGGATGCGACGGATGCGGCGACTTCTATGCCCAAGGTCTTGAGCGATGCAGGCTACCGGAGCATTTTCAGTGGGAAAGGCCACTTCGGTTCAAGTGGTAGCTTTGCTGCGGATCCGCTCGCTGTCGGTTTTGATGTAAACCGGGGGGGCAGCCATCGCGGAGCACCTTCATCCTATACCGGTAACTATGGCAACAACTTGCCAAATTTGGATGCCTATGAGAACACCGGCACTTTCCTGACAGACGCCCTGACTCAGGCCCTGAATGAAGAAATCGAAGATGCGGTCAATGATGGCGTTCCGTTTTTCGCCTATATGTCGCATTACGCTGTCCACTCGCCCTTCACGACCGATCCGAACGCGACCGGGGACTACTCGTCCGGGGTCAGTCGCAGCCACCGCAGCTTCGCTACGATGATCGAAGGGATGGACCAGTCGCTGGGGGACATACTCACAAAGCTCGACGAACTAGGAATCGCAGAAAATACACTGATTATCTTTCTGGGCGACAACGGGAGTGATTCACCTGCGGCGACTCAAGATGGGTTTGCTTCGGGCGCATTCAGTGATTTTCCACTTCGGGGCAAGAAGGCCACTGAGTGGGAAGGCGGTATACGTGTGCCGATGCTCGTTTCCTGGGCTAAGCGCGATGCCAGCAACACCTTCCAGGCGGCACTTCCGATTGCAGCCGGTAGCCGTGAGGACGACATCGTAACCGTCTGGGATATTTTCCCCACCGTTCTCGGTGTAACTGGCGTGGCCGCACCCCACGCGCTGGATGGCTACGACCTCTCCCATTATTTGCAGGGCAGCCCGGGCACACATCGCCCACAGGAAATGTTGATGTATTGGCCCAACGACCATAACGAAGATTATTTCGCGATCTTCCGTGATGAAAACTGGAAGTTGATTTACCGCTTCGCAACGGACCGTTTCGAACTCTATGATTTGGACGCGGATCCGACTGAAGCCAGTGACCTTGCCGTATCGAATCCGGACCGTGTCATGCGCATGGCCCGCCGCATGGCACAGGAGTTCGATGCTGGCTGGGGCACTTTGGGGCCTCTCTGGCCGACCTTCGCCGGGGCTTCGCGCCCCTACACCGACGATCCTTTTGCCATGCCGTCTCTTCCTGAAGTCGACATCGACCAGGATGGCATCGCTGACATTGAGGAAGACCCCAACAATAATGGCCTTATCGATGCGGGTGAAACAGACCCTGACAATCAGGACAGTGATCAGGATAACACGCTTGATGGCGACGAAGTCCGCACGGGGAGGGACCCGTTGGATCCTTCAAGTTTCTTCGCGGCAGACATTCTGTCACGCTCAGCAACAGAAATTCAACTGTCCTGGCCCTCCGCTCCGGGAGCATTCTACCAGATCGAGTCCAGCACCACTCTCTCGGGATGGGGAACCGAACTGGATAACATACCGGCAGAGGATCCGGGAAGTTCTACCAGTAGAACACTCGCGATCCCTGCGGAAACATCCAATTGGTTTCTCCGGTCTGTGTTGTTGCCGGCCTCCTCCCGATCAGTGGCTTCTCATCCTTCGCTCCCTGCAAACGTAAATTCGGGCTGGCGATCAACTCTCTCCCCCCGACGGCAGACGCCCGCCTCCAGAACCATTCCCTGGCCAAAGGCGCATGCCTAGAGCGTTCGTTCTGAACGCAGCGACTCGATGCACCCTGAACCTGTGAAAACAATGAAAGCATCTAACACCCTTCATCTCATCGCCTTGGTTTGCACGGCGCTGGTTTCGCTCTGCTCTAGCAATGCCAGCGGGGCTGAACATACCGTTCGGTCGCCCGACGGCAAAGTCACTGTGCGGCTCGTCTGCGAAGATTCGCGCCTGAGCTACTCGCTTGTCTGGAATGAGCGCGCGATCTTTCAAAACTCGGCGCTGTCACTGATTCCCAATGCCAAATACTCCGTAACAGGTGCAGAAACCAACTCAGTCAACACAGCCTGGGAAACCGTGTGGGGGCAATTCAGTTCCGTACAGGATCACTGCGAGCAGCTGCTGCTGAAGGTCGATGTGTCAGGGATTCAGGCCGAGCTGATTTGTCGTGTCTATAATGACGGCGTCGGCTTTCGCTTCGTGGTACCCGAACAAGCGATCACTGCGAACAAGCCCGTCAATTTTATCTGTGAATACCACACCACCGAACCGTTCAAGGGATGGTTCCCCAATGGAGAGAATGAGCCGATCGGGCCGGTGCCCTTTGGAAAACGTGGACAGAAAAAAATGCCCGCGGTCATCGACGCTGGCCATGGCGTTTTTCTCGGGCTGCTGGAATCCGACCTTTACACGGCAAAAGGATTTAAGACGGCCCAGCTTTCCGGAGCACGGAGTGAGTCAAAAGCGACGCTCACCCGCAAGGGCATGACCACTCCATGGCGAGTGATCCTTTTGGGCACCCAGCCCGGAACATTGCTCACTTCGACGGTTCCGCTCAATCTGTCCGCGGAATGTAAACTCAAAGACACTTCCTGGATCAAGACGGGGAAAAGCCTGTGGGACTGGCGTGTGCACGATTACCAAGCCGGAGATTTCACGTATGGAATCAATACGGCCAGCTACATGCGCTTTATCGACTTCGCTGCCGAGAACAAGATCCGCTATTTCCTCATTGATGACTCTTGGTTCAAGAAGGTTGAAAATGGCAAGCTGGTCATCAAACCAGAAGTCGACCTGAAAAAGATAATGGATTATGCGAAAAGCAAGGCGGTTGATATCATTCTCTATTATGATCGCCATAAAGGGAAATCTTTAGGGGATAAAGCGCTCTTTAAGCTCTATTCCGAATTCGGTGCTTCCGGGATCAAGTACGGCTTCATGGGCAACAATGCTCAATTCACCCGAACCGCGGTTGAGGAGACGGCTGCAAACAAACTGCTTGTAAATTTCCATGACAACCCCTGTCCCATGACAGGCATCAGCCGCACACTGCCCAATGCGATTACCCGCGAATTTTGTCATTGCCAGCAGGATTGTCGAAAAGCCTTCACCCCGACGGCATTTCTAAAAATGAGCATGATCAATGCGCTCTCAGGGCCGCTGGATCAGAACAATGGCGCGTATGGTTTAAACGGGATCAACAAGGGGGAACGACAGAAGGGCCCGCTCAAAAAGAACAGCTATAACACGACAGTTGTCTCTGAAACCGCGAGAACGCTGGTCATCTCCAGTGGTTTGATCATCCTGCCTGATGCCCCCGAGGAATATGCAAAGAAGGCGGACCTGTTTGAGTTTATCCGACACATGCCGGCAACCTGGGATGAATCACAGGTGGTCCACAGCAAGATCGGTGAACACATCACAACCGCTCGGCGCAGCGGCGACCAATGGTTTGTCGGAAGTGTTATCAATGAACAAGGTGGCACGCTACAGATTTCATTGGACTTCCTCGAAAAAGGAAAGGCCTACACCGTCACCTTCTACGAAGATGCACCGGATACTCATTACATCAAGAACCGCGAATCATACCAGATTCGAAAAGCCACCATGACTGGCAAGGATACCATCGAAGCAAAAATGGCACCCGGCGGTGGGCACTGTATGTGGATCCGCCCCGTAAGCTCAACAGAGAAAAAGAGATGATGAAAAACTTATTCATTGCGACTCAGAGGTTCGTTTTCTCGGTGTCGTCTAGACAACGCCCTAGCGTATTGAAATTGCGGATACCGTTCCGTCCTTTACATTGAATTTTTTAATTATGAAACTAAACTTAAAAACCTGTTCTCTCATTGCGACTTGCGCAGTACTCTCAATCAAATCCGGTTGTGCTGTCGAACTGATTCCTGAAACCGAAGACGCATACAATGAGCGGATGCAGTGGTTTACGGACGCGCAATTCGGCTTATTCATACACTACGGGGTTTATTCAACGCTTGGCGGTGAGTGGAAGGGGAAGCCCGTTCCAAAATACGCTGAATGGATTCAACGCTGGGCAAAAATAACACCTGAGGAATATATCCCGCTCGCAGCCGATTTTAAGCCGGAAAAACTGGACGCAGATTTCTGGGTTAAGACCGCAATCGAAGCGGGTATGAAATACATGGTGATTACCTCAAAGCACCATGAAGGCTTCTGTCTTTGGGACAGTGCCTATACTGAATACGATTTAGGCGAAGCGACCACCTTCGACCGTGATATTCTGGGGGAACTCAAAGCGGCTTGTGATCAGTATGGCCTCAAATTCGGACTCTATTACTCGCTCACAGACTGGCACCATCCGTCTCAACGCGTTTCGATTGTCGGAGGTATGCAAACTCCGATGAACGATAAGGAGGGCTATGTCACTTATATGAAGGGGCAGCTGAAGGAACTCATTGATCGCTACGATCCAGCGATATTGTGGTTTGATGGAGATTGGGCCAACTGGTGGAGCTTGGAAGACGGGAAGGATTTATACAATTATCTACGCGAACTAAGCCCCGAGTTGATTGTTAATAACCGCGTAGCCAAGCGAAATCGTTTTAAAAAGGATTTCGGGACTCCTGAGAATCAGACACCGAAAACGGCTTTGGATCACGTGTGGGAGGCGTGCTGGACGGTCAATCACTCATGGGGATATAAAAAGAGTGACACCAGATGGAAGCGTATCGATGAGCTCGTGCAAAAGCAGATCGACATCAATACCAAGGGTGGCAACTTGCTGCTCAATGTCGGGCCTTATGCGGATGGTTCTTGGCCTCACGGTTCTACCGATCTGTTGTTGCAAATGGGCGCGTGGAATAAGGCTCACTCCGATGCCGTTTATGGAGCTGAATACATCAAAATGAAATCACCAGCGTGGGGTGCCCTCGCACAATCAAAGGCATCGTCTCCGGCGGTCGGTGAGCTCTTTGCCTATGTCTTTAATTGGCCAAAGGACGGGGAACTGACGCTTCCAGGCTTTTCTGCAGACGAGGTTAAGGTCACGACTTATGAGGGTGTCACGCTGCCATCGACCCTTTCTGGAGCTGGCCTTGCGATCGACCTATCGCCCGCGAAGCCGACACCACATGCGACCGTTTTGCGGATTGCTTATCGGGGGCTTCAGAAATCGAAGTCAGGCAAAGTTGTATCCCTCAAGCTATCGGGCAACGAATTGTATCTGGACGCTCCCGATGCCAAGTTGAGCGGCAAGGTCAACCTCTTGCAGAGTCATACTTACATTGGCTATTGGACGGATCCTTCGGATACGGCTACATGGACTGTGGATGTGCCGGCCCCAGGAAAGTATGCGGTCAAGTTTCTCTATTCGTGCCCGAAAGCGTATGCGGGCAGCGATGTAAAACTGACGATTTCAGGTCAAAGCATGACCGCAAAGGTGCCTGCCTCGAAGGGGGGATGGGAAGACTTTGAATTGCTTGATCTTGGCTTGATCGAACTGAATCAAGTCGGCACAACTGAGTGTACGATTGGGTTTGGCCAGAAAAAGGGGAAGGCATTGCTCAATCTAAAAGCGGTTGTCTTTATTCCGATTGATGAGTAGTGCAATTCATCAATTGCATCTGCTTTGCCCAATAACCTACACCCTTCTATCATTAGTTGAAATGACCCAAAACACTGAGAAAAAAACAGATCGCAGACACTTTCTGAAAGTGAGCTCCATCGGCACCGCATCACTTGCCGCGGGAGGCCTTTTAGGACCCACCACCTATGCCGGAGGCAAGCCGCAGGCGGCGACCAGCGCCGCGCTCCACCCTACGGAAACGAAGCTAGAGCTCCTCTTTCTAGGCACGGGGGCGGCCAATTGGCCAAAGACGTACCCACCTGTGAATCAAAAACTTACAAGAGGGCAGGTGCGCGGCACGTCGTCGATGCTGATCAATGGACACATTCTGATTGACTGTGGTTATACCGTAGTGGATGTCATGAAGCGATATGACGTGAACCCGGCAGGCATTACCGACATCCTGCTGACGCATACACACGCGGATCACTTGCACGAAGCCTCTATTTTGAAAATCGCGAATTCAAGGGATGCCGATCTTGGACCTTTGAAATTCTGGGGAGACCCGGAAGCACTGAAAAAGGTGCCAGACTCAGATCGCATTGAGAAGCGTCCTGTTGTGATTGGCCAAACCTTCAGCATTGACGGACTCGGAATCACGGGGCTTGAGTCCAATCACCATGTAGCTGACTCGAAAGAACAATGCATGATCTACCTAATTGAGGGGGCTACGAGGAGTGTTCTCTACGCGACAGACGGTTCCTGGCTACTGGCAAACACATGGAACACTCTCCGTAAAAAGCGACTCGATGCCATTATCTGGGACGCCACCTGTGGCGAAGGAGCGGGAGATCCTCGAATTTTCAGCCATAACGACATGAGCATGATTCGCCACATGAACCATTCCCTTGTGAAAGGAAAGGTACTGAAACCTGATGCAAAAATCATTCTCACCCATATCGCACGAAAACTGCAGCCCCCCCATGCAGAGATGGAGCAAACGCTCCTACCGGAAGGTCTTATCCCTGCCTATGACGGTATGTCCGTCGTGCTGAGCTAAACAGTCTGAACAAAATAGAGAGACCCTTAGACGTGATCAAAAATAATATTCGTCAGCCGTATCATACCGGTGCGGTTTATTTGACCGGCATTGGCTCAAAGAGACCCCACACAAGTCGTCGGTTTTGGGCGGCGACGCAGCGGATGAGTCTGAATCCGAACTCAAAGCATTGGCAGAGCAACTCAACCAGACTATGCCAAACTCTGGACGAATGGGTGTGACTGGCCTTCATCCTTACGAAATAAAGATAACGTGAAAAAGCAAATGCTTAGGACCGCCCTATGTGCTGTCGCCTGCATCTCCGTTCTGGACATGACGGCTCAGGCCTTGTCAGCCCAAACGATTATAGTGTCGCCTGGCGGAACGGTTGACTCGCTACCAGAGGCTCGTGATGCCGTGCGGGCATTGCGGGCCGCAGGTGAAAAGGGCGATATCGATGTCGTGATTCAGGACGGGGTTTATACGCTGGACCAAACGCTGGTCTTCGGACCGGAGGATTCTGCACCCGAGGGCGCGGTGACGCGCTACCGTGCGGCCGAGGGCGCGAGTCCCTTGATCAGCGGCGGTCGTGTCATCAAAAACTGGCAACAATCCGATCTGCGGAGCGGCAAGGTCTGGAAGGCGAAGGTCCCGTGGGCGAAGGGGGATGCCTTCTTCCATTGTCTCTACGATGGCAGTACGCTTTTGCAGCGGGCGCAGTCTGAAGAGATTCGTGTGAACGTGGATGCGCCCAGAAGCATGTATGCGGGCGAGCTTAAGCATCGGCTGGAGTTTTCCTATACGGGCGATGTGCTCAAGCCCTGTAAAAATCTGGAGGATCTGGAGCTATACGGCCAGCCCACTCGGGCGTGGTTGGTCAATTACCTGGGGATCGCCTCGGTCGACCCGGAGAAAAAACGGGCCCGGCTGACGGTTCCGGCCACATACCGTATGGGTGGATCGTTTGTTCTGGAAAACCGGGTCGATGATCTGGATCAGCCGGGTGAATGGGCGCTCAATTCGCAGGAAGGCATCCTCTATTACTGGCCGGAATCGGGCACGCCGGGCGATCAGGTAATTGCCCCGGCGCTGGATGAGCTGATCCGGGTGGAAGGCGTGAACGATGCTTCCGTTGCCGGGAAGAAGGACCGGCCTGTCGAGGGCATTGTTTTCAGCGGGCTTCGGTTTGCTCACGCAGATCGCCAGAAGTGGTTGCCGGAAGACCAGGGGATTCAGCACGACTGGAACATGTGGGACAAGGCGAACGGGTTGATTCGCTTTCGGGGCGCCCGCAATTGCGCCGTCCGGAACTGCACTTTTTTCGACAGCGGCAGCGACGGCGTGCGGCTTGATCTGTTTTGTCAGGAAATCACGGTGGAGGGCTCCACGTTTAGGGATCTCGGCGGCACCGGAATCCTGTTGTGCGGCTATGGGCCGGGCAAAAAGGATGTCAACAAAGGCAATACCATCCACAACAATGAGATTACCCGGGTGGGGCAGTTGTTTCTACATTCGCCGGGGATCTTTGTCTGGCAGAGCGGGCATAACCGGATCTCTCATAATCATGTCTACGATCAGGCTTACACCGGCATCGTGATCGCAGGCGTGCGTCGCCGTTTCTTTGCCCCCGTTTTTAAAAAGACGGGTCAGGCCAATCCGTTCGCCAAATGGAAATTTCCTGAAGGGACGCGCGAGCATATTCCCACGATTCGCTGGGACGAGATTACACTCGCCGACATCAAGGCCTGGTCCGCGTATGAGCCGTACATGCATGCGCGGGGAAACCTGATTGAGTTTAATGAAGTGCATGACTGCCTGAAGTTACTACACGATGGAAACTGCATCTATCTGTCAGCCAATGGCGATGGCAACATCGTTCGGCATAACGTGACGTATAACCATCCGGAGGGGGCGATGATTCGTACCGACGATGATAGCCATGGTGCCACGGTTCAAGGCAACCTTCTGTTTGGCACTACGGGGAATCAGGGGATCACCATCAAGGGGCTGAATACCGCCACAGGAAATGTGTTCGTCAATAGCCAACTACTGACAGGGCGGGCGGGCAACACCGTCGATCCAGAGTCGGATCTGTCGCGCAATATATTCTATGTCGTCAGTGGCTCGGTATCCGATGGCTTTCACTACGGTATCGATAGCGTGGGTGCCGGGCTGGATTATAATCTCTACTACCATAATGCGCCGGGGGTCGGGGAATCACTGTTAATGAAACAACGTGCGCGTAACAAAACAGCGTTAGCGGACCATCACAGTCTGGCCAGCGATCCGCTGTTTGTGGATCCGGTTCATGGGGACTTCAGTTTCAAAACCGGATCGCCTGCGCTCAAGCTGGGAATGAAACCCTTGTCGCTGGATATCGTTGGGAAAATGGGGACCTTGCGGGATCCGTTTCTGGCGCGTTTCATGTCTGACTCTTCGATGCTCTTTAAGAGCACGGCGAAAGAGGGCGGAAAAAAGAAACGCAAAAAAGGCAGCAACGAATTGAATTTGTGAACAAACCGCTCTCGGGCTTTATTTGGTGTACATCATCGGGTGTTCACGTGATTACGCAGGGGAGGGTGTTATGTTACTCTAGGGAAGTAATAAGCTATTGAGCGGGAGGACAAAGCAGATTATGAAATTTGGTGGACCCTTGACAACACAGAATAAAATGAAACACCGTAATTATATAAGATCAATTAGCATCGTAGTCGTACTCTTGGTATTTTCAGGGTATACCGCTAGCGCAAAGGATAGAACAGGCACGTTGCCGAATATTGTCTATATTCTGGCGGACGATATGGGCTACGGCGATGTCAGCGCCCTAAATCCGGAATCAAAGATTCAAACCCCAAGCATTGACCGTCTCGCAAGTGAAGGGATGAATTTTACCGATGCCCATTCCGGATCCTCTGTTTGCACCCCGACGCGGTATGGAATTTTGACTGGTCGCTATTGTTGGCGTACGCGCCTAAAGCGGGCCGTGTTATGGAATTATGATAACAGCTTGATGAAACCTTCCCAGCTCAACGTGGCTTCTTATCTTAAAGAAAATGGCTACAACACAGGGATGGTCGGCAAATGGCACCTGGGGCTGGATTGGGCAAGTCAATCCAAACCGGGGGAGATCACCGAGGATGAGGCTGACGTTGACTTCGCTAAGCCGTTCAAAAATGGCCCTGTGGACATGGGCTTTGACTATTTCTTCGGCATCAATGCGTCACTCGATATGCCACCCTATATCTTCCTCAAGAACGACAAGGCCGTCAGCATTCCAACGGTAGCAAAGAAAACCTTCGGTCGACGAATCGGACTTGCCGACAAAGACCTGGAGCCCGAACACTTTCTGCCTGCGTTCACTCAAGAGGCCGTATCGTACATTAAAGCGCAGGATAAGAATCAGCCCTTCTTCCTCTATTTCTCATTGAATGCGCCGCACACACCGATCGCGCCGTCCAAACCGTTCCAGGGCAAAAGCAAGCTGGAGGGCAAGCTGGGTAAGTACGCAGATTTCTGCATAGAAGTCGATGATACCGTGGGCCAAGTCCTGGCCGCTCTAGAGGAACGCGGATTAAGCGATAACACCCTGGTGATTTTTACGGCAGATAATGGCTGTGCTTACTACATCGGCGTCAAGCAATTCGAGGAGGAAGGACATTTCCCGAGCGCGAACTACAGAGGTTACAAAGGTGGAACCTTTGACGGCGGGCACCGTGTGCCATTCTTGGTGCGATGGCCAGCAACCATCAAGCCGCGGACACAGAATGACCAAACGATTTGCCTGACAGATCTATTGGCTACCTGTGCAGCGATCGTAGCAGAGCCGTTGCCCAGGAATGCCGGTGAAGACAGTCTCAGCTTTTTGCCCGCACTGCGCGGGGAAGCCATCGATACGTCCATGCGTCAAGGAGTGGTTCATCACGACTTTGGGGGTAACTTTGCCATACGGAAAGGCAAGTGGAAGCTCTTGACCAAAGCGACATCGGGATTGGGGCACCCTTACAAATCGGATCTAACACCGCAGTTGTATGATATGCAGGGGGATCCCGGAGAAACAACGAATGTGGCCAGCCAGCACCCTGAGGTGGTTAAAGCACTCACCGCACTTTTAGAGCAATACAAGCGTGAGAAACGGAGTGTCCGGCGACGCTAGAATCGAGCAAATAGATAATGAATGTTAGCAAAACACTCTGTATCTCCACGCTACTCCTGGCAGGAGGCTTCGGCTTCGAAGCACTTGCCCCGGAGCCCACCTTCGCGGGCTCTCGGATTGGACGAGAGGGAGAAGCATTCTGGCGCTATGCGGGTAACGACGCGCATGACCTGATCGAGCGTGCTGTCGAGACACTACGCAGGGAGGGTTGGAGCTACGTTAAAGGCGGCAATCGGGGTGCCAGTGGGCGCACGGAGCGCGCCTTCCTCCGGAAGGGCAACGTAATGGCCGAGTGGATCTATGAAAAGAACAGGACGTCCCCCGAGATACTCTGGGTGCACGTCTGGAGGGACACCCCGGAGGATGAGCTACGCGCCCAGTGGGAGGAAGCGCAGCAAGGCGGCCCCGAAGTCGTCAGTGCGTTCCTTGCGAACCTCGCCGTGCCGCAACGCCATCTTATCGAAGGCTCTGTTAAATTCGATCTCAATCAATCAGAGAAATAATGATGAAAAATAAAAAGATATTGATAGCTCTCGCTCTCATCAGTGGCGTGTCGTTGACCCATGCCACCGCAAAGACTCCGGCGCACCCGAATGTGTTGCTGATTGCGATTGACGATCTCAATGACTGGATCGGCTGCATGGGCGGGCATCCGCAGGCGAAGACGCCGCATATCGATCGACTCGCCGCGCGCGGGGTGCTGTTCAATAATGCCCACTGCCAGTCGCCGGTCTGCAACCCCTCACGCGCCAGCATGATGACCTCGCTCTATCCGAGCACCACCGGCGTTTACTTCCTGAGCCCCGACCTGGCTGCATCTCCTGTCGCCCGTAAGAACACCCTGATGCCCAAGCGCTTTGAAGAGGAGGGATATCATGTGACGGGAGCCGGCAAGCTCTTTCACGGCCATCAAAACAAGCGGTATATTCCCAATTATGCAGGCAGGTTCGGCGGTTTTGGCCCATCGCCTGAAAAGAAGCTGAGTTCCTTTCCCGGACTGCGCGGGTGGGACTGGGGGGCGTATCCGGAACGGGATGCAGACATGCCAGACCACAAGATTGCGGCGTGGGCCGTCGAGCAGCTGCAAAAGCAACAGAACCATCCGCTGTTCCTCGCCGTTGGATTCTATCGGCCGCATGTGCCGCAGTATGTGCCGCAGAAGTGGTTCGACCTGTACCCGATGGAATCGCTGCAATTACCGGCGGTTCTGGAGAACGACCTGGACGACCTGTCGGAGTATGGAATCAATCTTACCCGGCTCAAGCATGTGGCACCGACCCATGAGTGGGTCGTGAAAAACGGCGAGTGGAAGCCGCTGGTTCAATCGTATCTGGCTTGCGTGAGTTTTGTCGACCATCAGGTGGGCAAGTTGCTGGATGCCGTGGACAACAGCCCTGCGAAAGACAATACTCTCATCGTTCTTTATTCCGACCACGGCTTCCATCTTGGTGAAAAGGAGCGTTGGGCGAAGCGCAGTTTGTGGGAGAACGGTACGCGGGTGCCGCTCATTGTTGCCGGTCCCGGTGTGGCCCAGGCGGAGGCCTGTACGAAGCCTGTGCAATTGTTGGATGTGTACCCCACCTTGCTGGAGCTGGCGGGACTCAAACAGGATCAGAAGCTAGAGGGGCACTCCATGGCCGCCTTGTTAAAGAAGCCTGGCGCGGATTGGCCCTACATGGCCCGCAGCAGCTTCGGGCCGGGCAACTACAGCATTCGTTCCGAACGGTACCGCTATATTCATTACAACGATGGATCGGAAGAGTTTTATGACCACTCGGGTGACCCCCACGAGTGGAAGAACCTGATCGAGAACCCGAAGCTGGCAACACTGATTAAAAAGCACAGGGCTATGATACCTAAAAACGCTCATCCGATCCTCGGCAAGGACTCAA
>Ga0208544_10001151_pt1 | contig 18831 bp, 15 predicted proteins | sample DEB08_DNA_9_FD_184526 | JGI IMG/M metagenome (GOLD analysis project Ga0208544, IMG submission 184526) | Aqueous microbial communities from the Delaware River and Bay under freshwater to marine salinity gradient to study organic matter... | ecosystem: Environmental > Aquatic > Marine > Coastal ... | reverse complement strand
CCCTCTTTAGGGCAGGGAAAGCAGGATCCAGCACCCACGAAATAACGACTGGAGGTAGCGTAACAATAGAGCCTGGAGATACGGTGGTGGTGCCCAGGTTGCCCAATAGAAACATCATCAACGTAGCCACTGTGGCCGGTGAGGTTAATAAACCCGGTAACATCAATCTGGGAGATGTGGGCAGAATGGACCTAATCACAGCCCTTGCGATGGCGGGTGGTTACAGCGGCATTGCCAACCAGAAAGAAGCCATCATCCAGCGCAAAACAAAATACGGCAATCATCAGATGGAAACGGTCAGGTTAAAGGATGTTCGCGATGGCAAGGCGCCCATGGTCTTCCTTAATGAGGGAGATATCCTCATTATCAAGGAAAGCCGGCGGTAGTTGGCTTTTGCCTCCTGACTACTCCACCTTCTTGCCGTCGACCCAGTTGGTTTTGCTGGTTACCTTACCATTCTCGTCCCAGTAAGTTTCAAGGCCGTGCTTCTTGCTGTCCTTGTAGTTGGGTTCGAGTTGGGAGTTCGAGTTGCCGCAGCGGGCCTGCTACCAATATCCTACGCTGTGATAGGCGGAGCCAGTGTCCCGGTCATAATAGTAGGTTGCGCTGCCGCCGTTGGTGCGGATGGGACCTTGGTATTCTGTGGCATTTTGCAGACTCTCCCAACCTGCATCGATAATTGCTTGGGGTACTCTGACTTGTTTGATCTTAGGTTTATTTTTAGGGCTGCGTTTTTGATGCTCTTGGCCGGGCCCGATGTATTTCAACTGGCCAACGTGTCTGCCCATGAGGTTTTTCTCAACATCCTCGTTAGAGTGTTTGATCCAGCGCTTGCCGCCTTGCTGGACGTATTCCTCCCGGTAGCGTTCCCAGACCATGACCATATGGTCTTTGAAGTCCTGTTCTGATATTTTGTAGAGGGCGAAGTGGCCGGCGGCCTCTTTGAGTAATTGGATCTGGGTTGCCTTGTGAGGTAGGTGATAGGTTATTTGCTCATCTTTCTCTTCGTCTGCGCGGGCATATCTGCGCTCGCCATAGAGAACGGGGTCATTTACCCACTCAAGCAAGACTTTGTTGAAGCCCTCTTCTCCCTCAGGGCCTTTGTCCGCGTTTTCCATGGCAGACTTCATCATCGCGGCCCGGTGCTTGGCCTTACGCTTCTCGATGTCGATTGGCGTGGCTGGTTCGGGGGAGGCTTTCGCTGGGGAGGCTTTCGCTGGTATGGCGTCTCTGATATCAATGGTTTGGCTCGAGCTCTGCGAGTGGCCTCCATCTTGGCGAGAAGATTGATCACTATCAGAGCGCTTATTGCATGAAAGCATCAGCAGAGAGAGGGCTAGGGGAATGAATAGTGAATGGCCGACAAAGTCGGCAGTTGAAGTTGGGAGTTTAAGTTGCCATTGCGTGGCAGATCGTGGAGAAGGGTGTGATGGTTTTTTCATGGCTGGTTTTTTATTTGCGATGAAATGAAAGTCTCTCACTAACGTAAAAGTTTGATGAAGCTTAGATGAAAAGTAGAGATGGGAGATGGGAGTAGCTCTTACTTAATGAACCTGATGGTCAGCGGGTATTGGTAGGGGATGCCGTCATTGGATTTGATGGCGGCAATGATAGTGAAGACAATGTCGATGACATACAGGGCGGGAATTAATAAAAAGCCGATGACTACAAAGCATAGAATAGCTGAGATGATCGCATAGATGGTCATGGATATCTGGAAGTTGAGGCACTCTTTTGCTTGGCTAGAGGCAAAGGGCATATCTTCTTTTTTAACCTGCCATATTACCAAGGGGGCGATGATGTTTGCCAGCGGTATCCCGATCCATCCTAGAAAAGATGATAAGTGGGCAAACATGGCCCAGGTGCGTTCTTGTTTAGGTATTTCTGATGTAGTCATGGTTATTCGTTCTCTGTTGGGCGTTACGACCCGGCAACCGAGTGGAGCGAGATGGACAGGGAGTATAGAGGTCGTGCTGCTAAGAAGCCAGGACTTCATCGGGGCACTTTTAGCATGCACTTATCTTTTGATCCTAAAGGTGAGCATCAAGGTCGGTGGCTGCGCGGCGGAAGAATGATTGCTGAGGAGGAGAAAAGTAGAAAGCAGAAAGTTGAAGTTGTCACTGAATGGTTGACCTCTGACGGTTCAGCACTTTTTTTGGGCTGCTTTTTCCAGGCGTTTTTCCAGGTTTTCTGGCAGACCGTAGCTGGGTAGTTCTTTGAGGAAGGTGTTCCAGTTCGTGTTCATGCCGGATCCGAGGTAGGCGTTCAGGCGTGTGGCGACGGTGGAGTCTGCCAGTGATTTGGCGTCTGGGTAGGCTCCACTCAGGAAGTCACGGATGTCAGAGTGCTGGGTGAGGTAGTATTTCTGGTGGTAGTTCTCAGCGTAGGTGAACTGGGCAACAGGAAGGATCACGGTTTTGATCTCGCTGGGGGCTATGGCGAGATGTTTTGCCTGGTCTGTGAGTGAGGCGATGGCTGCTTTTTGCTGGTCGTCATTTTGATAGAAGACAGCATTCATATACTGGCGCGAGCTGTTATTGCGAACACAGCGGTGGGCATTCCAGAAATATCCGAGAAGTTCTTCGTAGCTGATGAGCTTGGGGTCGTAATCGATGGAGATGGCCTCGGTGTGGTCTCCCATTGAGGAATATGTTGGCTTTAATTTGCTGCCACCGGCATAGCCGACACGTGTGCGTAAGACGCCATTGAGACTTCCGAACTCGGAGTCAGGTCCCCAAAATCATCCGATGCCGAAGGTTGCCGTCTCGTAGGCCAGCTTGGAGGTCTCTTTGTCCAACGGCAAGGCCTGTGCCGTGATGTTTCCGTCTTCTGTGACGAGCTCTTCCTGGCCGATGGTTCTGTATCCGATCATGGTTGTGATGATAGTGGTGATGATGAAAAAGAATTTACGCGTGGTGCTGAATGCTTTATGGATTATAAGAGTAACAGGGGGAAGAAATATTCCATGGAGAGTTGCCGCTGTTCGCCACTTTGCGTCGGATGACGGAGAAATGATAACGGAGGGCTCAAGTAGTGTAATCAAACACGGTGCTAAAGATCCAGAAGAGGATGAAGGCTGCGGGCACAATGGCGAGGCCTGCACCACCCCATCGCTTCGATCTGTCCCATGGCCACTCGGCTCCATGTCGAAGTGCCACGATGATGAGCACTGCTGACAAAGCTGTGGCCAGTATCAGGCTGATCCACTGCCATCCAGTGGGCAATAAGTCAGCATTACGTGTGCTCATTGCCAGAGAGCAGCCTATAGCGCCTGAGGCTATGGCAGAACCCAGGAGCAAAAAGATTCCACCGAGGTAGAGTAGCCCGCCGCCCAGCCTCTGCATGCCTCCGGTGTTGTCCCCCCTGAAGAAGATAGCGATGCCAGCGGCGAACAGGAAAATGAAGGCTACAGGTAAAAGGCCGACACCGATGAGCCCGATGAGGACAGACTGGCTTAGCCCGGCTCCGATGGCGGCTACAACGAGGCCGATCGCGAATAATGTCTTGGCTGTTTTCATGATGCGATTGTTCTGAAAGGTTCTTTTAACCAACGGCTTCAAGATGAGGCTTGCTGTATCAAGAAAATACTGGGGCTTCGTTACGGTGGTGCACGATGAGAATGGTTAGCCGCTGTGTGTCGGATGGGGGAGAATGGATTATCTCAGCATGGTATTGTAGACTCTGGTGAGATTCTCTTTGTCCTGGTCTTTTTTCAGGGTTGCCATGCCACGTTGATAGATACTTTTTGCCCATTCAGGGTCTTCCAAATCGTCGATTGCGATGCCGATCATCTCAATGTAGGGCTTAAGCTCTGATGGATACGCGGCCCTTATTTTTTCATATTCTGCCAAGGCCTCCAGATGCAAACCCATGGCTCGTTTGGTTTCAGGAATGCCATACATGGGTTGGGTGCCTTTGAAACATTGGTTGGGGAAGAAAATCCCGCCCCATGGTTCTGCAAACAGGCGCGCAACCGGGGAAGCCATAATTATGGAGATAACGGTTATGCCTGCGATGATGAAAAGGGAGGCAATGGTGACAACGATCCGTTGATGAACGTCAGATGCCTCGACGCGGAGCGCAAAAAAACCGGATGCGAAAAAGGGGCTAGACAGCAGGACGGCATATACCGTGCGCTTTAACATACTGACAGGTTTGCCCAGACGTTTTCTCATCTTCTCACGTAGAATAGAGTTTCATCGCCAGTGGGTCAATGGTTGCCGACTGAAATATTTCAATGAGGTCGGCGCCGATCATCAGAATGTTCATGCCTGCAGCGGCGGATTGGGCAGGTGTAGGAGCCCAGCTGCCGACAACCAGGGCAACGGCAAAGAGGAGCTTGAGGAATTCAATGGCCTAGGCCCGCTATGCGGGGAGTTTAAGTTGGGAGATGGGGAAAACTTCGACATTGATGATGGACGGCCGGTCGGCAAGGCCTTAGCTTGCCATCACGCCCAAATAAGCAACGAGCCATCCAAGAAACAAACCAACCATTTAATGAAGACATCTTTAATCGCAGCCGTCACTTTTCTATCCGTTCAGTTCGTGGCTCAAGCAGCTGATAAGGCAGTGTTGCCGGATTTCGCCAAGGCTTATCCGGAGGAGAAGATCGCCCATAAAATGAATCTCCCGGGCATGGAAAACTACACCTACTTAACGAATGTCACGTTTGATGAATGGAAGCAGAAGATGATCATCTTCCTCGCAGAGGGCTGGCAGGAGAGCAAAGTAGCTGGCGCGGAATTGGAGATGATTGCTGAGCCCCTGAAGGCGCAGGGAATGGAACTTTCTGGTGTGGCTAAGTTCAGCAATGAGGAATTTCCCGGAGTCATGGTCATTGTCATGCACATGTCGATGCAAGCAGCGCCCGAAGGTAAGAAGTTCTCTGCCACCGTCACGGTAACCGGCAAAAAGAAAGAGTAGCTACGGACTGGTCACGGAGAACAGAGATATCCGGCAGCGATCATAGGAAAGTAAACCGGTCCTGGTGGTCGTGGAACCGGTTGGCGCACATGAGCTCAAGATGCCGGGAAGACTAATTATTGTCTGTAGGCATCAGATTTTGACCGTTTTTGGTGCAAACAGGGGTTATTTCTGACTTGTCAAGCACCCAAATAAAAACTGGGAATTAAAAGTCGCATCTTTTCTAAAATATGTTAAAGTTACCTCGCCAAGCGCGTAGCAGATTGCCATTTAGCCATCAGATACAAGCAAAACGGCAATCAGAAATCATGAAACTATATATCGGAAACCTATCATACGGAATCACAGCTCAGGAACTTGAAGAAACTTTCGCTCAGTGCGGAAGCGTAACAGACGTTCACCTCCCTACAGATCGCGAAACAGGCCGCCCACGTGGCTTTGCCTTTGTAACTATGGACTCCAAAGAATCCATGGAACGTGCTATCGCAGAACTAGACGGCACTGAAATCGACGGACGCAGCATTAAAGTCAACGAAGCAAGACCCCGCGAAGATCGTGGTGGCGGCGGCGGTGGATACGGCGGCGGCGGTGGAAATCGTGGCGGCGGCGGTGGAAATCGCGGCGGTGGTCGTGATCGCTACTAATCGCGTAACACAATCTTTATCAAACAGGAAAAGCGGGTTTAATCACCCGCTTTTCTTTTGCCTTGGTGTCTGGCTTAACCCGGGTAGCGGGGCCCGCTGCCCGGGTAGTTGAAGTTACCACTTTGTGGCAGTTGAAGTTTAAGTGGGCCGCGGGGGTTGAAGTTTAAGGTAAGGATGCGGGCGAGTCGCCCGCGCCCCCTCGAGACTGCGCCCCGACCGGGTCGGTGGCACAGCGGATTTAAGGGCAGAGCTGGTTAATAGCGATCTAGATTCATCACCTTGTCCCATACTGCAACAAAGTCGTTAACGAATTTCTCCTGGGCATCGGCGCAACCGTAAACCTCGGCAATGGCTCTTAATTGCGAATCCGAGCCAAAGATGAGATCATTTCTAGTGCCACTCCATTTGACTTCACCTGATTTGCGGTCATGAGCTTGGAAGAAATTCTTGCAAGGTGATGCTGCTTTCCACTCGGTGGCCATATCCAGCAAGTTGACAAAAAAGTCATTGCTCAGCGTGCCTGGTCGGTCTGTGAACACTCCAGCCGGTGAGCCGTCTGCATTGGTGCCAAGAACACGCATGCCAGCTACAAGTACGGTCATTTCAGGAGCAGTCAGGGTAAGTAACTGGGCCTTGTCGATGAGCAGGGTCTCAGCAGGTACGGTGTAGCTCGTCTTGAGATAGTTACGGAAGCCGTCAGCAATAGGCTCAAGTGCGGCGAAGGACTCGGCATCGGTTTGTTCCTGGCTGGCATCTACGCGTCCGGGTGTAAAGGGAGCGCTGATGTCGTAACCGGCATTTTTTGCAGCTTGCTCAACAGCGGCACATCCTCCAAGGACGATCAAATCTGCAAGGGAGACTTGCTTGCCGCCGGATGCTGAGGCGTTGAACTCACTTTGAATGCCTTCCAAGGTGCTGATGACCTTGGCGAGTTGCTCGGGCTGGTTGACTTCCCAGTCTTTTTGCGGAGCCAGACGAATGCGGGCACCATTGGCGCCACCTCGTTTGTCCGAGCCACGGAAGGTGGAGGCTGATGCCCAAGCGGTTGATGCAAGGTGTGAGACAGAGAGGCCGGAGCTCAGGATCTTCTCCTTGAGAGTGGCGATGTCATCACTCTCAATGATGGGGTGATCGAGCTCGGGCAGGGGATCTTGCCAGATGAGTTCCTCGGCGGGGACTTCAGGCCCCAGATAGAGGCCTCGGGGGCCCATGTCGCGGTGGGTGAGCTTGAACCAGGCACGGGCAAAGGCGTCCGCAAACTGGTCCGGGTTCTCCAGGAAGCGACGTGAGATTTTCTCATACTCAGGATCGGCCCTCAGGGAGATGTCTGTGGTAAGCATGGAGGGGGCGATCTTTACGGAGTCATCATGAGCGTGGGGGACAGTGCCTTTGCCGGCATCGCCCTTGGGTTTCCATTGGTTAGCGCCAGCGGGGCTTTTGGTAAGTTCCCACTCGTAACCGAAGAGGTTTTCGAAATAGTTATTACTCCACTTGGTCGGGGTAGTGGTCCAGGTAACTTCCAGGCCGCTGGTGATGGCGTCGCCGCCTTTACCAGTGCCAAAGCTGCTGTTCCAGCCAAGGCCTTGTTCTTCAATGCTTGCAGCTTCCGGTTCAGCGCCAACATGATCGGCCGGTCCCGCACCGTGGGTTTTACCGAAGGTGTGTCCACCGGCAATGAGTGCCACGGTTTCCTCGTCATTCATTGCCATACGGGCAAAGGTCTCACGGATGTCGTGAGCAGCTGCTACCGGGTCAGGATGACCATTGGGGCCTTCAGGATTGACGTAAATAAGTCCCATTTGCACGGCAGCGAGAGGGTTCTCAAGGTCGCGCTCTCCGGTGTAGCGTTTGTCATCCAGCCATACTTGTTCAGCACCCCAGTAGACATCCTGATCCGGTTCCCAGGTGTCGTTGCGCCCAGCCCCGAAACCGAAGGTCTTAAATCCCATGGTTTCAAGAGCAACGTTACCAGTGAGAATCATCAGGTCTGCCCAGGAGATCTTACTGCCGTATTTTTGCTTGATGGGCCAGAGTAGCCTGCGCGCCTTGTCCAGGCTGGTGTTATCCGGCCAGCTGTTGAGCGGGGCAAAGCGTTGCTGGCCTCTGCCACCGCCGCCACGTCCATCGCCCGTGCGGTAGGTGCCGGCACTGTGCCAAGCCATGCGGATAAAGAAGGGGCCGTAGTGACCGTAGTCTGCGGGCCACCAGTCCTGGGTATCTGTCATGAGATCTGCCAGGTCCTTCTTGAGCGCATCATAATCAAGGCTCTCAAATTCCTTGGCGTAGTCAAAATCCTGATCCATGGGATCGGACTTGGAAGAGTGCTGACGCAGAAGCTCGACCTTGAGGTGATCTGGCCACCAGTCATCGTTTTTGGTTCCACCACCGGCGGCGTGATTAAAAGGGCATTTGGATTCGGCTGACATGGTTTTATAGTTATGGTTTGATGAATGTGAATAGACTTTTTCGTGGGAAGAATTAGGCGTGCATGGGAGAGGGGTCAACTGCTAAAGCTCAGCTTTTTCTCAGCTTGGTGATGAAGCGTTATGAATCGGGCGCATGGTTAGCAGGTTGGGGACTCGCTAGAGATCGCCGGTGGCGAGCAAGGCGATCAATATCCTGGGGATGATGCCGGTAGATTGCAGCAGTTTTTTACCGCTCGGGTAGCTGCTGATGTATGGTTCTTTGAAGGTGAGGATGCGTTGTCCCGAGGGGTATTTGACAAAGTGGCAGTCCTTGAATTGGAATAATTTTTTGCCGGAGGGGTAGGCTTTGACGTAGCCATCCCGGTATTGGTAGAGGATTTTTCCCGACGGGTATAATCGGATGGTATCTCCATCTATCTTGTAGAGTCGTTTGCCGCTCGGGTAGGCTTTGAGATACTGGCCATCGTAGGCGTAGAGGCGTTTGCCGGACGGGTAGTCCTTGATGTAGCTGTCTGCGGCATGGCTTGCCGAGGTCATGAGCAAGACCGAACAGAGGAAATAAAAGAACGCTCGCGATTTCATGATAGATTCATGAAACCGCCACTGGAAAAAAACTCAAGTGAGGAATTCTGTTTACTTCCACTGTTTCATGTAAGCAACGATATCGGCGACATCCTGGGCGGTGAGTCCGAGCTGATCGGCTGAAAGCATCAACGAGCGGTTAAGGTTACCGAGTCTGTCTTTAATGAGGCCACGAGGGATCATCTGGGTCAGTCCGCCAGTGGACTTAATGATGACAGGGTCGGATTCACTGCTGATGAGTCCATGGATTTCGCCGCCAGCCTTGAGTTTGAGGACCTTGCCTCCGTAGCCATGAGAGATGTCTGAGGAGGGCTCGATGATGGCGCGTGCAATGACATCACTAGGCTGACCAATTCCCCATCCTTTGAGAGCGGGGCCGTAACCAGGGCCAGCGAGAGCGGGCTCTCCGACTTGGTGACACATGATGCAGCGTGTCATGGTCGCTTTACCTCGATTGATGTCACCTTTGAGTGCTAGTGCGTCCTCAACGGAAAAGCTGGGTTTTCCAGTTGGGGCAGGCACGGTAACGGCCACAGGTTTGATCTTGGAGGGGTCATAGATACCACGTGTTTTGAGTTCTCCTGCGATGTTGTAGCCTTTCCACTCACCGAGTCCGTTGCGCAGTAGCCAGTAGGCGGCATCTGCTTTGGTAAGCTCGTTGTCGGCGAGCTCTAACATGGCATCAACGGATGTCTTGTGATTAATGAAGGCGAGTGACTCGACGGCAAACTTGCGTGCCTCAGGTGTGAGTGAGGGGTGCAGGGCACGTGCCTTGAGCTCAGCAACGGCGGCTGATGGCCAGAGGCGCCAGGTGAGTTTGGCAAACTGCTCAGACCATTGGTGTGGCTCGCCGGGCTTCATGGATTCTTTGATGGCGAGCCAAATTTCGTTTTCCTGGTTAGCGGCACCAAGACCAATAGCCTCGATGGCGTTTTTATCAGTATGATCTACCTGGGGGGCTAGGATGGCAAAGATGGCTTTGGTTTGTGCGGCGGGGAGGTCACGCAGGGAGAGGGCGACATCTCGGCGGACTCCAGAGTCGGGATCGCTGGCGAGTTGTTTGGCATAGGGCAGGATGTCGGTGCCCTTGGAACCTATAGGGTTGATTCGGCGTAGGGCGCGGTAGGCGGTGAGGCGCACATGGGGCTGATCTGAAGTGAGCAGCTTGACACACTCGGCCTTTCCTTTTTCGCCAAGGTGGGGAAGGAGCCAGATGGCGCGGGCGGCGACGTGTTTGTTGTCGTGTTTGAGAAGCTCGATGAGCGCTGGGAGTGTTTTTTCACCATGCTTTTTGAGGGCGCGGAGGCCAAGATAGCGGGTGTTGATGGCTGGGCTTTTAAGGGCAGTGATAGCACCTTCGACGGTTTGAAGATCAAAGTTAGGAACAGTTGCTTTAAAGCCTTTAGGGGCGATACGGTAAATGGTGCCAGAGCATGACTGATCGCTATCGCCGTGACCGCCGACGCGGGGGTCATACCAGTCACAGATGTAGATTGCTCCGTCTGGCCCTATGGTGATATCTGAGGGACGAAAGAGGATTTTGTTTTGGTCGTGATCACCTTTTCCTCTGCCAACGAAGTCAGATCCTGCGTATTTTTTGTCTGGGTTGGAGGTGATGAGGTTGCCTTGCTCTAGCTTGAAGCTGGCACCTTGTGGAGTGGGTTGGTAGTGGAAGATGGTGTTCTTGCCGGGCTCTGCGGAGAAGAAGGCGCCATGATATCTCTCGGGTAGGGCGCCGTTCTCGTAGATGGTGACGCCCGTGGGTGAGCCGCCGCCGTAGATGTGACCAACATCCATCGTGCCGGGGTCATCCTGGCGCCAGTGGGCTCTGCCGTGGTCTTGGCCAGGGCGCTTAACGCTCCTGTATATTTGCTTGGCATCACGGGTGAAGTAACCAGCTGATCCGTATTCTAGGATGTAGGAGACGCGACAGGCTGGGGGATCGTCGTTGTCGTTCTGGAAGGCGTTACCGAATGAGTCGAGTGACTGCTCGTAGGAATTACGGTAGCCTTGGCCGACGATTTCACAGTCGGTGCCATCTGGGTTCATGCGCACGGTAAATCCTGATGACCAGATGTGTCCGTCATCGGAGCGTTTGCCCGAGGCTGCAATGTGATCGACAAACCATTCACCTCCGCCTCCTTTGTAAGGGCCGCCCATGTAGAAGTTTTTGCCTGAGCGGTCTTTGAAGATGGCGCCACAGTTACCGTTATTGAAGTAGAATTTCCCATCAGGGCCTGCGGTGAGTGAGTGGAGGGAGTGGTCGTGATTTCGAGCGTTGAAGCCAGTCAGGAGGACTTCACGTTTGTCGATGGCCGGATCAAACTTTAGGTCACGGTTGACATCAGTGTAGACCAGTAGTTCGGGTGGTTGTGAGACATAGATGACGTTGTCAAAGACTGCGACACCGAGTGGGGCGATGAGGCCTTTTTCCTGCACGAAGGTGTGTGACTTGTCGCAGCGACCATCACCATTGGTGTCTTCTAATACGGCAATACGGTCACCTCCTGGACGGCGTCCGTTGTGGCGGCGGTAGTTGACCCCCTCAGCGACCCAGATGCGACCTTTGTGGTCGATGTCCATGTTAGTGGGGTTATAGAGGTGAGGTGATGTCGCCCAGATGGTGACTTCAAGATCATCGGGCAGGGCGAACTGATCGAGGTCCACATATTCTGGTTCGTGATCGGATTCCCATTCAGACTCGGTCGGGTGGGTGATAGGGCCTGGTCTGTGAACGGAGAACCGAACAGAAGCTTTGGTAGTTTTGCCATTACCATTAGCATTACCATTAGAAAAGGCACCGCCATCATCGAGGCCAACTAATGCGGTGAAGCTTACGCTCCCTGCTGGGACGTTCACAACGATGGTCGAGGTGGCATGAGTGCCGAGGCCAGTGTCGTATTTCTTGCCATCAATAGTGAGAGGTTTGCTGCCAGCGTTGAGGTTATATTTGAGTGAATCCCAGGCTTGTTTGGCACTGGCTACGTGTTTCTTTTCAAGGGGTGTGCCTTTGCCGTTGGCGTCAATAAATGTAGGGTTGATCCAATTGGCCCAGTCGTAATTTTTGTTACCAAGGTCGCTCACATGGAGCTGGATTTGTGAGAGGCCTTTGATGTTGGCGCTGAGCTGTTGGCTGCGCTGTTGGCTGGAGGCTCTGATTTTGGGACTTTGAAAAAGTGATGATGTCTCGTTGCCAGCCGGAGCTACTTTTTTGTCTGCTTTAGCGGGGCCTTTTTCTTGAGCCTTTTCTTGAGCCTTCTCTTTAGCTTTACGTTCTCTTTCTTGCTGTGCCTTGAGCTTGGCGACGGCGCGTGCCTTGAGGTCAGGCTGTTTCATCGGAGCCTGTGTGAGGAGATCTGGGGTAGGTAAGAGGACGGGTTTGCCTGCGACAGGTCGGTCGAGGTTGGCGTTAAGCATTTCCTGAGTGATGGTCTTTGACTGCACTCCGCCTTCAGGGACTTCAGCACGTGCGAGCCAGACAATGGAGTTGAGCACTAGCTTGCGGAAATCATCGATCGCCCAGTTGCGGTGATAGTGGCCACCAACGAAGCCGATGCCGCGGCCGCCGTCTTCAGCTCTGGGATCACGGCACCACATGAGGGCTTGCTCCGTGCCGAAGCACTTTTCACCATGTTCATTCCAAAGATTGATGTATTTGACGGTCTTCTCAGGTGTGGGCACGGCCGTGGCGAGTGGGTGGCAGCAATCGCACTCATCCTTGGTGGGGAAGCGCATGTTGTAGTAGAATTCATCGTAGGCGGTGATGGGTTTTTCGAGTCCTTGGGCAACGGGGTGGCCTTTTCTTGCGGTCATGTCGGCAATCCAATGGGGGTTCACGGACCAACCTGTTTCCATGTAGCCGCCGATCCAGGGTTTGAAGTATTTTTCACCCACTTCCTTGGATGGGTGAACGCCGTAGTGCATGAACATGATGCCCATGCCGGCTTTGACTTTTTGATCCAGAAACTCGACCTTATTGCCAAGGCGACCGCCAGCGTCGGCGTAGATAATGCAGGCGTCAACACCCTCGAAGATGGATTCATCCTTAGGCCAGCCATACCAGTGGACCTTGGCATCTACATCGAGGCCACTCTCATTGAGGGCATCGGCAAGCAGCATGCAGCCTGCACGGAATTCATGTTCACCGTTGGCGTGGCTGGGTGGGCCAGCGAGAAAGAGGATTTTTTTCTTAGCGTGGGCTGGCGCAAGACCGAGAAATAATAGAGATAAGAGAAGCGTGAAACGGAATAGATAATTCATAGTGGGCTGAAATATATACGCTATGGCTCGATGCCAATATTTCAAGGGTTTAGCCTATTTCTTTGCGTCTTTTTTGGGGGATGCAAAAAAATCAGGCGACCGTGATAGGTCGCCTGATTGAGAAAATGAAGTTGGTTTATTGAACCGATCTACCTCGTTATGGCAGGTTGGGAAGCTCGATGAAGCCTTCGAGTTTGCGGATACGGGTCGGGTGACGCATTTTACGCAGGGCCTTGGCTTCGATCTGGCGGATACGCTCACGGGTGACCTGGAACTGACGACCTACCTCCTCAAGGGTGCGGGAATAGCCGTCCTTGAGTCCAAAGCGTTGTTCGAGCACTTCACGCTCACGCTCGGTGAGAGTGTCGAGTACGTCGCCGATTTTTTCCTTAAGCATGGCAAAGCCTGCCTCTTCCATGGGGTTTTCAGCGGCCTTGTCTTCGATGAAGTCACCAAAGGAGGTATCGTCTGAGTCACCGACGGGTGCCTGAAGAGAGATGGGTTGTTGTGCCATTTTGAGCACAGCACGAACACGTTCAACAGGAAGGTGAATTTCCTCAGCAATTTCATCGGCACTTGGCTCACGACCGTATTCCTGAACGAGTTGCTTCTGAACACGCATCAGTTTGTTGATGGTCTCGATCATGTGGACCGGGATACGAATGGTGCGTGCCTGGTCAGCGATCGAACGGGTGATGGCTTGGCGGATCCACCAGGTAGCGTAGGTGGAAAACTTGTAACCGCGGCGGTATTCAAATTTTTCTACAGCCTTCATGAGGCCCATGTTGCCTTCTTGAATGAGGTCGAGGAAGGAGAGACCACGGTTGGTGTATTTCTTGGCGATGGAGATGACGAGGCGCAAGTTGGCTTCAACCATTTCCGTTTTTGCCTGGTAGGCTTCACTTGTGCGAGCCCGTAGGTTTTTACGGCATGCGGTGAAATCTTCAACTTTGTGCCAAGCGAGTTGCTGGAGCTCACGAATCTTGGTCTCGAATTCTTTGTCGCTAGGCTTTGCTTTAAGCTTGCGATCATATCTCCAGATTTTTTTCTGGTTCTCTTCCACCTCTACGTTGAAGTCTTCAACGACTTTTTGTTTGTAGTAGAAGCGATTATAGAGACGAGCGATAGAGATAAGGTTTTTGTCAAAACTTTCAGCCAGCTTTTTCCTGCTGCGTGGGTTTTTAGCCTGCAGCTTGCGGAAAATCTGATCGTTGTCTTCGTGAAGATTGCGAACCTGTTCACAAAGTTTAGGCAGGGCGCGCATGTAACGTTCCCGGCTTTCGATTTTTTTGTCCTGGATGACACGGTCAAAGCGCTCTTTGCCTCGCGTCAGTCTGTCTGCAAGGTCGAGGTAGCAGGAGGCGACAAAACCAAATTTGTGAAGTTCTGTATTGGCTGCGATTTCAGCATCCTCAATACGCTTTGAGATTTCCACTTCTTGTTCCCGCGTCAACAGAGGAACTTGTCCCATCTGCTTGAGATACATCCTTACTGGATCGTCTAGGATATCGAGTTTTTGGTCAGCCTTGGTGGCATTGACTGCGTCACCTTCCTTTTTACGATCACGATAGGAGTCAACTTCAGAAGCATCAATGATATCAAACTCCATTTTGCGGAGGCGATCGAGGATGGCCTCGACATCACCCGGGTCAACAAGGTCGTTGGGCAATACCTCGTTGACGTCATCGTAGGTAAGGTATTCCTGTTCCTTGGCAAGCTTGATGAGCTCACGCATCTTTTCCTGAATTTCAGGAGTATCGATGCGGCTCTTAGGAGCTTTAGGGCTCTTAGGAGCTTTCTTTGTGGCTTTAGGCTCTGCTTTTTCGGCTGCTGCCTTGGGTGCCTTTTTAGCTGCTTTCTTGGCAACTTTCTTGGCAGGTTTTTTGGCAGGTTTTTTGGCAACCTTCTTGGCTGTTTTCTTAACGACCTTCTTGGCCGCTTTCTTAGTAACCTTCTTGGCTGTTTTCTTAACGACCTTCTTGGCTGCTTTCTTAGTAACCTTCTTGGCTGTTTTCTTAACGACCTTCTTGGCTGCTTTCTTAGTAGGTTTTTTGCTCACTTTCTTAGCCGCTTTTTTGGCGACTTTTTTGACGGCTGCTTTAACTGCTTTTTTAACTGCCTTTTTAGGCGCTTTTTTAGCTGCTTTTTTTGGTGTTTTTTTAGCTGCTGCTTTTTTCTTAGCCATGGGAATGAGTTGAGTGAGAAGGGAGATTATTTGTTCGGGAACAATTCTCGCATTATTTGGTGCGGAGTGAGGTGCACTAGAGAAGGGCGTGAATCTCAATGACACGACATCATTGGTCAAGGGTAAACTTAGCCTAATAAGCCCTTTTCTTATAGGATTTACAGGCTCTCTGTTCAGTTGGCAGTTTTGAGCCGCCAAGGCCAAATTTCAGATTGAATGCTATTCCCTGACACGCTCAATGTTGGCTCCAAGCATGATGAGTTTGTCATCGATGTTTTCGTAGCCGCGATCGATGTGGTATAAGCGGTTAATTTCGGTGGTTCCCTCAGAGCATAGCCCAGACAGGACAAGTGCCGCAGAGGCCCTGAGGTCAGAAGCCATGACGGGAGCTCCCGACATATTCTGGGATCCTTGAATGATGGCGGTGCCGTTATCAACTTTGATGTCTGCTCCCATGCGGGTCATTTCTGCGCAATGCATGAAACGCTGGGGGAAAATGGTGTCCTCAACAACAGATATACCCGGTGTAATCGCGAAGAGCGAGGTGAACTGTGCTTGCATGTCTGTGGGGAAACCTGGGAATGGAGCGGTGACGATATTGGCTCCTATGGGCTCGCTGCCGGGCTTTACGGTGCAGCTTGTGCCAGTATCATTAAATTCAACATGATGCCCTGACTCGATGAGTTTGTCTGTTGATGGTTTGAGGTCTTGCTCGCATACGCGGTGAAGAGTTACGCCATTTTCAGGGCAGCCAGCCATTGCAGCCGCTACCATGAAGGTTCCAGCTTCGATGCGGTCCGGGATGACGGTGTGCTCAACACCATCGAGTTCGTCAACGCCTTCAATGGTGATACGGCGGGTGCCTGCACCGGTGATCTTAGCGCCCATTTTATTAAGGAAATTGGCGAGATCAACGACTTCAGGCTCGCAAGCGGCTGATTCGATGACGGTGGTTCCTTTGGCTAAAACAGCGGCCATCATGAGGTTGTCAGTGCCGAGTACGGTTGGTCCATGTTTGCCACGCAGGTCGACTTCTTTTCCGTGAAGTCCGTCAGGAGCTTGCATGACCATGTTGCCGCCTTCCATGTTGATGTCGGCACCAATGCCCTCAAGGCCTTTCAAGTGAAGGTCTACGGGGCGGTCACCGATAATGCAGCCGCCAGGTAGTGAGACGCTTGCTTTATGGAGTCTGGCAAGCAAGGGCCCCATCACACAGATTGATGCACGCATTTTCCGAACGATTTCGTAGGGAGCATTATGATCGATGTTTGCGGCCGTGATGCGAACAGTACCACTTGAGCGCTCAACCTCAGCACCCAGTGCTGTCAGGATCTGGATCATGTAGTTGGTGTCCGAGACGTCAGGCACGCGACGGATGATGCAGGTCTGCTTGGTGAGCAAGGTGGCTGCGAGAATGGGTAGGGAGGCGTTTTTTGAGCCTGATATATGCACGGAACCCTTGAGGGTAGATCCGCCGTGTACGAGAAGTTTGTCCATGTGGGCGTTGGGTTATGAGTAGTCCGCGCTTTGAGATTGTTGATTAGTATCCGTTTGTAACTCTGCTGACTCTGCAGCCGGCTCAATAGGAGGAGGGGATCCGGGTAGTTTGGCAATGGGGAATCGGGCTACTCCACTAAGATCATTGTGTGTTTTGATATCAATAAATTCGTTGTCACCAAGCATGGTTTCGACTGCCTCTGCTTGGTCATATCCAATTTCTAAGGCAATCATGCCACCTGGGTGCAAATGGAGAGGGGCTTGCTTAATGAATTCCCGTAAGATGTCCAGTCCATCTTTTCCGCCATAGAGAGCTAGCGGCGGGTCTCGCTGAACTTCGCTCGATAGCGTCTGCTCATCTGCATCAGAGATGTAGGGTAAGTTGGCTACAATGAGGTGGAATTTACGATCCTCGAGTTTCGAGAAAAGATCCGACCAGAGCAGTTCGATCCGACCAAGTCCAAGCAGGTTTTTGTTTTCCTCAGCCAAGACGAGTGCATCATGGGATACGTCAGCGAGGGTGGCGCAGTGGCATTTGCCACCAAGCTCTGCTGCGAGCGTCAGCCCAAGCACGCCGCTACCCGTACCCATGTCGAGTAAGTTCAAACTCGCCGGTAAGTCGAGGTTGAGAATGATGGATGCTAGCTCTTCGGTCTCGGGTCTTGGTATCAGTGCGCGTGCGTCGGTTTTGAAATCACGGCGGAAAAATTCCACGCTGCCAAGGATGTGCTGTAGCGGCTCGCCGCTGCCACGCCGTTTGAGTTTTTCCCTCAAGGGGGTCAGTTCATCCTCGGCCATGAGACGGTCAAACTGCATGTAGAGTTCGACTTTGGAGCAGCCTAGCTGATGAGTGACGAGGAGCTGCATATTACGGCGTGCTTCATCAATGCCCTTGCTTTCTAGGTAAGTGGTTCCTTTTTCGATGATGTCGAGGACTGAGGTCATTGCTGTTGATGCTGGGGGCCTCAGATGAGGATGGGTTTGGTTTTGTTGGGCAGGTCAATTTCCGAGGGCGGTCCAGGAAAATGCTCGGCGATGTAGTCGTCCCAGAATTTTCGAGTTTCGTCTGAGATGCTTGCAGCGATTTTAGCTTCGCAGTCGTCACAGATGATGAGTGGGAAGGGGCTTTTGATGAGATGATCGCCGCTGAACATGGCACCGAGGGTGAATGTTTTTGCTTCAGATCGAAGTTTGCCACAGGTGATGCAGCTCTCGATGTAGGCTTCAGTCTCAGAGTTGTTTGAGAGTCTTTCTTGGCGGGACTCCATGTCAGCATGGTCATGCATGAAGTCGAACATCGCAACACGTGAATTCTCGGAGAGCTGCTCGTTCATTCTTTCGCGGCACTGAAGGCACATGGCACACTCAAAGATACACTCATTGCCTGCGAAGGATTGGTTGATGATGTAGATATCGACATCATGAAGATTGCAGCCGCAATCACAGCATTCGGTGAAGGCTTTACCTGTTTCGTATGAATGGAATTTTGTCAGCACTTAGCTAGTATGAATCCGTTGTTAGGATATTTCAAGTGTCACGGGGCAGTGGTCTGAGCCGAGTACTTCTGAGAGGATTTCAGCTCCTTTAACACGCTCCACCAATGAGTTGGAAACGCAGAAGTAATCCAGGCGCCAGCCGATGTTTTTGCCCCGGGCTCCTGCACGATAGCTCCACCAGGAGTAAGCGTCTGTCTTGTCTGGATAGAAATGGCGGAAGGTGTCTACAAATCCCTCGGCTGCAATCTTATCGAAATTAGCGCGCTCCTCATCGGAAAAGCCTGCGCTGTTTCGGTTTTGCTTAGGGCGTGCCAGATCGATCTCCTGATGGGCGACATTGAGATCGCCACAAAAGATGACCGGTTTGCTGAGTTCAAGATCCTTGCAGTATTGAAGGAAGTCAGCATCCCATTGTTGACGATAGGAGAGTCTGCGCAGCTCGTTTTGGGAGTTGGGGGTGTAGACGGTGACGAGATGAAAATCGGGAAACTCAGCTGTGATAACACGCCCTTCGGAGTCGTGCTGCTCGACGCCAATGCCGTAGCTTATCTTTAGCGGCTCATGCTTGGAAAAAATGGCTGTGCCTGAGTAGCCAGGTTTCTCAGCCGAGTTCCAATAGCTTCGGTAGCCAGCAAGCTCTAGCGGGAGGTCGACTTGCTCGGCACGTGCTTTGGTTTCTTGGAGGCAGAGTATGTCTGGTTGATGTTCGCTAACAAATTCAGCGAAGTTTTTTTTGATAATGGCACGGATACCGTTAACATTCCAGGATATGAGGAGCATAGAGGATGGAAGATGGGAGGTGGGAGATAGAAGATAGA
>Ga0208544_10001148_pt1 | contig 18853 bp, 11 predicted proteins | sample DEB08_DNA_9_FD_184526 | JGI IMG/M metagenome (GOLD analysis project Ga0208544, IMG submission 184526) | Aqueous microbial communities from the Delaware River and Bay under freshwater to marine salinity gradient to study organic matter... | ecosystem: Environmental > Aquatic > Marine > Coastal ... | reverse complement strand
ACCAACTCACCAACAGATCGTACTCGTCTGTTTTCAAGATGGTCAATATCATCAGTAACATATCCGTCAGTTTTCATTTGAATATTCAAATAATACTTGAGAGATTCTACGAGTTCAGCAACAGATAAAAATTTACCATTTTCATCTTCATATTTAGTTTTAATACCAAGCTTAGATGTAATTTTCATTCTTGCTACTTGACCAAGATCGAATCTTTTTTCATCGTAGAAAGTAACCTGAAAGAGTTCTTCTACTCGCTCATCTGTGGCCAGATCACCTGGTCGGAGAAGTTTGTAGAGAACGTGAAGTGCTTCGAGTCTGTTGGTTGTTTTATCTTTTTCAAGCGTTGGAACAATATGATTGGTCATCATGTCATCACCAAGGTCTTTAAAGACATTCATGATTTCAGCATTTGATTCTAGACCAAAACATCTCAGAAGTACAGAGATAGGAAGTTTTCGTTTTTTATCAATTTTTACATTAATAATACCCTTCTTTTCAATATCTACTTCGAACCAAGATCCTTTTTGAGGAATAAATTTAAGTGAAACCTTACCGTCATTAGCTGTAAAGAAAATACCGGTAGATCGTATAATTTGGTTAACAATAACTCGCTCAATACCATTTACAATAAATGATCCTGACTCAGTCATAAGTGGAATACCACCCATATAAACGTCTTGAGCCTTAATTTCACCACTTTCTTTATTCAACATTTCTAGTTGAACTTTTAAAGGTGCTTCATAGTTAAGGTTCTTCTTTTTACATTGTTCATCACTAAATTTAGGTTCTTCGAGAAACATACCTTTATAGTATATACTTACTTTCTCATCAGAGAAGTCATCGAGTGGAAAAGAGTCTTGAAAGACTTTATCGATTCCGTGCGTTAAAAAATCTCCATATGAATCAAGCTGTACTTCCAGTAGTTCTGGAATTCCTGCAATAGATCTATCATCTGTAAAGTAGTGACGACCTTTGATATCATAAAGAGATCCTATTTTTTTGTCTGTAGCTTTTGTAGTAGCCATATGCGTTTAAAAAAATTATCAAAATAATAACAATAGTTCTAATTTTTAACTTTTCTAATCCCTCCCCCTCCACTTACGTTTCGGGTACTCCCTTTGAAAAAGGGAGAAACTTTAGAGAATTATGAAATTAAAAATTTATTTTTTTTAAAAATACATGAAGTTGCGGAGTGACACAGTCGGTGTTTCAGTAATTTTCATAACACAAAAAATTGCCCTTACCGTCTATATAGTTACGCAATCGTGGTAAGTGCGATAGAAGAAGTATATGTTTTTCGCACAAATGTCAAGATTTTCTCACTAAAAAACTCTACTTTTTGAGTAGAGTTTTTTGTATGTATTATTGCATTATTTTTCTTCTAATAATCTCAACATTATTTTAGCTTCGAGATAATCAAAAATATCTTTATATTTTGTAGTATCTCGAGTTGATTCTGGAATAGTAGCTAGTCGTGTCATAATTTTTTCAAGCTTTTCTATACTCATTTTTTCAGCTACTAAATCTATCTGAGAAATATATTTTCTAAATTTTGATGTTTTGTTTAAACTTGATTTAGCTATGATAGATTGCTTAGAAAACTGAGGCTTTGTCTTAGAAAAAGTATATTCTTTATTTTTCACTTCAACCTTAGTGTCAGAAATATTTTCTTGAGCTACACTTCATGTATTAGATAATGTAGCAACTCAATCATTTATAATTTCAAAATTTATAGTTACATCGTTATGTGACAGATTCTTTAATAAGTCATTAGAATCTAAAGTGTAATCAGCTACAGAAATATCATTTTCATATTCAATAATTGAATATATAACGAAAAAGAGAAACATTTCTGCAATATCGAGCTCATCTTGTTCTATCTCTTTGCCATTCTCGAAAACGATCATTCATTCACTACTAATATCTACAGTAACAATATTACCATTAGATTTAATTAAATAAGTAACTTTTAATGTGAAACCTTCTTCGGAACTCGCTGAAACAGCATAGTCACTTAAATCTAGAATGCTCTTAATGACATCAAGTCTCTTTTTCTCTGTCTTTAGTTTTTCTGATATAGACCTCTTATCATTATTATCTCGTAGATCTATATCAATCTCTGAAATTATATCATTTTTAGTTCCTTGTGAACCACTTTGAACTCATATTTTTTCAAGTCGAGCAAGAACATTATTTAATTCTTTTCTGAAATTTACTTTACCTAACTCATTATCAGCTACTTTAAAATTAAGAATTTCTGATGTATCACCACCACTAATAGCTATTTTAGATACAAAACTAAACTGTTCATCATATTCAACATAATCAATATTATTAAAATGCACTCTTCCTGTGACAATTTCGTTAAATAAGCTCTCTAGAGGATGAGTTACTCACTCATTTAGAGAATTAAACGCCTTTCAATCAATAACACTAATAGATTCTATTGCTATATCGTCTCAAGTCTTTACCTTATAATCAAAAGAGTAACTACTCAGCCCCCAGCTTTCAAAGAGATCAGCATTTTTCTCTCACTCATTGTATAACTCAGTAATATATGCCTGAGATTCATCATCTATAGTAATACTTCCTTCAATATTAGCATATACCGTTCAATTATAACTCAATAACATACATAACACTAGAATTAAACTAAATAATTTTTTCATACTTTTTAACTAAAAAATAAAATCATAGACTGAGTCTATGATTTTATTTTTGGATTTCAATATTATTTGTTTTTAATAATATTGAAATAATCTGTGTAGACCACTTCATCATCCCTTCAGTAGTATATTACCACATATTCGTTTACTCATTCAACTAGATTATTAAACCGAGTAAATGCATGATATCTCCATGTAGTTCCATTGAAAGACTTTAGTTCACTATTACCTATATTTGCATTTATCTGTACTCTTGAAATTCACTCAAGCGTAGTGAATCAACGAATAGTTATCTCATCTGATTTAGTTGAAAATATTCCATTTACAGAAGGTGATGTAAAACCAAATTTTTCAGAATCAGTTGAAGTTAAAGTTTCTTCTTCATTATCAACATCTACTGTTGCTTCGACTATATCATATCAATCCAATAGCCTCAACATTATTTTAGCTTCGAGATAATCAAAAATATCTTTATATTTTGAATTATTTCTTGATGCTGCAGGCATAGATTGAAGTTTGGATGCTAATTTTTCTGCTTTCTTTAAACTCAGCTTGCTAGCAATTAACTCTACCTGCTCAATATATTTTCTCGTTTTTGATGATTTATTTAAATTACCTTTAACTACTATTGATTGCTTTGATAGTTGGGCTTTTGTTTTATATTGTTGAATTTTATCAATATTAGTACCATCCTGTGTTTCTAAATCATCTTCAGTTTTCTCAGTTGGACAATTTAATGCATAGATTCAATAATTATCATTACTCATTCTACCAATAAAGGCAAAGTTTTTTCCATCAGGAGAATATGTATATCATAAAATTTGTCCATATCACTCATATTGAGTGCCTGTTGATTGATTATATTCATAACTTCCTAATTGTTGATCACCTTTCATGACCATATATTTCCCTCATTTTCTTGCCATAAATGTAAAATCTTTAGCATTAGGAGAAAATTTTAATCACCATACAAAATCAAAATTATCTCATATATTTATATCTGTACCATCTTTTAAGTAACCCCACTGATCTCAGTTTTGGGCTCGATGCACAAAACTATTATCACTTAAATACATGTATTCTAATTGGTTTGATCAATATGTTTTTACTTTGTTTCCATTTCGTACTAGAGTCCAAGACGGTAGAGTTGATCAACTTGATCAATCATATGTTGCCTTATTATATCATACGAAAGTAAAATTTTCTTTATCAGGAGAGTACTGGAAAGACAGTACGCTATCATAATCTCAATCTAATTTGATTTTGTTATCTTTTTTCACCAAATACCATGAATCTCATTTTTTAGCAATATATTCTAGAGAGTCGTCTGTCTCTCAAGAGTATACAAAATCTCACACACTATCATAATCACCGGAAACTTCAAATGGCTCGTTCACAAGAACACTCTTTGTTCATCTTTGTACTATAAACATAGTATCATTCCCACTTGGAGAATATTGAGCACTAGAAATAAAACCATATTCGTCACCTAGAATAATTTCCTTCTCATCATCAACTAAGATATATTTTCTTGAATAATTTCATCAAGAGGTAGCTACATTTTTAACAACTGTTAAAAGCTTTTTATTTCCATCTTGAGAATAATGCAGTCCTGATGATACTCAACCAGCATATCATTGAGCGATATTCTTTCAATTCTCAGAGAAATTATATGTTCCATTTGTACGAGTGCTAAACAATATTTTTTCTCCATCAGGAGAATACATGAGATCTGTAATATACTCATATCATGAATAACATAGTTCATATTTTTCTTCAGCTTGAATAAGTCATATTTGCCCAAATAACAAACTTAACAGCACAATACTACTCAATATTTTTTTCATACTTTTTTTAGATAAAAATAAAATCATAGAGTGAGTCTATGATTTTATTTCAGAATTTCAATATTACCTCTTCATTACACTTATCTTGCAATCACTACACTCCCAATACATTCTTTTTTCTCAGTTACTATATTCTCGCACAGAATCTACTGCAATTTCTGTATTGCAGAGTGGACAGGCTATGTTTTGTTTTTCTATCATAACTCCATTATTTATGAAATAATTTTATACACAGACTATATCATGAAAAACATTATTTTCAATAAAATATTTATTTGTTTGACAATAAAATATTATTACTTATTATAATTTCATTATTTTTATAAATATACTAATTTTTTATGAACAATACTTTCAAAAAAGTAGCATTCGCAGGATCATTATTAGCTGCACCTCATATAGCTATGGGACAAGAACATACAAGTGAAGAAGTAGTAAATCCTGAGCAACAGGTTATAAGTGCAGGAGTAAAAGGTGCAATGCCAGCAATCTTATATCTACTACAGGATGACCCAACGGCAAAAGTAAAAGTGGTTGATAGTTTTCATAAAGATGATAACATGGCGTCTATTAATATTACACCAGATAATACAAGTATTAAAGGAGTAAAGTCTTTTGATATATCTGTTGGTTCTTTTGAATCAGCGTTTAGCTTATTAGTTAAAAATAGTGATGATGTCTATCTTGGTTCAATCAACATATCACAACCAGGAACTCAAACAGTAATTCTAGATAGTGATTGGTTAGGTAGGCTCTTATGTGGATTAGATGATGAAGATGGAACTCCAGGAGAGCTAGATTGCAAACCTACTCCTGACCCAATAGACACAGATGGAAAACGATATGACTTTGATCTGAGATATTTTGATGGAGTAAACCCAAAGACCAGTGATATCACAATTAGCTCGATTAACTATGAAACAAATCATGGAGAGCAAAAAACATCCACAAACCTAAACCTATGATCATATAGTGACACCTACCCTTGACCAGGTCTTACTATTGATGTTTCATCTGATACTATTGATGTGATAGATGGCACTAGGGTTCTATTTAATGTAACCATAAGAAATACATGAAAGCAAGACATAGAACGTTTATATATGTATTGAGAAAATACCTATAACTGCTCATACATATTTGACCTAAAAAATGCTAAGCTATGAAATAATGATCTTAGATACGGATGAAATGGAGATTATAGTGATGATCTACTCAATCCATGAGAAGAATTAAATCTACAATGTCTGAGTAATAGATTACACCAATCCGGTACACTAAATTTTGGAGTTTCTTGAGACTGAGTTTCAAGCAATCAACGTATAAGTGCTAATGACGATGCTTATGTATTTGTGGATAATCAATCATGAGATAATAAAACAATGATTAAATAAAAAATAGAAGAGATAAAAATCTCTTCTATTTTTTTGTTTTAAATAAATTTTTCAATAAAATACTCTCACTTAAAATATTATATGTAATATATGAAAAAAATACTCTCACTTATAGTTCTGATAGCAATTATCTATACATGATATAGCTACACAAAATATCAAAATTTTAAATCTGAAGTTATCAATGAAACAAAACGAATTATTACAATCAAGTCAGGAGAGAGCTTTAATACACTTAACGAAGAGTTACGAGTAGACGCAAAGCTACTAAAAACTTATATTAAATTTAATACTCCAGAATTTGAATTAGGGCAAGGGCAATACGAAATCCCTCAAGAAGTTACTATAGAACAAGCAATAGCAGCTCTAGAATTTCCACTCACTGATGAAATGGACCTGACATTCTTAGAAGGATGGAATATATTTGATTACGACGAATATCTCACAAAAAAATGACTTATTAAAGCCTGAGAATTTATAAAATATGTAGAAAATCCTGAAAAAATCACCGCACTACAAGAATTTTTTCCTGGTTTCTTGAGTGATTATATCAGTCTAGAGTGATTCCTCTATCCAGACACTTATACTATAGATAGCTGAGCATTTGGAATAAATATACTCGTTATCAAGATGCTTGAGAATTATGAAAATAAAATCTGGCCACTGGTGGTAGATGCTGACTTTAAAACTATCTATGAACTCACTACTCTTGCCAGTATAGTCGAAAAAGAAGAACGAAACCCAGCAGAAAAATCAACGGTCGCTGGAATACTTAAGAAACGACTCGATGAAGGCTGGATGATAGGAGCAGATATTACCGTGTGCTACCCTCACCGACTCACCAGTGAACAATGTAAACTCTCAGTTACCAAATATCTCTATGATAAAAACGACTATAACACTCGTCAAAAAGTAGGCCTTCCAAAATGACCCATCTGAAACCCAAGTTTACAAACATTCACAGCAAGTCTCAATCATAAAGTAACTCCCTATTATTACTATCTCCACGATACTCAGACAGGACAAATATATTACTGAGTCAGTAATGCTGACCATGTGAGAAATAAACAATTATACCTGAGATAAATAAAAAAGACTCGCTTAGCTAGTCTTTTTTATTTAACGTCTATTTTCAACTCTTCGAGCTTATCTAATTCATATTCGCTTAAGTTTTCAAATATATCTCTCTGATCATAAATATTATCTATAATTGATGAGAAGTACTCAGCTCAATGTTGAATATAACTATTTTGTTTTCTAAAACATTTTTGATCTAAACAATATGATATTTGCTCAACTCAATCTGGAACTAAAATATTTTGCTGTGTAATATATCATAGATCTATAGCTTTTTCAATGACTTGATACCAAATATATCCAGCTCATGAAATACCTGTCACTCATTTCATGGATGAATTATCATTATTTCATACCCATACTCATACTACAAGATCTGGATGATAGGATATAACTAAGTTATCTCTAAAATCACTACTCGTACCAGTTTTTACAGCCTGAGGAATGGATGTATTAAGAACTGAATTTACTCCAAAACTGATATCTCTATTATCTGGATCTGATAGTATATCATACAGCATAAATTTATTAGAGTCATTCAAATCAAGTAATCCTATATAACTGTTCACTAAATTTTCAAGACTCATAGAAGCATTTCATAATACTAATGAATATCAATAGTGTTGAGCTGAAGATGAAAAAACAAAACCATGTTCTTTATAAAAATCGTAGACTTTTTGGAGTCAAAGATCTCGAGCAAGTCGCACAGTTGCATTATTAAAACTATTTCAAAGTGCTTTTTTAAATCTCACTAAACCATACTGCTTTAGTGAGTAATTTTCTGAGATATATATCTTTCATTCTTGAAAGCTATTATACTCGCTCTCAATATCTATAATCAGATCATCTGGATTTGCTCCAGATTCTAGAGCCATAAGATACAAAAAAGGTTTTACGGTACTTCCTGGTTGCCTGAGTGATTGTATCACATCAACCTGACCTTCTATATCTCTCGCATGAAAATCTTTACTTCACTGGTATATCAATACTTCCATCGTGCTAGGGATCATAGCAAATACTGAACCATTAGTAACATTTTTATCTGAGAGTTCATCAAGGGTCTTTTGGAGTATTTCGCGAGTAAATCATTGGAGCTCAGCATCAACACTCATAATTTCAGTAATTGGTTGTTTTATATAGTTTTGGGTGATAAATGGAAATTTATCCAGATTCTGTTTCTTTGGGAGTTTTCAAAAGATAGTTCGCTCAAAGCTATATCAGAGTCTTTGTCTTACCTGCTCAAAATAAGCTTGAAAATACTCTTCTTCCAGTGTTTCTATTCCAGGATTGTTTAATAGACTCAACAGTAATACTATTTCTTCTTGATTTAATTCATCAAGACTGTCTTTAGAAAAGTATACTTCAAGTGCAGCTCATATTCAATAAAGTTGATTACCAAAATAGGCATCATGATAATAAATATTAAGAATACTATCTTTCTCTCGACTGGCATCAATATAGAGAGCGATAATTGCTTCTCTGATTTTTTGTACATAGCCTCTACTCGATCACTTAAAATATTTATTTTTTACATATTGTTCTGTGATCGTACTTCAGCCACTTACCCTCTTCCCTAATATGTTATCTTTAAATGCTCGAAGTTTAGCAGGCATATTTACTCACCAGTGTGAATAAAAACTCTTATCTTCTATCTCTAGTAATGCTTTCACAAATTTAGTATCTAGGTTTGTACTAATAAACTTATAATACCCGTTTGGATACGCTTTGTCTGTTATAATCTCTCCATTACGATCTTCTAAATATATCCTCCCTGGGGCGAATGATTCTGCTGGGTTAGTATTCACATGCTGAGAATATCTAATATCATAACTCACTACAGGATAAAAACAGTAAACTAGAAAGCTTACTGTTAATATTAATATAGATAGTATGATATATTTTTTCATGATTATTTAATCACCACTCTTCTAAAACTTGTATTGGCTCGAGTTTCTGGTTGATACATAAGATACACTACTGCTGGTGGATATATAAAGTCTCAGGCAAAGTCTGCTGTAACAAAATATTCATATGTCGATGTCTTCCCCCAACTATTTTTTGAATGTGCCATTACAACACCTGGACGATTTTCTATATGTTCCCATCTCCATGAATTTTGCTCGGTAGTAGCTTGCTTAGTAGCAGTAGTATTTGTTTTAAATTTTGAATTAAGAATTCTAAACCCTGCTGGGATAAAATCTTCCATTGTAAGATTTTCTCTACGAGTATTTTTCTCAAATTTAGCTTTCAACTCTATCTTATAGGTTACTCATTTTTTAAAGCTATCTCATGTATGCACTAGCAATCCTGCTGCTTGAGTACAAGATTTATCTCAATTATTCCATCTACATTTAGGAGTCATATTACTTTCATCTACTACTTCGTATATTATTCTCTCCAAACTTACTTTGTTTGAGAACGAAGGAACTTTTATCGGATCTTTTGGATAAGATCGCATTGATGCTGTAACAAAGAGAGGTCCTCCTGATATATTTTCAACGTTTAGGCTTACTTTATCACCTTGAAGTACTTTCGTGAGCTCTATTTCACTCTTATAAATATTTTTATCTTTTCATAAGCTTATATTACTACTGCTATCATTTAAATTTATGGTAAGAGTATTCACAGAGTCTTTCCCATATATTTCTATATATTTTATAAATGCTGCAAATGCATTATTTTTTGATTTTGTAGAATACCAGTAACTTGACCAATCTATTTGTGACATCTCATTAATATATGTTCATACAAGAGCTTTATCATATTTGTAATCAAGAAGCATTTGTGTAAATTCACCTTTATCTGACAATCTATTATAGTAGTATGACCCATCAGTACCGTTTTTTATTTGATCCTGAATAAGGATAATATTTGTATCAATAATAGAGCTATACTTAACTGAATCAGCCAATACAAGAGCATATGTATATGCAATCAATCCATGACGCTCCATAGAACTTGTATTATATCATAATGTTAAATCAGATATACCAAGAGCTGAATGAGTGTCACCTTTATAATATGCAGCCAAAGACCAGAGTGACTCTGCTTTTTCAAATCCTTCTAACTTTGTATATGATGCTTTAAGCGTATCAACAGTACTTTTTAGAATATTGCTATCAATAGCCACACCCGCAGATTGAATCTCTAATAAAACCCTTATAGCATATGCTGTAATATGAACATTTCATACTCTATCTCATTGCCAATATGCTACAAGCCCTGATGGAAGCACTGTATCATAAATTTTTTCTAGTCCATATGCTAAGTTCTTATCTATAGTAGATTGTTTGATTCAACTATCTCCAAGAATATTTGTAAATTTTTGTAAAATTGCGTTTGGCATAGTGGAAGAAAGTAGTTGCTCTCAACATCCATATGGGTACTTAGCTAATGACTTAACAATCTTTTCTATTCCTGCTAATGGGTTATTAGAAAGATGTAGAGTATATAGCGACTTATCTATATCAGTGTTCTTAGATACAGGAAGAGTAAAGTCTCATGACTGATTAGCTCATAATACTTTTGATATAAATCTGTGTTGTACTAATGATGGTACTGGTTTAATTTCTATCATTCACTCCACTTTATCACTATGCTTCACACTGTCTCACAATACTGATATTATATATGGTATTTCGCACTGCTGATCTAGTTCACCACAAGATCGTGGATTTTTTACTTTCCAAGTAACGATACCACTCTCTCACCCAGCTATAGTAATAAGTTTTTCCGGGTTTTCTATTCATATACCATCTATAGCAAATATAGTTTTAAAGCCTATTGGTTCATCTGTTGTATTAAATATATTAGCCCCTAGTTCAATAGTATCACCCTCTCTTAAAATAAGAGGAGTTCTATCTTCTACGATAACATCTTTTCTTACTTCGATAAAATCTTCATTATAACCAAAGAAATTATCTTTAGAGTTTGAAATAACCATTACTCTAAAGTTTGTTAGATTATCTGGAAGATTAAAACTGACTTGTGCATTTCAATAATTATCAGTCACTACACTGGCATTATAATAGGCTGTGTTTTTAAAAACATTTCTTGATGATACCGCTGAATCGCCTCATTTAAAACTACCAAATCCACTTCAACCAACAATACCTTGCCTAGAGAAATAATAATTTTTCAACATGGCTATATTCGTAAGGCTTGTTTGAATCTGGAATGGTAGTTTTTTATAAAATTTCTCAAGGCTATTTGGATCTATATTTCCCATAAGGCTGATTAAACTATCATCTACTACCATAACTGTAAGCTCTGATTTTTTTCCTCTTTTTTTATTATCTTTTACTGAAATATCTAGTATTACTGTCTCTCTTGGCTCGTATTTTTTCTTATTTGGGCTAATAGTAATATCTGTTTTTTTATCACTCTTATCTACTACAATTTCGCTATATCCTACTTTGTATTCTGGCACGCTTTGATTATCGGTATCTACTACAACTACTCAGATATATGCATTTGGGAGAAAGCTATCGTCTACTACTATTTCTTTGAAAAATGTATTTCATGGGACATCTATATATTCGTGTGAAATCACTCATTGTTTTTCAACAGTCCAAAGGATTTTTCCGCTACTAAATGGAAGTCGTACTAATATTTTTGCTGTCTCTCAAATTTTGTAGCTTACTTTTTCTGAAAGTACTGTAATTTTATTATCACTTTGTATAGGGTTTTCTGCATCTTTATCACCATATGAAATAACACTAAAATATTTTTTAGAGTTTGAATCAATCAAGTCACTTACTTTAATTTTTTGTGGTACAGTTACTTCACTTGCATTTCTTATACATACTTCACCTGTATATAACCTATCACATTTTAAAGTTCGTCTAAATTTTTGTGTATCACAATCATGCTTATCTGTATCACAGTATCGCATAAAATCATAGAGATCATCTAATGAAGTAAGTCATTTCGAATCTATGGTTAGAGTAGCTTCTTTTCTGAATACATGGTCACTATCTTGTCTAAATCCATCCAAGAGTCATATAGTATCAAATGGGATTTTTGAATTAATTTTACCAAACTCAAATACATACTCTCATGTCTCTGAGAGAATATGATTAAATCTAAGCTTTCCATCAGATCAGAGAGTAAAATTAGTATCGTTTACTTCTAGTATTTTCTCAATTTTTTCTTCTATTTTAGTAACCGGTCTACTATATCATCTAACATCATCTACAAAATGAGTAATATAGTTTTTCTTTTTAATAAGCAGTAAAAATTTATCATTATAATCAGTACTAAACTTTCCTACACTCAGTCATCCCTCAAGAGTAATTTGTGTTCCTGATTTATAAAACCGGCTATCTGATTTGAAATATATTCCCGAATTTGGATCCCAGCTTTTATACTGCGATGGTAATCGAGCAATCACTGAATTACTTCCTGAAATTTGATCTCATATTGAGTCTGTTACTGTAATTTCAGCTACATATTTATAGTCTGAATACCGTGATGTAAATTCAACTGGTACACTAAAATTAGCAAATCCGTTTTCATCGAGTGTTCATTTTCATTCACTATAGAATTCTTTTTGTGGTTCCCAATAACATCCATAATAACAATCAGACCAATAATCACTGTCATAGTGGTATTGCTTATAAATTTTATAGCTATATTGTGCTGATTTCACTGGTGCTCATGAATAGTACTGTGAAGATACTGATGCCTTAATAGTAAAATCTCAGTTATAGGTCTTACGCTGGTATCACCATGTAGTGTTTTCTATGTCTGTTTTAGATATAATAACCAGCTCATTATCAAGTCCCTCTACACCCAACATAACTTCGTTTTTAAATTTTGGATTCTTAAAAATCTCCACTGAGAATCCTCAGTATCCTATTTGTTCATCTCATACAAGTAGCATGATTCTATAATTACCCAGAAGAGCACTAGATCATAGATTGAAAGTATCAGTGATGCTTCAAAATTCTGATATAGTAAGGTTTTTATTCACCATTTCATCTCATTTTGGATCTTGAATTTTAATATTGATTTGTTTCGACTCTGGGATGCTTAAGTCTCGTGAATTTCTTAAAATTGCTTTAATATTTACATCTTCTCATGGAAGATATAAAACTCTATCTGTATATAAATGAGAGTATAGAGAAGGCTCTTCTCTGTCCCATCTACTTAGAGTAATCTCATCAGCATTTTCATTTCGTGGTCCATACCACCAACCACCTCACATAGAGTACCCAAAATTCCATGCTCAGATACCTCCATTCCATTTCGATGATACATAAGTGAGATGAGTGTCACTCGCTGATGTAATAAAAAATGAATTATGATTTCCACTGTATTCATATGACCAGGTATCTGAGAATGTTTTCTCAAATACTTCATCAATCTTTCCTTTTAGATTAACTTTTAATACTCAGTCAGCTCATGTTTGTCAGAGTATAACTCAGGTACCAAAGATTGATGTCTCAAGTGGTGAAAAATGTATTTTGTCATATTTTCTTGATGAATTATTATATTTACTCTCATGAGACTTATATGTATTTACATATGCTCTAATATTTTGTTTTGCAAGTGGCTTTCATTCAAAATCATTTACAAAGAAAAATGCTTCTCCATTTTTACTCACCTTCATAGTAATATGAGAATCTATAATACCAAAAAATATTGGCTCTTGGAGTCGTTGATTAAAATATCGTTGCTCTGTATCCTCAAAAGTAACAAAGTACAATCCACTTCTTGCAGGGTTACCAATAATATCATCAAAACTAAATGTAATTCTTTGTAATAACTTATCTGATGGGGGTATATCTATTTGTTTTGTTTTACAATCATATACTCATAGTTGATCCATTCCTGTTCTAAAAAAGTCTTTCTTAATATTTGGAAAATCATCACTGGATTGTAGCACTTCTATTTTTGCATAAGTCTCATTATCTATTCGGCATATTTTCACATTTGTACTCGTCTTTCATGAATCGTATGAAACCAGTTCTAGTTCAGGTGGACGAGTATCTTCAAATAACGATGCTTTTTGTCTTGATATAATTCCAAAATACTTATTTTCAGGTGTTTGAAAGCTGAATTCTTGCGCTTTAGTATCCACTCACTCAATACCTGAACTAAACCCTTTTATATTAAAATCATATTTAGTAGTAGGTTCTAAGTCTAAATAGAGAATAGCTTTTTTCTGATACAGGACAATATCTTTATCTGTAATATCTACTTGTGGACTTATCTCTATCAGACCGACTAATTTTTCTTTCGCTTGTTTTCTATTTTCAATAAATTCTTTAGTTCCTGGTTCGGCGGTATCTTCATAAAATGGAAGTGAAAAATCTAGTTCAATACTTGATTTAAAATTATTTTCAGCGTCAAAGAGACTTCAAGTTGAAAATGTCACAGATAAAAATTTAGAACTACATTTCCCCTGCACTTCAGAAAAACTATCGAGTTTAATATATTCTTCTTTAAAGTCTTTCTTTGTTCATTTAATAACACTACTACAAAACTCTAATTCTAAGCCTTGTTTCGTAATATCAAAATTTTTAGTACAGTATTTTTGAAAAGTATTATACTTATAAATATTATTTGAAGTCTCTAAATACTTCTTATTAAAATCAAAAATAAACTCACAATTTTCTCTCGTATACTCTTGTGAACCCACCACGCTATTAAATTCAAGAAGCCTTTCTTTCGATTGAGCATCATGATAGGCTCTATATCAAAAGATACTTCACACTCATACAACTATCAATAACAACAGACCAATAATTATATACAGTATATTTTTACTATTCAAGAAATTCTTCATACTCAATTTAAGTTATATTTTATATATAAAATATAATAACTAAAAACACCAAAAAAGCGAGACTATCTCGCTTTTAATATCTATTTTATATTTCATTCACCTGAATTATTCTTACCGTCTACCACTCCTATATTTTTTAGGAGCTGCCACTACTTTTGCTACAACTTCATTCATATATTCAGTACTATTATTTACTGGAATTTCTTTTCAGATAAGATCTTGAATTTTAACTAACTTTGCTTCTTGTGCTGGAACACAAAACGAAATAGCCATTCATTTCTTCCCTGCTCTGGCTGTTCTTCAAATCCTGTGAACATAGGTCTCTTCTTCTTGAGGTAGATCATAGTTGATAACACAAGAAAGTGCATCGATATCTATTCACCTAGAAGCTAAATCAGTAGCTACTAATACTTTTATATCTCAATCTTTTAAACTCTTAAGTGCTCGCTGTCTTGCATTTTGAGATCTATTTCGGTGCATATTATCAGCCGGTATTCATGCAGCTTGTACATATCCTAGAACAGTCTCTGTATCATCTTTGGTTTTCACAAAAACAATGATAGATTCTAGTTCTGGTTTTTTAATAATGTATTGTAGTAGATGTCGTTTCTGAGCCTGATCAACAAAATATACTTCTTGCGCTATATCAGGAGCTGTTACTGCAACTCGCTCAATTACGATTTCTTCTGGAGTATGTAGGATTGAATCTGCGAGGGCTTTAATCTTGTCTGGCATAGTAGCAGAGAAAAACAGAGTCTGTCTTGGTTTTGGTAAAAGCTTTATTACTTTATCCACATCTTCCATAAATCACATCTCTAGCATCTTATCAGCTTCATCCAGAGTAAATAACTCTACATGATCTAGCTTTACATATCATTGTTCTATCAGGTCTATTAGTCTACCAGGTGTAGCAATCAAAATATCTACTCATTTTTCCAAAGCCTTCACTTGATGAAATTGATTCTTCCCTCAATAGATAACCGTATGTTTCAAATTCGTACTCGTACAATACGGAGCAAAACTCTCAGCTATTTGAATAGCTAATTCTCTTGTTGGAGCTAGTACCAGTGAACCAATAGGTCTCGGATTTTTCTTTCGTTCTCTCTTTGCTTTTTTTCGTTCTTTCTCATCCAGTTTTCACAACATCTCTCCATACTGCTTATCTGCTTCATTATTTTTCAGATACAAGATATTCAAAATAGGCAGAGCAAAAGCCAAGGTCTTCCCACTCCCCGTCTGCGCACAACCCAAAATATCCTTCCCATCCAAAGCCAAAGGCAAAACCTCTGCCTGAATCTCCGTCGCAGTATCAAATCCCTGCTGTTCCAATGTCTTCTGAATAGGTGATACTAGTTCTAGTTCTGTAAATTTCATGTGAATTTTTCTGTAATAATTTATTGTATATATAGTAACTAAAACAGACAAAAAAGCGAGATAATCTCGCTTTTTAATATTTATTACTTTTTACTTATCATTCTCATCTTTAATAGCTTCCCACAATTCTATCTTATTATTCTCTTCATCTAAAATATGTATAAATTTTCCATAATCATATGTTTCCATTTTATCTAGAATAGTCACTCAATTTTCTCTTAACTTTTCTACTAGTCCTTCCAGATTTTGAACCTGATAATTAATCATGAATCCTTTTTTAGATGGAGCAAAATAATCATCTCACTTCTTAAATGGTTGCCATTGGAGAGAGTTTGTCTCATCAGGTCTATCAATGTTTCTTGAACTAAAGCTCGCTCAACCCCACTCATTCATCTCAATCCCTAGGTTCTTAGTATACCAATCTTGTATTTTAGATGGATCATCCGAATAAAAGAAAATTCCCCCAACACCTAGCACTTTTGGCTGTTCATTATCTTGTTCATTTCTTATTTTTTTCATAATTTATGAATATTACAAAGTAGAATAAATACTATTACATAATAATAATTATACCAAAAAAAGCGAGTGAATCTCGCTTTTTAGTATTTATGTACTCATTACCTCAATAACCAATTCTAATTCACTAAATCTTATATGAATGTTTTTGTGGTAACTATTTGCCAGATAATATAAATAAGCATTTTATATATCTTCTAGTTTTTTCTCAACATAATCTAAATCACTATATCAATCAATAAAACTCCAAGCACAAAATACTGATTTCAATGTCCCCCAGAAATATTTATATTCATTTTGATATCTATCAGAATCTTTCTTAATATACTGTAATCTATGAAGAGCTTCATCTAATCTGTGAAGAAAAGTCAAAGTATCATTTGGTAAATTTATTGATAGAAGAAGTATATTAATTTTCTTATGTAATAGCTCAATCTCAAAAATTAAATTATTAAAATGCTCACTATTTTTTTCGTCTTCAATTTTATTCACTAATTTTTCCCACTTCCTATTTGTAAAATATTTTCGAAACTCTTTAACTTCTAATAATTTCGCATGATCCTCATGTTCTTCATTTATAACCCATAAGAATGTTTGAATAGCATTTAATTTAAAATACTTATATGATTCTAAGAAGTTATTCTGAACTATTATCTTCTTTTGCCGTTCTGGTAAATATGTCTGGAAAAAGTAAAAAATTACTGCAGAGATAAGTCCTAATGATATTCATGCTAGAAATAACATCCATTCATTTCAATATGCTATTACTTCAGGAAAATCTGAAGTGTAAATATTAAATACTGAAAATAGAATACTTCCCAATAAAATCAAAATAATATAATGTTTCTTCATAGTTTTTTAAAAGTTATTTTTAATATCCTCACAAACACTTTCAAAATTATTATATACATCATCGTTGGTAAATCGAATTACTTTGAGTCAATATGATTCTAATATTTCTGTTCTCTCATTATCGTATTCTTGCACTCAATTTTCATAATGAGAATCTCAGTCTAGTTCTATTACAACATTTAGCTCACTACAATAAAAATCCACAATATAGTTATCAATAATTCTTTGCCTGAGAAACTTATGTTCACTATTTTTTAGAAAATCAAACCATAATATTTTCTCTGCTCGAGGCATTTGCTTTCGCATTTCTTTTGCTCTATCATTCAGCTTTGGATTATATGGAAGTCTTGCATTAGAAGTAACACAATTTCTTTGTTTTAAAAATTCAGGGGTAATTTCAAACATGTTATTAGTTATTATTTGTAGGCTCCCCCTAAATAAATTCCACTAGTTTTCTCCCCCTCTACGAAGGGGAACTTTTTTGCCTCCTTCGTAGAGGGAGGTGTCCGTAGGACGGAGGGAGCTGGGTCTTGTGAAATTTAATTACCTCATTGAGTAGAGTGAGCTGCATCTTACTCAATAATATCTAAAACAAATTAAAAAGCGAGACTATCTCGCTTTTTAATACTTATTTAATATCTATTTACTTACTCTTTCCTAAATGCTTACCTCGACCTTTATACTCGATGATGATTGGAGTACCTGCGAATCAGAAGTTGTCTCGGATTCGGTTTTCTAGGTATCGTTTGTATGAGAAATGGAAGTGGTTTGGATTGTTGGTAGTGAGAACAAATTTTGGTGGATTTGTGTCTGCCTGTGTACCGTAGTATATTCGTGGAGAATGAGATTTTTTATTCCCAGTTGGAGCATGTTTGTAGATAACTTGTTCTAGGAATTCGTTGAAGATAGAAGTCTTTACTCGTTTTGCTCGTTCAGCTTGAATCTTGATAGCCTCAACCATAACTTCGTTAATTCTTTTTCATTCAGTAGCTGATGAAAATATTACTGTAACCCATGGAAGAAATTCAATCTTTTCTTTAAGGTATTCGATATACCTGGTCATCATATGATCTTTATCTACCCCTGGTTTATTGAGAACTTTGTCCCACTTATTTACCATGATAATAAGACCTTTATGTTCTTCCATTGCTTTGTTGATGATAGAGAGATCTTGACCTACAATACCTTCAAACCCATCTACTACTACACAAACAATATCTGCTCTGGTCATAGCTCGAGTTGTTCTCATGATTGACCAGTTTTCTACATTTCGAGTTCATACTCGTGAAAGTCTTCGGATACCAGCTGTATCTATAAGTACAAACTCTTGCT
>Ga0208544_10001147_pt1 | contig 18868 bp, 20 predicted proteins | sample DEB08_DNA_9_FD_184526 | JGI IMG/M metagenome (GOLD analysis project Ga0208544, IMG submission 184526) | Aqueous microbial communities from the Delaware River and Bay under freshwater to marine salinity gradient to study organic matter... | ecosystem: Environmental > Aquatic > Marine > Coastal ... | reverse complement strand
CAGCACAACAACTCAACAAACGGGCGCGGCAGAACCCAAAATACACCACGGTATCACATCCCGATCAACAAAATCTATTCTCTTCAACAACATAGAAAGATGGGCGTAATGAAGCAAAGTTGTAGACGCCAATCCAGCTGTCGATGATCCGTCTCGCTTGGAACCCGTCGTGCCATTCGTGCAGATAGACGACCTCCTGTTTTCGGTGATCGCCACAAACGCTCGATGAAGGTGTTGTCGAGATAGCGACCGCGTCCATCCATGGAGATTGGGATATTGGCGTCGGTCAGGGTGGTGATCCAGGCCGCGCCCGTGAACTGGAAAGCGCGATCTGGCACAGATGGTCGGCCGGCGAAGCGCAAAGCTTTACCGGCCGAACCAGTGTCAAACCTTCACGTGACCCTTGGCCAACGCATGATAGATGATGCCTCCAATGACCGCACCAATCACCCAGTTGAAGCCGGACAATATTGCGAAAAACGGAATCCAGACGGTTGCGACAGAGAAGACCGCCGCGACACCGAACGCTTTGACTGCGGCGCTGTTCCAGCCATTGTCATAGTGATAGATGCCGCCCTCCATATTGTAGAGATCGGCTTTGTTCAGCTGCTCCTTACGGTGGGCATAGTAGTCGACGATCATGATGCCGAAGATCGGTGCGAGCACCGCGCCGAGCGTGTTCACAAATCCACTGATCCCGGCCTGACTGATAAAGCTGACCCACAAGCCACCGATCACCAAGGCAAACAGTGATGTGATCAAGCCCGCCTTGCGAAAGCTGATATTTTCCGGTGACAAGTTGGCAATGCCGTTGACCGCTGGGATAAAGTTGGCAACCAGGTTGATCCCGACCGTTGCGGCGAAAAAGGTAATTGCCCCGATAACCCCCAGAAGCACGCTGTCGGTACGTTCGATGATCTCGGTCGGGTTGATGATTGCTTCGCCATAGACCACTGCTGCACCGCCGGTCGTCAGAAGCGCCAGTGCCGAGAACAAAATCATGTTGAATGGCAGACCGGCCAGGTTGCCCAATTTCATCGTCCGCTTGTCCTTGGCATAGCGCGAGAAGTCGCTGAAGTTTATCATGACAGCCGCGAAATAGGCGATCATTGTGCCAACGATGGCAATGAACCCTTTGAACTCGGTCCAAGCCGTGCCTTCTGGATTGGCAAAGATCGTCGCCGTCGCCGAAAGAAGCTGGCCGTCAGCGCGCTGCCAAAGCACAACCAGCAGGCCGATCATGACCAGATACACAAAGGGGCCGGCAATGTTCAGGAACGTCTCGACCCAATTCATGCCACGCCAGAAAATAACGATGTGAAATCCCCAGACAATGATGAAGGAAATCCAGTCGATACCTGAAAGGCCGAGGATTTCCGCTCCTCCGCTGGCACCTGTAATCGAACGGATCAGCAGGGCGACCGCCGTCGAGGCAAAATAGACCTGAACGCCGTACCAAAACACCGCCACGATCGCGCGAAGAATAGCAGGGAGCTTTGCTCCTTGGGTTCCAAGGCTCGCGCGGGCGAAGACAGGGTAGGGGATGCCATATTTTTCACCTGCGGCACCAGACAGGTTGACCATCCACATGACAAAAAATGCTGCAGTGATCAAAGCAGCGAATGCGGTCCATCCACCGACGCCGAACGAAATGAACAGCGACGCCACAAGAGAATACCCAAAGAGCGACTGTATATCGTTTGCCCAGATGTTGAAGATGGCGAACCATCCCCAGGTTTTTTCATCGGCACCGGCTGGATTGAGTATGTTTCCCTCCGGGTCCATCGTTCCGCCATGCGCGACGTGCGTGTCATCAATTGAAGCCATTTCTTCCTCCCTGTATCCGCAAATCGCGGTAGAATTTCGGTTTTGTGCAGATTTCTGCGCAAATCGAACTTGCAGCTAACATGTTAGTAGCTATTTTAGGTGACATACTAATAAATATGTCAGTAAGCACCTTACGGATTCAATTGAAAATGTCGGTGCGGGGTGAATGAATGAGCGAGCAGACTGAAGGCACGCTATCAGCAGATAAAGCGCAACGCGCACTTTGGGCTGCGCTTCGAACGGGAAAGCTTCGAGACGGCCAGTTCCTTTCGATGACGCAACTGGTCGACATTCTTGATTGCCCGATTGCGGCTATTCGCGAGGCTGTGAGACAGGCCAGCGCACTTGGTTTGGTGTCCACATTGCCGAAACGCGGTGTCAAGGTTATGGAGGCGCGCCCCGAAACCATTCTGGACTGCCTTGATTTTCGGATGGTGTTGGACATGGAAGGCGCACGACGGCGGATCGCTGGCGGTGAATTCTCGGAATTGAAGTCCCTGCGGGCGCAGCACGATGAGATGTTACACACGGCGCGAAATGGGGCGGGAAATGACCTTCCGCCAAAGGCCATTGAGGTTGATTTGGCATTGCACAACTATCTGGTCGCGGGTCTGGCCAATCTTCAGTTGGCGTCCGCCTATGACGCCAACCGGATACGCATTGCAATCATCCAGAATGCGCGCCCGTTTGTTCAAGACCGGATCGTATCTGCAATGCAAGAGCATCTTTCAATCATTGATGCCCTCGAACGCCGTGACATCGGTGCCGCTGAGCACGCAATCCGATATCATTGCCAACAGACCCAGCGTTGGTGGGGCGTTGCCTGACATCCGTATCTTATTCGCCTCTCGATCTCGGAGGGCAGATCGACTGTGGAACGATCCGCCCAAACCTGACGGGGTAATTGGTAAAGCAGATTTTTTTAAATGAACCGGCGAAAGCCTACTTTGTCCCCGCACTGCCGTCATCCGCGCATGAAAAATGCGGCAAGATGCACGAACGGCAGGCATGCGAAAGCTGCGGCGCGGCGTGGCACCTGTGGGCCATCCACGGCGAACATCCTTACGGCGCTGTGATTGGCGGCGGTTTGCGACGCTTGCCTGACACTGCATTTCCCGCAATCGCCACAAGCAGTACGGCCCCGCCGGCCAGCGTGTTCAGGCTGGCCGTTTCACCAATGAAAAGCCAGACCCAAAGCGGGCCAAGCAGGACCTCGGCCAGCGATAGCAAGGCAAGCTCGGCAGCAGGGAGGCTACGCGACCCCAAGGTGTAGAGGATCAGTCCTGCACCGATCTGGAAAACCCCCATGCCCATGGATATCGTGCCATCTTGCAAGCTGAGAACGACGGACTGCCCCGTGAATTGGCATATCCCAAATGTGACGACGATGGCGAACAGACCGGACAGGAACACCGATGGGAGCATTTCGCCCGTCCGGCCCCACCGTAAGGCAACGGTGAAGACAGCGAAGCCAAATGCCGACCCAAGCGCGGCAAGGCTGCCTTTCAGGACGATGCTGCCGGACTTATCGGCGACCATGATGGCGATCCCGCAGATGGCAACGGCAATCGCCACCCAGGTTGCGGCGCGCACGCGTTCCCGCAGGATGATCCAGCCCAAGACCGCAGTCATGAACGGCGCTGTTGCAAAAAGCAGCATGGCATTCGCGACAGAGGTGTTCTGGATCGCGTAGATCCCGCCGGAATAGGCTGCAACCAGTGAAAGTCCGGCAACAACTGAAGGAAGGCCGGCGCGACGGATCTGCACAAAGGGGCTTTCGCCCGACCGCACCCGAATGACCACGTAAAGAAACAGCGACATGCTGATTGATCTGTACAGCAGGATTTGCCAGACGACAGCGTCTTCGATCATGCGAATGCCAAGGCCGACGGTCGACCATAGAACCCCCGCAGCAAAAACGAAAAGCACACCGTACTTGTGGGCGTCCGTTGTGAAAGTGGGAGGAGCTAAAGATGTCATATCGGGCCATTTCAAGAAGTCTCTCCGTGCAAGTTAACTTCCCGACCCGCGTTTTGATCTCTCATATGCGACATTTGCGCGGTTCATTGAACCCGATCGTGCCGCACCGAGATTGCGGCACGAGACGCGAACGGCAGCCATGCGAAAGCGGCGTCGCAGCGTGGAGGGAGCCGGCGACAGGGCGGCAAGGGCCGTGAGCGCGGCAAATCCTTGGCTGAGAGATGGTTATCCCCGCGTCGCGCGGAACGGCAGGCGTTACGCCGCAGGTCCGGTCCTGCCCTTCGGACGCGGCCATGCGGACACCTTTAGCCGGGGGCTTTTTTATCTCCTTTCACAAAGCCATCAGACGCTTTAGGCATCACTAACTTCGCTATTCCGGGGCACACCATGGCGCAAAAATCCACGATCTATAAAGTTGAAATTTCCGTTTCCGATATGGATCGTCACTATTATGAGACCCATAAGCTGACCGTTGCCAAACATCCCTCGGAGACGGATGAACGGTTAATGGTGCGTGTTCTCGCTTTTGCGCTGAATGCCCATGAGCAATTGGAAATGACGCGGGGCCTTTCAACGGACGACGAGCCGGACATCTGGCAGAAAAGCCTGAGCGGCGAGCTTGAGTTGTGGGTGGCGTTGGGGCTTCCCAGCGAGAAGGTTGTGCGTCAATCCTGTGGCAAAGCCGATGATGTGATCATCTATTCCTACGGCGGCAGGACGGCTGACATCTGGTGGGAGAAGATCAAAAACAGCACCACCCGGTTTGACAACCTTCAGGTCATGAATTTTTCCGAAGAGGACACCCGCGCACTGGGAAACCTCGCAAGTCGCGCGATGAAGCTACAGGTCAATATTCAGGACGGCGATGTGATGGTCAGTGTTGATGAGCACATCATTTACGTGACCCCGGTCAAATGGAAAAATGCGGATTATTGATCGTCGACTGTCTGACAATGCATATTAGAAAACGGTGTGTTGCGGAGAGCCTTTTGGGTGGTGATCGGTCACTGCTCCCGGTCGGGGATCAACGCCGTCGTTCGTGCATGATTGATCTTTGTCAAATAGCGTCTAGGGCTTGGTCGTAGCATTCAATTTTCGAATTGGAGGATTGAATATGACCATTCATAGTGGCCCGGTTCCCGGCATAGCGACTGCGCTTCTTCTGAGCATGACCATGAGTGCGGTGGCACAGGGTATCCCGGAAAATGCCAAGGCAGGCGAAGCCGAGTTTAGTAACTCCTGCGCGTCGTGTCATGGCGGCGATGGAAAAGGTGCCGGTTTCCTGACGCGCCTGTTCCAAGGGGTCGACCCCGGCGACCTGACCCAGCTTGCCAAAAATAATGGCGGCCAGCTTCCATCCGAGAGGGTATCCGATGTGATTGATGGGCGTGCCGAAGTGGCCGCACATGGTGATCGCAAGATGCCCGTTTGGGGGGACCGATATTGGGAAACGGCGATGTCGGAATACGGGCCGGATGAATTCAACGAACAGCGGGCGCAAAACCGAGTGCGTGAACTGGTTGTCTATCTGGAGGCCATTCAGGAATAGGTCGACCAACGATGTCCGGGTTTCGGTCCCGCATGGTGCGTTGGATCATTTTGCCACCTCTTTGGTTTCGGACGCTGCCATTGCCGAGCGCCCTCAGGCGTCGCAATCGGGCACATAACAGTTTTGTGTGCGGTCCCACCGATGCGGTATGTCGATAGAGTGTGCCGCTTGCGTGTTGGGGTCAACGCCATGGTGCAGCAGCACCGTGTCGCATTCGACCCGGTGTACGGTTTTGCCAATGTCGAAAGTGACGGTTTGCGCCCGCTGATCGCCTTCGATCGCGATGCCCGTGGCGCCGACATGGCGGGGGATGCCCGCACGGCGCAGTTTCCACAGCATCCGGAGCCCTTTGAGCAGGTACGGCCAACCCCGCAAGGCCCCCCAAATGGCGCATTGATTGTGTCAGGTCTCGCTTTGTTTGCATTTCAACAAGCGCAAGCGGTGGCACCCCTGCGGGGACCATTTGCGTTCCAATAAGATACAAGAGCGGACGCGAGCCGACCAAGGCAGTGCCCTGGCAGACGATCCCCGACTGCTTCAGCAGGATTTGCGCGGCTCCCGCAGTCATGAAGCCGGGCATGGTCCATCCGGGCAGTGGCATGGGCCGTTCCAATGCTCCGGTTGCCAACAGGATACGCTTGGCAACAGCAAGTGCGCCGGTGCCATTCCGTGTGAAAGCCACGCGGGTGCCGTCCTCGATCTGCCACACCACCGCGCCTTTGAGATGCGTGATGTTATTGTGATGCAAGCCCTTGGCAAGGATCAGGTCGTGGCTGTAGTCTGTGCCAAGTATATCGCTCCGGACAGGGCTGGCACGGTCGACATTGCGGTAGATTTGCCCCCGCCGCAGGCTGTTCGTCAAGTATAAGCACGCTGAGCCCCAGTTCGGCGGCGCGACGGGCGGCAGACATTCCGGCAGGTCCGGCACCGATGATGATCAGATCGACGTTATACATCACAGCCTCCACCAGCGGGCGCCATGTTTATGTGCATGCCCTCTGTGACCTGCAACATGCAGGCCTGCACGGTCATGCCGTCAATCTGGACCAGACAATCATAGCAAGCACCCATCATGCAAAACGGCCCGTGGGGTGCGCCGGACACAGGCGTGTATCGAAACGGCATGACCCCAGCGACCAGTAAGACCCCGGCAAGGTTTTCGCCGCATGGCAGCATCAAGGCTTCCCCGTCAAACCGGACCGACACATGATCACTTTGGGGGTCAATTTTTCGAAAGGGTGAATCGGTCTTCACTGAAAGCCTACAGATTTGGTGCGCTGTCTGTTGCTTCCAGCCAGTCAGGCAGGAACCGGGCATGTGCTGCGGCAAGCGTCACCCCACTGTGGCAGGTCACAATTTAAGCGCCTGATATATCGGTTCTTTCTTGGTACATCGGCAATCCATCGGGTGACGTAATGCGCAACGCGCCCCAACTGCGCACGAGTTGTGCTTTTTCGAGATCAGGAAAAGCGGCAATGGCGTCGGCAGCAAGCCCGGAAAGGCCCGGCTGCGTGATGCCGTTATCCAGCCCGACTTGTTTGTTGGTTGCGCCAATTTGAATCCCACCTTCGTCCCTCTGGCGCGCGATAAGTGAAGGGCGATTGATGAGTTTCGGCAATTTCTCGGTGATCATGACCTGCCCGCGCTGCGACCTGATCGGGGCCTTGAAACCCAACATGGGGCCAAGTGACATTGCCCCAAGTCCGGCGGACAGAACGAGTTTGCGCGCGCGCACCTCGGTGCCGTCGGCACAGGAAATGCGAAACAGATCGGGTTTGTCCACATGGATCACCTGCTTGCCATTAAGGACTTTGCCACCCAATCGGCGCACGTCATCGGCAAGTGCGCGCAAGAGTTTCAGCGGGTTCGCATGGCCGTCCTGATGGTGTAGGATCGCACCCACGACCTTGGGGCCAATCGTCGGTTCTTCGCAGCGCAGCGCATTGTGGCCCAGCACTTCGAACGGGTAATCACCGCCTAGTTTTTCTTTCAGGATTTTGTATTTCGCGACCGTCGCCGCGAGGGTTTCTTCCGAAAATTGCAGATTATAGCTGCCGTTTTGCTCAAGCCCCAGATCATACCCTGTCGCATTACCAAGTTCTGCCGCGAAGCCTGCCGATGCAGCAGCGACTTGATCAAGGATCGCCTGACCCCACTCGGAACCGACATCTTCCAGAACCTGTGGCCAGACTTCGGCACGCACCTTCGCGGACATGGCGGCCAGATCTTCGCGGTTAAGCACCGCCAAGCTTTCGTCTGAGATGATCATGTACCAGACTTCGAAATGGGTGTTGGCGGGGATGTAGGTTTTGGTCACATCGCGGAATGAGGCATAGTATCCTTCAGCCCCTGAGCCGATGACACCGTCAACAACACCTGTTTGCACGGCAGTGAAGGCTTCTGAGAACGGGATCGGAGACGGGATGTAACCCAGTGCCTCGCCTGTCAGCTGAAAGGATTTGATGCCGGGTAAGCGCACTTTGATGCCATTCGGCGCGGTGCTTGCCGGAGTGGGGTTTTCCACGTTCAGGGCAATGCCCCCGAAATATACCGGAAAGGCAGCGAGAATTGTGATGTCTTGCTCGGCATAAAGCCCGGTCATGACGTCACGCACCACCCCGTCAGGACCATAGACCGCGCGCGCTTGCGCCCATGTTTCTGCCATATACGGGAAGGAAGAGGTTTGCATACGAAGGTCAACGGAAGCAGCAGCAGGCTGTGTTGCCATGTCCAGTGCGCCAACGCTGATGCGTTCTTGCACGGCTGTTTAGTCGCCAAGCGCCGATGCCGGGAACAATTCGATTTCAACGTCGCCACCGGTCGCCGTGGCAACGTCGGCGGCAAAGGCACGCAGCTCGACGTCGACGGTGGCGTCTTGGGCGCGCACGAAATGCCGGTGATCCAGCTATCACAGTCGCCAGCGCCGTGGCCATGAGTCGGTTTTTCATTTGTAGGTCTCCTTGTTGATTGTCTTGTTTTTTCGGGATTGGCGCAGTCGCCGAACAGACGCGGTAAACAGAGCGGCAGATCAGGCCAGAACGACGTGAGAAATACGACAGGGACATAGCCTGTCACGGTGAGGAACATCGCAGGCGGGGTGACCCGCCCATCGCCGTGTTCACACCCATGATCACCGGATAGGGCTGACCCCGATCGCGTTCATCAGGGGCAGCAACGACGGGGCAATTAGAATGATCGCGGTCACATCGGTGTCATGATCCCGCCATAGATACCGCCCGAAATGATCACCGGCATCAAGAGCGCGTGAAAGGCATGGATTCCGCGTTTCGCGACCTCGGACGACAGCGCGCTGAACGTCGGTTTATCGTCAAGGATCAGGTTGAACTTGCGGCTCATCCACAGGTTCATCACACAGAAGCTGAACATGATTAGTGTCACGGAAGGCGGTCTCAGCAAGCCCAAGCATGGATCAGTTGGCAATCAGTGTCGTCGCATATTCGCGTGGATAGCCACGTTTTTCCATTTCGGGGATCAGGATCGGGCCCATCGCCGCGATGCCGCTCTCTGCCATGTTAGTGCCCGCCAGCACAAACAGGTGAATTGCCAGCAGGATCAGGTTTCCAAGCTGCTGGACCTCCCCAAACAGTAGGGAAGCGGGACGCCAAGGGTCAGGGTTATGACCAGAATTGCGATGGCAAGAAGCGCGATCTCGATCATGCCACTGTTCCATTCCTCAACGTCAGGATGTGCTGGATGAGATGCCAGACAGTGTAGACCATCATCAGCGTCACACCCACAAGCAGTGCCACATCAGAATAGATGGTCGGGATGTAAAGCGTCGGGTTTTCCGCCAGACGCGCCAGACATATTGGTTGTATTCCCAAGCCAAACGCAAAATCCACAGGCCGACAATCAGGCTGATAACCTCGCCTGCGATGGTCAGAATTGTGGTGGGCACGCTTGGATGAGATGAAGATTTCCAGCACGTTGGCGTGGGTATGCGTGTTTTCACGGGACGCTTTTATCGCACCGAAGATGTTGAGCCATATGGTCGGATACAGCATCGTTTCCTCAAGACCCATCACCGGAATCTGAAGCACGTAGCGCGTGATTGCCCTTCCCGAAACCGACCCGCTTGCAGACAATGATGTTCTGACGCCCACCAATTTGAGGGACTATCCGATGGCAATGCTTTTCGGTGATCATCCGGTCACAATCGCGACCCAAGAGGCCTTTGCCCGTTGTGAGACCACGCTCAATAGGCGGTTTGTTCTCAGGACATTCTTGCCGTCGCTTCAACTTGTGGGTGCTGGCCTGTGCGGTGCAGTCTTTGACCGGATTACTGCTGCCACCAGTCCGGCGCCGGGGGGCGTTGGCAAGACTTTGCCCGACCGCGTCGCCATCGGCGGCGGTGATCAAATGGCCCGGGTCGGCGTGGCAGTTGGAAAAAAGATCAGCCCCGATGTGAACTGTGCCGCTGGCGCAACTGCCCCGGCACGGCCCTGGCCTGATGTGTCTGGCCCTTGCCATCATCCGCAAGGACCGCCCGATGCGCGGCAAAACGCATGGCCCCATCAACACGGATCACCATGGCACACATGCGCGATCCAGAAGGGTGCTTGCCATCTGGCAGGAACCGCAGCCTTGGGGGCAAGTCGCCTTACTGGGCGCGGATGTAGCGTTCGATCAGCAAGCGGACAAAACCTTGGTTTTCACCGGCCTGTCTGACGCCGATGATGTAGGTGCCGCCTTGGACGCGGCCGATGACCATGCTGTCGAGCGCGCCTGCATAGTCATCATTCTCGCCAATTTTGCGGCCCAGATCGTCATAGACCACAAGCCATGGGTCGCTGTTGCCCGCCGCAATCGCCTCGACTAGGACAAGGCTGCTGTCGGCGATATCGACGGTGTACCAGGTCACCGCGCCGGTGGCCTGCACGTCTTCGCGCAGGCGCGATGCAAGTGTTCCAAGGTTGGTGAACGCGATGCTGCCGTCCAGCGGTGGCGCGGCTTCACCACGGGCGTAGAGGCCGAGCAATGCCACCTCTGGGTCGTATTGGGTCAGGCTGACGGTGATGGGCAGCGTGGTGTCGTTCAGCGCCGCAATCCCAACGCAGTAGGTGCCGGGTGCCAGTGTTTCAGTGACATCAAGCCGCGCATTCAGGCCGTCAAAGTCATCATTTTCGCTGATATAGGTGCTGTTGGCGTCGTAAAGTGTCAATACGGGGTCGGCGGTTTCATTTTCGGCGGTGATGCTGACTGACATCGGGGTATCGAGTGTGAAGCTCCAATACGGGGTTTCATCGGCAGAGCTGGCGACGGTGTCGCCGATCGTGCCCATCGGGACCGCGGTTTCGCAACTGCCGGACGCTGCGTCACCTTCACCGCTGCCGGTGCTGATACCGTCAGTCAGGGGGGCCTGTTCGGTCCGACCGATGCGCACGAAGGCTGTCATCGGGCCGCCGTCGTAGCTGCGCAGGGCCATGCAGTAGGTGCCCGCCTCGAGGTAGGTTTCCGCGCGCGATGCAGCGTCGCCGCCTGAATCATCGTCGGATATGATCGCGGTGCCGCTATTGTCGAGCAGATCAATGATCGGGTCACCTGCGCCACGGCCCGCTGCCTCGATGCGGACGTCGGTGGCTTGGCTGAGTGAGAAGAGCGCGACGTATTCGTTACCGCCCAGAACCAGCGCCATTTGTTCGAGATAGTTTTCCGCGGTTGCGATGTCGGACGATGCTTCGTCGCCGCCGATCCACTGGCCTTTGCTGCCGGTGCCGCCGCAAAGCCCCTCTTGGGCAAAGGCCGGTGCGGCGAGGCCCAGCAAGGCGATGGCAAGTGCGGCTGATTGGGTTGGTTTGAATGTCATGGGAATTGCCCCTTTGTGGTGCGTTAAATAACGTTAGTGGCAGCCTAGTCGCATTTTCGGGGGTGTGGCCAGCAAGAAGATGACGGGGTCTGGATTTCCCGACTGGCGATGGTGCTTTCAAACGCACCTTGCGGTTTGACGTCTGTTGAAATCGTAAACGAAAAAGGGGTGCGCCAATGGCAGGTGCATTCAGCATGGCGGTGCAGCGAGTGCGCAGTAAGCAGTAAACAGGCCGGAGCGGGGGTAAGACAAGGGTGGTCCGTACCGTTGGATTGCAGACGCCGATACAGTGGGTGTCGTTCGCGACACGCAAAAATTAGTTTGTTCACAACGCCGGGCGTGCAACTGTCGTCGGATGCAAATCCGCTTCGGATTGCAAAGGGGAAATATGATATGTCTTATTCATCTATATCGCTCTGGGATGTGACGGATTGGAGCGATTCCATGGAGTCGCTGGCACGGGAAAAATTTGTACCCATGATCATATCTGCGGGTGCAGACAGGGTTCAAATGATTCGGACAGGGGATCGGAGCTTTTGCGTCGTCACTGAATACGCAGACGCTCAGGCGGCGGAAAAGGCGCAGGAACGGATAGCTGAAATTCGTACCGGAGCTGCCGAAGATCTGCCGATGACGATGGCCAGCGTGTCCGCTGGCGTTGTCTTTGCGAATGGTTGAGCACCCCAGTTTTTGAAAAATTGCGGCCGTGCGTTTGAGAATTCGCGTTGCATCGTTTCGGAAAATGAACTGCAAACAGCTGGACCATTTTCGCGTGGGATGTTCCCGTTTCGGGCAGACGTCGGCGGCATTTGTCGTCGATCGGCGGTTTCGGCGACCGATTTGGGGGGCGGGTTGCACTGCTCCCGCCTCCTCCTTGGGTATTTCACCAGCTGTTGTAGCCCAGATATTTGCCCGACATCTCGATTTTCACGCGGTCGCCCTTGGGGTTTTCAACCCGCGTGACGGACATGTCAAAATCAATCGCCGACATAATCCCATCGCCAAACTTTTCTTGAATAAGCGCTTTGAGCGTTGGGCCGTAGACGCCAACGATTTCATAAAGGCGATAGATGCAAGGGTCGGTCGGCACCGCTTGTGTCCAAATTTTGGTCGGGCTCTCGCTCAGCGCCAATTCCGCCTCTTGGGGAAGGCCCATGACGCTGACCATCAGCTTGGCCTTGTCTGGCGGGAATGCGTTCATGCCCATTGCCGCGGAATGGGTCCAGACCGGCGACATGCCAATTTTGTAGGCAATTTGTTCCCATGTCAGCCCCGCCTGCTTTTTGGCCGACAGGATCATCGCGGTTGCATCTTCTTTGGTCATCATCTCGGTCATGGTCAGGTCTTTCATTGGTTGCTCCTCCGGTCGTTAGCTGTTCACGGCCCGCAAGGCAGGTTGTCTGCCTTCGGGATCATCCGCGCCGTCGGTCTTGTCGATCCGCACGGTTTGTGGACGGTTTGGGTGGGATTTGTCCGATTGCGCCCCGGCCATCGCCTTTGATCGCGTGCCAAGGAAGTGCACCAAATGGTTGCGGATCGCGTAGTAATTCGGATGTTCGATGATTTCGGTCCGGTTGCGTGGACGCGGTATCGTGATTTCGACAGATTCCGCCACGCGCGCAAACGGGCCATTCGTCATCAGTAAGATGCGGTCCGCCAGCAGGATCGCCTCGTCGATGTCATGGGTGATCATGAAAACCGTCTGTTCCGTGCCGCCCCAGATCTTCAGCAACTCGTCCTGAATGGTGCCGCGCGTCAATGCGTCCAACGCGCCAAATGGTTCATCGAGAAGCAGCAATTTGGGATGGTTCGCAAACGCCCGCGCAATCGACACACGTTGGCGCATGCCGCCCGATAGCTGGCTGGGTTTACGGTGGATGACGTCGCCCTCGAGGCCAACCATCGCAAGGTATTTTGTCGAATGTTCAATGACTTGGGATTTGGTCCATTCGGGGTGCCGCGCGGCCACGCCAAAGGTGACGTTCTTGAGCGTCGACAGCCATGGCAGTAGGGAATAGTTTTGAAAGACGACCCCACGGTCAAGGCTGGGGCCCTTTACTTCGGTGCCATCCATCACCACCGCGCCGCTGGTTGGTTCTGCCAGCCCGGCAAGGATGTTCATGATCGTGGACTTGCCGCAGCCAGAGTGGCCGAGGATCACGACAAACTCGCCTTTTTCAACGCCGAATGTGGCGTTTTCAAAAACCGTCAATGCACCCCCGTTTCCATCCGGAAACTGTTGGGTCATGTTTTCAATGCTCAGATAAGGTTTCATATTATGTCCTATTCGACGTAGGCGACCCGGCGCTGCAAGAAGCCGAACATGGCGTCCAACAGCATGCCGACGATGCCAATCATGAGGATTGAAAAGATCACAGACGTCAGATCAAGGTTGTTCCACTCGTTCCAGACGTAATAGCCAATACCCGTCCCCCCAACGAGCATCTCCGCCGCGACGATCACCAGCCATGCGATGCCGATGGAAATCCGCATGCCCGTCACGATTGTCGGGGCTGCGGCGGGCAGGATCACCGTAAACGCGGTTTTCAGCGGGTTCAGTTCATGGGTGCGCGCCACGTTGACCCAGTCACTGCGCACGCCCGCCACACCGAAGGCCGTGTTGATCAGCATCGGCCAGATCGAGCAGATGAAGATCACGAAAATCGCGCTGGCTTCGCTGTCTTGAATGATAAACAGCGCCAGCGGCATCCATGCAAGCGGCGAGATGGGGCGTAGAACCTGAATGAACGGGTTCAGCGCCTTATAGGCAATCGGTGACATCCCGATCAGGAACCCCAGCGGGATCGCGACAAGCGCAGCCAACAGATACCCCGCCAAGACCCGGTAGATCGAATATCCGATCTGGATGCCGATCCCCTTATCGTTGGGGCCGGCGTCATAGAACGGATTGCTAAGTTCCTGCCATGCTTTGGCGAACACCTGACTGGGCGGCGGCACCCCCGCTTTGGGGGAACCACTACCGGTCAGGCGTTCATATTCGGTCAACTCGGTCGCCAGCTTTTGCGCCGGGATCGCGGCCTCCCATATCAAAAGGCCAAAGGCCAGAAGCAGGATCGACAAAAGCGCCGCGCGCATGTTCAGCGATAAGGTTGGCATGCCTTAGCCCTTCTTGATCGCGAAGCTGTCGATATAGGCTTCGGGCTGGGATGAATCGAATGACTTGCCCATGATCATGTGTGATTTGTAGGTCACGTCCGGTGCCGCATAGCCGAGGTCTTCCATCACCTTTTTGCAGTCGGCGGCCAGATACACCTGTTCGGCGACACCTTTGTAATCCACATCACCCTCGATATAGCCCCAACGCTTCATCTGGGTCAGGATCCATACACCCATGGAATGCCATGGGAACGGGTCAAAATCGATCCGGTCGGGGACGCGCTGCACATTGCCCAACCCGTCAGCGTAGGTGCCTGTCAGGACCTGCTCAATCACCTCGACGGGCTGGTTAAGATAGTTGGTCGGCGCAATCGCCGCCGAGATTTCTTTGCGGTTCTCAGGGTTTGACGCATATTGTGTCGCGTCGATGATCGACTTGAGAAGCGCGCCATAGGTGTTGGGCAATTCCGTCGCAAACGACAGCGGTGCAGCAAAGGCGCAGCAGGGGTGACCTTCCCAGATGTCTTTCGTCAGCATATGGATAAAGCCGATCCCCTCCCAAACGGCGCGCTGATTGAACGGATCGGGCGACAGGTAGCCGTCAAGGTTACCGGCGCGCAGGTTTGCGACCATCTCGGGCGGTGGTACAACGCGGATCTGGATATCGACATCGGGGTCCAGACCAAATTCGGCCACATAGTAGCGCAGCAGGAAATTGTGCATCGAATATTCGAACGGCACGCCGAATGTCATGCCCTTCCACTGGGTCGGATCGCGCTTGTCCAGATGCTCGTTCGACAACACGATGGCCTGACCATTGATGTTCTCGACCGCAGGCATGATGTAGGGTTCCGCGACCGACCCAGCGCCCAGCGTCATCGCCAGCGGCATCGGCGTCAACATGTGCGACGCATCATATTCCCCAGCCAGCGATTTATCCCGCGCGACCGCCCAACCGGCAGTTTTGATCACTTGCGCGTTCAACCCGTAGCGTTCGTAAAATCCCAGCGGCTCCGCCATGATGATTGGCGTGGCACAGGTGATCGGCACAAAGCCGATGTTCAGATTGGTTTTTTCCGGTGTTCCCAGATTGTCCAGGATTGCGGCCTTTGCCGCGTTCATCGGAAATACAGAGGCCAGTGCGGCAGCCATGGTGGACCCGCCCATCATCCCCATGAACGACCGGCGGCCCACTTCGCTTTGACCAAAGACCGACCGGACGATCGCGCTTTCGACGGCGCGTTCCAGCATCGCGTCGGATGTGGAAAGGTCCGGCTCCGCCTCGCGGTGGACCGCCGCGCTGACGCAACTGCCGCAGCCACATTCAGCGCCGTGGCGCAGGTCGGTTTTTGATGAAAACGGGTTTCCAAGGCTTTTGACTGTCATCTCAACTACTCCAAAGGTGAATTGATTTCATGTTGGCGTAGGGAAGGGGCCAAGGAAAAGGGTGCGTCTGGAAAATTTTGTATCCGTAATTTTAACGTTAAAACAATAAGTTGAGCGCATATTGCAACTGCAGAAAAATACGAAATATCGTAATTTACGAAATTTCGTATTGCAGCAGGGAATTGATCGGGCTTCAATCGCGCCATGACCCTTGATGCCGCACAACGCGATTCCTTGCTGGCGGGCGCCTTTGGTGCCACGCTGGTGCTGAACCTTGCCACGGATCGCCTGATGGCGGCCACGCCCGCCGCGCATCGTTTGCTTGAACATGATGACCTGATCGGTGCCCGCTTTGCGCGTTTCATACGCGATGACCTGCCGCAGATGATGGTTTTCGTCGATGAAGTCGCCCATCGCGGCGGAGCATGGACGCGGCGCATTGGCCTGACTACTGCCAAGGGCACGCAGGTGGCGTGTGAAGTGAACGGCCGGGTGATCCGGCGCGACGATACGGACGTGCTGCTGTTGCACATCACGGACCTTGCCGAGCTTGATCGGCGCGCCGAGGTGACACGCGCCGCATCGCTGTATGGCGCCGGTATATTGGAATGGCAGCGGGCACAGTCGTTCTTTTCAGAGCTGGAACAGCAAAACCAACTGATCCTGAATGCCGCAGGAGAGGGCATTTATGGGGTGAACGCGGATGGCAAGACCACGTTTGTCAATCGTGCCGCCCAGGAAATGCTGGGCTGGACGACCGAAGACCTGCTGGGGCGAGATATCCATTCGATGATCCATCACCACCATCTGGACGGTGACGCGTACCCATCGCACGAATGCCCGATCTACCAGTCGTTCCGCTATGAACAGGTGAACCGGATCGAGGATGAGGTGTTTTGGCGCAAGGACGGTAAACCGATCCGGGTCGAATATGTCTCGACTCCGATTTACGAAGGCATGGTGTTGGCCGGGGCTGTGGTGATCTTTCGTGACATCACCGAACGCTGGGAAAACGAACATAAACTGCGCGATGCGATGGCCGAAGTGGCTGCCCTGCGCGACCGTCTGGAACAGGAAAACGCCTATCTGCAAGAGGCGATCAGCATCGCACGCGCGCACCATGATATCATCGGCCATTCGCCCGCGATCCGGCAACTGATTACCCAGATCGAACTGGTGTCGCGCACCAATGCCAATGTGCTGATCACCGGAGAAAGCGGGACCGGCAAGGCGTTGATCGCGTCGGCGATTCACGCCGACAGTGACCGTCGGCGCAGGCCGCTGATCCAGATCAAATGCGGGTCGGTCACGCCTGACATGATGGAAAGCGAACTGTTTGGCCATATGCGCGGGGCCTTTACGGGGGCGCTGCGGGACAAGCCCGGCAAGCTGGAACTGGCCCATGGCGGCACGATCTTTATTGATGAGGTCGCGGATATTCCGTTGGAACAGCAGGGGCAGTTGCTGGATGTGCTGCAAAGCCGGACGGTGACGCGTCTGGGCGACAACCGTGGGCGGACCGTGGATTTGCGGGTTATTGCCGCGACCAGCCGCAATCTGGAACGCGAGGTGCAGGCCGGGCGGGTGCGGCAGGATCTGGTGTTATATCTGAATGTATTTCCGATCCATTGCACGCCGCTGCGCGAACGCCCCGATGACATCCCGCCGCTGACCGCGCATTTTCTGGACCTTGCGTGCAAACGGCTTAGCCGCAAGGCACCAGTCATCACCGAAGGCACAATGCGCAAATTGCAGCACTACGACTGGCCGGGAAACGTACGTGAATTGGCAAATGTGATTGAGCGTGGCGCGATCGTTTCGCAGGGGGGGAAGCTGCTGGTCGATATCCACAATGCCGCAGCGCCCGCCGTCCGCAGCAGCACGACATTGCTAAGCGAGGCCGACATCGAGCAGATCAGGGTCGCCAACACCATCGCGTGCCTGCGTGAGGCGCGCGGCAAAGTCGCAGGAAAGGACGGTGCGGCGGCACTGCTGGGAATCCGCCCAACGACACTTTATTCACGCATGCATAAGCTGGGGCTATCGGCCGAGGATTGGTAAACCGACGGTGCAAAAAATTCCGCGCCGATGGCCTGCGGGGCCGGGTTGATCGCTGTCACATATCGGCGGACTTGCCCAAATCCTTGATACCATCAAGCAAGATTTCAGCGCATTTATCGTAATCGGTCTGCCCATCCATTTTGCGTGGAATATCGTTGATCGGCCAGATTTTCACCGGTGCGAACTTTGCCCCAAGCGCGTCAGAGCAGGCCTTGCGCGCCAGCTCTGTCACCTGCGGCTGATTGCAGCCCGGTTCAAACACCACGAAGGCGATCAAATCTTGCGACCCCTCTTTGGGGCTTTCAAATGCTGCGGCCCGGGCAATGCCATCGACCGATCTCATGATGCCTTCCAGCATGCCCGCGCTCAGTTTGACACCGTCAAAGTTGATCAGGGTCTTGTCTTTGCGGCGTAGAATTTCCAGTGCCCCGGCCGCGTCCCAACGGGCGATATCGCCGGGGTAAAAATATCCCTCGGTCAGCGCATCCACCGCGCCGCCATCCGGCAGCACATAGTGATCGGCACAGTAACCATTGCGCACGCGGACCTCGCCGGTTTCACCCACAGCGCAAAGCGCCCCGAGGTCAGTCACGATTTCAACAAGACTGTCGCGCATTGCACCGATCCGCTGCAATGCGCCGTCATCGCCCAATGTCACATGGTTCGAGAACGACTTGCTTGTCTCGGTCGCGCCGTAGGTGTCATCGACCAGTGCAAAGCGGCCAAGAAGCCGACGCGCTTCGCTCTCGCTTAGCGTGGCGCCGCTAACTTCCAATACTGCGATCTTGGCGGTGTTGCCCGGTTCGCATTGCAGTTTTTTCGCTTGCGTGACCGACCCAGTCACCCGGTTCACGCCAGCGCGTGCCCAAAACGCCCAATCGCCCCGGTCAACGATGGCCGCACCATTCAAAAGCGCACCCAACGCGCGCGCAAAAAATGGGCGGCAATTGTAGGGAAACAACGATGCAACGCGCGTGATATCGGGCAAAAATTCTGAGAACGGCAATGCAAAAGTGAGCCACGGAAGTGGTGAGATTGTCTTGCTGCGGGCAGAGTAAAACTTTGCCACTTTGGCCCTTTCTGTTTGCAGGGAGGGCGGGGGTATTTTCAGCGTGGAACTT
>Ga0208544_10001146_pt1 | contig 18874 bp, 21 predicted proteins | sample DEB08_DNA_9_FD_184526 | JGI IMG/M metagenome (GOLD analysis project Ga0208544, IMG submission 184526) | Aqueous microbial communities from the Delaware River and Bay under freshwater to marine salinity gradient to study organic matter... | ecosystem: Environmental > Aquatic > Marine > Coastal ... | reverse complement strand
AATGTTGACCCGCCTTCACTTTGAGGCCCCCACCCTTTTAATAATTAATATAATTTAAATTATATTAATTATTAAAAGGGTGGGGGCCTCAAAGTGAAGGCGGGTCAACATTAAAAAAAGTGTCCACCGCTTACAGTTTGAGACCCTATTGGGGCGTGAAATCTCTTGAGAAATCCGCCCGCCATCTTATAGGTCGCCACCCGTCCCAGTTCCGCCCCGCCATCTTACGGGTCGTCCCCCGCTTCAGTTGCCGGCCGCCATCTTACGGGTCGTCCCCCGCTTCAGTTGCCGGCCGCCATCTTACGGGTCGTCCCCCGCTCCAGTTCCCGCCCCTCGGCCAATGATCCCAGCCAGCGACCCAGCCAACAGCCCCAGCAGTAAAACAACCGCAACATGAAATCCTGTGAATTCTGCGTAATATTATTATAACACAAAATGTTGCTTAGAATTCACAGACACCCAAAGCGAAAGCCATAGCAAGGGTACCATGGGGCGTAATCACCCAAACTTCAACATGAACCCGCAACATGAAATCCTGTGAATTCTGCGTAATATTATTATAACACAAAATGTTGCTTAGAATTCACAGACATCCAAAGCGAAGCCATAAGGAGGGTGTACCATGGGGCGTAATCATCCAATGATGGCCTTTCTCCACATCCTTTAAGTAGTCCCACGATCTGAAAAAAAAATAAAAATAATAATTTCATATTATTATTTTTATCTTATGGTTCCTGTGTTTGGTTCAATTGCTTTTAAATTTTATACCCTGTCCAAGTCTTTACAATAATCGTATATGGGTTTTTTCTTTCCCTCCTTGTCTTGCATGTCTCCATGTCTGTATTTTGATAAGTCTGTATTTGTCTTGATGCATTCCGCATTGTAGTCGTATATGTTTTTTATCTTTTGTTTGCGTTTTCCTTTGATGGTTTCTTCGGTGCTTGTTTTTCCAACTTTCATATAAAATGCCGTGCCAAACAACAACCCACCAATACCAACAAGGCAATCCCGTACATCCTCGGGGGCGTGGAAGTCATACGCTTTTTTGCTCCTGCTTCCAATTACGTTTTTATAAGTTAGGTACAATGCGTCCGCATTGGCGGGGATGGTGATATTGTCTAGCGTGGCTTCGCATGTGAATGCCTTCTGCATTTCCTTGAATGTATTTATTTTATTTTCGTTGCTTCGTAGTTTCAATATTTTAAAACTGTCTTTGGTGTGTACCCTGTGTTGTAGTTCCTGTGTCTCGACCTGTGCATATTTGCATATATTAAAATGCTGTTGCAGTCTGGAATTTTTGGTAAATAGTTCGGGATATTCTTTTGCAACGTTTGCGGGTAGTTTTAGTAGTTCGTTTATTTGTTCGTATGCCTTACGGCTCATGGTGTCGTCTTCTTTGTTGTCTACCGCTACGATATGTTTTTCGGTGTTGATGGCTGACAATTCCTTGTCGGTTATTGCACGTTTGACTTTTTCGTCGTTGGTGATAATTTTAAATCCTGCCTTCCGTAGCATCATATATAAATGTTGCTTGGGGTTTGATTGAAATGATATTTTATTGTACTTGTAATGGCAATATGTTTTAATAAAAAGTTTATATTCCTCATCTGTTGCGTCGTGGGAAAAATCTATCATGGCTTCGGTATCGCTCGCCATCTGTAATTTTTCCAACTCGGCTTTATCAATGTCATCAAACATGCAACGGTTTTGCAAAAATAAAAGATTGATAGCCGTGGGATTTCTGCACCGTGTCATCTGTTGGTACATCTCGTCGGCGGTGATTGTTGTGGTGTTGTAGATTGCATATATGTCCCTTTTGGTTTGTAGGTCGATGCCTTGAACTATCTTGGGATTAAACCCCGCCTTGTCGTGCGTGTCAATGTGGTCGGGGTTCTTGGTGAATTTGGAAACATAATAGACTTCGGGGTCTTTCAATATTTCATCCGCCTTTGTCAATTGGCGGTACTCGTCCGTAATAATCAAATATTTATCTTTTGTCTTGATTTCGTCGTATAGTGCCTTTTCGTCTGTCCACTCGACAACCTCTTGTCCTTCCCATTTTTTATAATCGTTGGTGACAAAGCACACGCCACCGCCCCGTACCGCCGTAATAAAAGACATTACCATGTCGGATATATTTTTGTCAACGCATATTAGTTTTTTACAACCCTTAATCATACCGCAAAGCCTTTTAAAAATCTTGCATACCGTCTTGTCCAGTGTGGAGGATAGCACCAGATAGCACAATAGTGCGTCAATCTCGTCTAAAAATAAAACGTGGTTTGAGAAATCCTTGAACGGGATTTTCGCAATGCTGTCCAGTTGAATCACAATTGAGTCGGATGCCAAAAATTTATTTTCGTATTCGTAAAACTTACAATCGATTCCAGCCTTACTGATGTTGGTGTATTGGTCTCGTCCTAGTTCGATACGGTTCGTGATTGATATAAATTTATCGTTCGTCTCTTTGAGATAATAAATAAACGAGTATGTTTTGCCCGTTCCCGTGTCACTCTGCATGAGCGTTGTTTCGTATCCGTTGGAGTATACGCTGGGCTGTTTAATGTCTTGGATGTATTCGCTATCGATTACGATATTTGGGGATTCGCAATTTTGGATGATTGGTTTTATTTTCATCACCTTTGCATCGTAGTCTTTATTGAATGTCTCAATAATGGCGGTTTCGATATATTGCGGGTCTACATTGCCCCAGCATTTAATATTGATTTCTTCGTTGTAGTTGTCGGGGTGTTTTTTATTGTACGTGTCCCATATATCATACTTGCCAAACGCACGACAGGCGGTTGTGAATTTTCGCCAACTGTTATAATCCGTCCATGTGGAATTATCCAACTTGTCGCACATGCGTTTGAATGTCTCGTCGTCCGTGTCATAATTAAACATGCTTGGGTTGTCTCTCCTCTTGGTGGTGGTACTTGGTACCAAATTAAATAAATATTGTTTCAATTCTTCGGGCATCTCTTGTGGTTCCATGTCGTTCACTGCCTTGTATTTCACGCCGTTCAATTGGCTCCCCTCTCCAACGACATATCCGCCTTGTGTCTTAACATCAATGTATCCCCCATAACCACGATTGCGAAACCCCTCAATGTGTTTAAAATATAGATGAAACCCGTTGCGGGGTGTCTCTATGCATTTGGTTAATTTTTGAAACTCTGGAAAATTAGCCACAAACTCGCCCGCCTCGTCCTTGTACAAATCCAAATCCACGACCGTGATATTGTTCAGTTTGCCACATGGTACGCCCAATTGTCCCGTTAAATTATACTTGAAAGTTTTATGCTTCCACTCATCCGTGGGGTTTTTGCTGTTCTCGATTAAATGAAAAGTTTTAAACATCTTATTGTTATAATACATATATATATTACTAAATGTTTAAACCCTTTTAATAAAACGCACATCCCTTAAAAGGATTATTTTCTTTATATACCCCGTCGATCTGATAAAAAATGCCACCGACTTTTTTATCGTCAGTGGCATTTTTTATTTTATGTTTTTTATTTTATGTGTCTATTTGTTGTCCATTATGTTGTAACTCGTGTATAAAGTTTGTAAACTGGTACCTCTCTGGTTAGAAAGCCTCTCAATTTTATCATATTGTTGTGTGTCTATTAAATTTTTTAAAAGGATTTTGGCGATGCGTCCTTCGCCGTATTTGAAAAGGCTGTTTTTGGTCGCCAGTACATTCATATAATTGACAGTCGCTTTTTGCCCGTCCCGTGTTGCAAACATGTAGTCGTTATTTTTCAATGACAGGCTTTTGATTTCATCATAAAGACGTTTATCTTTGATTTCGAAATATTTGTCGCCGTAAGTGTCTGCGGTCTTGTAGTCAACGATATACATTTTGATAAGTGGCTTTTTCAATTTTGGATTAAAAACCATGGTGTTTTCGGTCGGGTCTTGCTTGGGAGTCTTGTGAACGATTTTCACATTTATGTCTTTGTTCCTGACTCCGTGTTTTGCATATAGGTAGTTCATGTAATAATCCCGCCCCGTCTTGGTGTCCAATTCTTTCAACAGTTCTTCATAACTGACTAGGGATTCGACATTGTCTTTTGCCTTCTGTTTGCGGTGGATAACGATTTCCTTTTTTAGGTCTGCCCGCATGTCTTCCAACAATGATGTCGGCATTTTAAAATGTCGCCTAAGCCTGATGACAACAAAGATTTTATTACTGCGTGTGTTTGGGTTTTCGATTTGACTGAACCATGATTTCAAATTGTCTTCCGTGTCATCGAGTTTAATCTCCTTTGACAGTTTGTTCAATTTCACGGTGTAGTCTTTCTTGGTGGTGGCACCGATATCGAGTTCATCCAAAAAGGTTTTAACGAGTTCTGCGTTGTTCTCCATTGTTATATATATAATATACTATATATTTATCTTTAAACCCTTTTAACGCATTGCGGTCATAGGCCTAGTCTCTCGCTAATATATTCATTCACTTTGTCGTTATTGACAATTCCCTTATCCCAAACCCATTTTAAGTACGTGTCATCCACGTTTTTCCAAATCTTTCCTTTGTGCATACCGAACAATACCCGCCACTGCCCAACATATCCATATGTCTTTTCATCATTTGTTTCCGTGTTGTCAATCGTCATATATTATACAAATCTATATTAATCTTTAACCCCTTTTACTGCGTTTAAATGCGGTTGGAGTCGTAATTCAATTCAACATCATCGTCGTCATCGTCCCAAAACACGTTCGCCGTCATATCGAAATCATCCAAAAAAGACATGTCCACGTCATCGCTATCTGTTGCACTAAAAGGGGCGTTGCTTTCAAAAGCAGGCGGGATAAAATCAACCATGTCCATGTTCATCAAAAACCGTTGATGCTTCTTTGACGCATAGTGTTGGTTTTTATGGTCGCTGTCTGTTTTCCCACCACATTCGCATGTCCACCGCTTCATGGTCGCATGCCTCTTTATTTTAAACTCTGGGTTTTTCTTATACATTGCTTGATATGCTTTCTGGTATTGTGCTTTATCCATTTTATTATAATATGTATATATATATTCTTAAGCCCTTTTATCTTTGATGTTGAACCGTTTCAAATACGATGTCAGATTCTTTTCAACGTCCCGATGTTTACCCCACGTCACGTAATATGACAGGTAGCCCGCCTTTAGTTTGTCTCCTCGCAAGTCCACGGCATGGCGTTTCAAATAATTAGATCGGACAGACTTATCCGCACCGTCGATATATGTATTTGCACCAAGTAATCCAAAATGGGTTGTCCGCCGTGGGTTGTCGAACACTGCAACAAACCTTTTTTTATCTCGTGTTGATTTACCAAAATAAATTAACGATGTCATTGTCATTGTTTAGATATTTTTATAAACAACTCCACATCACAGCAATCAATAACAATGCAATACAATAAAGCCATGTCATATATATATCATGTTTAGATATTTTATGCGGGTGTTTTGTCATATTCGTCGAGTGGCCCCAGAAACGTTGCAATAAAAAGAAAGTCGGATAAATCAAAGTCGGTAGAGGACATAATACTTGTATAATTTAACGTCGTAAAATAATTCACATAAGTATCAAATCGGATGCTATCGCCTGTATTGAGGTATATTTTATTATGCCAAACAATACACCCTACCCGCCCGTATTGGTGACGAATATAAGAACTTTGGTCACCCCCGTCGATGGCTGTAGTGTTGTTTAATACCGCCCTGACGATAGGGTTTACCCGATTGTTATTGCCCGCTTGGGCGGAGGTATATTTACAAGTCATCTTAATATCCCATAGTCCCGGAAGCCCTCCTAGTGTGAAATTTGTTGCGGTGTTGGTTGCGTCAATGTAGGGGTTCCATGAAATAATTTCAGAGTTTTGACCATAAGATGTTGTTTTTACACCTGACCGCAAAATTGACAGCGTCACGCCGTTCCCATATTTACCACTATTTAAACCCGTACCTGCCGTGTCTATCGTCCTAATTAAGTCAGTGGTGCCTATTTTAATTGTATAATTTAGGGGTTGTGCAAACGCCCCCGCCCCATAATGTATCGGTTTTTGTACTGTTATTTTAGAGGCGGTATTTGTAGAATCTAAATTGGTAAAGTTTATGTTACCGCATGTAAAAGTCCCGCTAACTGTCATGTTGTTTGCAACACCCAAATCACCGCCTATAGTGGCATCACCGGCTGTGTTGACAAATGCCGCCGATAAAGCCCCCGCCAAAGTGATGTTGGCCGTTGACAAAACACCACCACTTGCGTTAAAGGTTAGCCCAGATTTTGATATTTGGTTGGTTGCTGAATCCAAAAGCAATATATCCGTATTTGAGGTAGATGGGACGGTTGGTACGGAATTTAACGTTAATGCACCAACTGTCATGTTGTTTGTAACATCTATGTTTGGAACTGATAGCAATGTCGTGGACGGATTAAATGTAAACTGATTATGCTGTTTTATCGTCTTATCCGTTGCGTCTACATCACTGACCACAACCCTCATATCTCGGTTTTCGGATGCCAATGCGGGCTTATATTCAATAGTACAATCGCCATCACATCTAAACGGGGTATAACAAGTAGATAGGCTATTTGTTATTAACAGACTGGGCGAAGAACCGATTCTAAAAAGATGCCCATTTGCTTGGTCGTATCTTAAATAAACTTGGGTGTCGGTGTGGGTTGCGTGTTGGATAGTAGCATTACCCACTGCCGAATTTAGAATTATAAAAAGCGGGCTGCGGGAATGTATAGACCCTTGTAAACGGTTGGCGAACAACACATCGCCGCTTGGATTGTAGTAGCATCCATTACCAGATATCCTTCCTGTTAACCCGCCTCCCTCTAGGTACAGTAGCATACAGTTGGTATTTTGTGGCGTTACTATGGCATTGACTGCTTTAATGGTGGTATCGCCCGTTATCTCCATGTCAGTTGAAACCGTAAAATCTGTATTAGTTAGCGTTGTTCTGATGTTGCCGTCTACTCTGTTGCGGATAGACCCAGTTGATACCGTGTTAAAGTCCACATCAACTGCGGATAGTTGAATTTGAAATGAACCGACGATACCGCTGGTTCTTGCAATCTCGTTAACTAATTGGACAACTGGGTCTAATGAGGATGACCGCCGAAATATTACTCTCCCTATATCCTGTGAGTAAATTATACCTTTATCACCCGCCGCCGTGGCGGATGCCTCTATGAACCTTAAATTCTTAGAACTGGTGATGGTGCATTCGTCTCCAAACGTCGCAGTCCCATTGCATATAAAATTTCCCGTCATGGTGGCATCCGTTATGGATATATTTGGGGCATTTAGCGTGTTGGTTGTAGTGTCATAATATAATTTTTGAAAATCATCTGCGATATCCCTACTCCCGCTACTTGCATTTATGTGATATAATACAAGCGGATATTGCTCCCCTGATAGCACGGGACTCAGGTTGTTCACATACAGGCGACCTTCCAAAAATGTGTCTCGACCCACTGCCAAATCATGTACAATATCCACATAAATAGTCTTCAATTTATTGCTCGACGGATTAAACGTAAAAGCATTGGAAACACTATCGACGGCTAGGTCATCCGTATTGTCATCAAAAAACACGACTTTATGATCCACATCATCCGAACGAGTCACGGGGGTGATTTGTAAATCTGGTATAGTTGCGGAGATATTTGGGACATGGAGCGTGTCCGTGGAAGTGTCATAATAAAAATTCGTAAAATCATATGTAACAGACCGATTGCCATCCCCGCTTGTAATGTCCCACAATAAAACCGCATAGGATGTATTGGCCACGACGGGGTCAAGGGCATCCACGTGCAAACTACTACCCAGAAATGTCCCCGACTCGACGGTCAGACTGCTTTCTAAAGTTGCGTCGCCTGCTATTTCAACATCTGTGGCGATTCTTGTTTCGCCTACTGCTATTCGCATCCATTCCGTGACACCGCTTAAAAAATAAAACCCTTCTATCTCTGTCGTGTCCCGTATTTGGAAAACAAAACCATCTTCTATAAAAAACTTAACTTGAGATTCTGCATCTGCTACAATTTCTGTTGTTATTGTCAATACATCACATATGACTTCACCAGCAACTTTACATTCCTGTAACGTTAAACGGTTGGTGCTTGGGTTATATTGTATATTACTTGGTTGGGAGTCGGTGGCCAGATTATCCGTGTTGTCATCATAAAACACGAGTGGGTACTGCACATTATCCGAACGCGTCACGGGGACGATATTGAAGTCTGTGACGCTTATTTTAGGAGTGTATAAGGTGTCCGTTGTAGTGTCATAATAAAGTTTTGTGTTATCCTGTGATATATCTTTCGTTGTTGAATTCCATAAAACTAAGGGATGTACGCTATTGCTTGCTACGGACGCAAGTGATTGGACGCGAAGGGAATCGATGGAACCCAGCAAAGTAAGGATGCCAGTCAAAGTTATGTCCCCGACTGTCATCGTAGCCGTTATGATGTCTGGACTTTTCAAAGTGCCTGAAGTAGTGTTAAAAACCAGACTGGAGAATTTATAAACCAAGTTATTATAAGGGTCTTTGAATAAAATCTCATATTCGGGAAGTAATGTCACGGGTGCGTCTACAATACCCGTTAGGCGAACCACACCACTCACAATAAGATTGTTTATAGCAACGTTATTTATCGAATAGTTGGTCGCAATTATGTCCGTAAAAGTGCCAGTAGTAGCCGTCACAGAATTAGCATCAATGTCGAGTAAATCAATCTTGATAGACGAGCCAGAAGCGAACCCACGTAAATTTTTACTCATTATAATATACTTATATAATATATATTAAAATGGTATCAACCGAGAAAGCAAGGGTTTATAAAATGGTACTAGATATGGGCAACACAATGAATATACCACCGTCCATATACGAATCGTACCACGGTAGTACTTTGGAATATTGGAGCCGTCAATGGTTTTTAATCCGTCGACAAAATGTACATAAGTGTGTCCTACGCCAACTTATATTTAAGAAGCATAATTTATGCTATTATATGATTATGCACATATCAAAATTTGGAATCAATCAAATTTAACCGTCAACCGTTTTTTTAATTCATCCGCAAGTTCCTCCGCAAGTTCCTCCGCCCTTTCATAGTGGTTTTTGCCATTCTTGTCTTTTACGAGGCTTGTGCCGTCACACTGTGCCAGAATTTCCAAAATGTCATCACCGAACCCCCCGAACCGTTCCCTATACCAATTGATATCACGGGATGTATAGTCGAGGGCATCCCAATTTGTATTATCCCTAGAATCGTCACTAGTCCCAAACATTGCCAAATCATCAACTGACAACGGTGTCCATATTTCGACGCTGTCATCCTCGTTGTCTTCGATAAGTTGATTTTCCATATATATATATCTATAGATTTTTATTTAAGTTTTGTTTTGATTATTTTTCAAGCGGTTGAAAAATAATATAAAAATAATATTACCATATATTATAATGACAGATACCGAAGAACCCCCACAAACACACGAAGAAAATGAAGACACCAACGAACCAGAACCCGAACCCGAATCAATCCAAAAACCCGCAAAGAAAAAAGGCCGTCCTCCATTGACTGACAAACAACGGGAAGCACTTGCCCGAGGGCGTGAAAAGAGCAGGAAAAATATGGCTTTGGCCATGGCTAAATCCAAACTTGAAAGGCTTGAAGGAGAGGCTAAAGAAGCCAAACAGACCAAGAAGAAGCCTAAAAAAAAGGTAGTCGTTGTTGAATCCGACAGCAGTGACAGCAGTGAGGACGAACCCGAAGTCGTGTACGTAAGCAAGAAAAAGAAGAAGAAGGCAAAACCAAAACGGAAACCCAAAAAGGTATATGTTAGCAGTAGTAGCGAGAGCGAGAGCGACAGCGACAGCGACGAACCACCGCCACGAACACCCACGCCACAACCACAACCACGACAACAACCATATCTCCCTACTCTCATATTTAGATGATGAATAAAATATTATGATATATATATAAGATGTATAAGACAATACCAAACAAAAACATATCATACGGAGCCGTGCCGATGGACACAGACCACACCTTATGCAAAAATATCGTCCCCCCATTGGATATAATAGTCAATGGAAGCCTTATTTTAATCATTGGTAGTAGTGGCAGTGGAAAAACTTCGTTGATGACCAACCTTATATCCAAGACAGGAAGCACCAATGGATATAAGCAATCGTTTCGCAAATGTTTCCACAAAATTATTTTAACATCGCCCAGTCTTGCAACCTTAAAGCAAGATGTGTTTAAAATACCGAAATCGCAAAAATATGACGACTTTCATGAGTGCATGGAAGATTTGGACGAGCATTTGGACGCATCCATGGCAGAAGGTGAGCAAGACGGCGAAACCAAATTTAACCTTTTGATATTGGATGATGTAGCCGCCGCCCTACGCCAAAACAGGCATAACGAGACCCTACTTACAAAGACTTTACAGAACAGACGGCATAAAAATTTAACATGTATCATATTAGTCCAATCATACCGCCAACTACCAACACAGATAAGAAACAACGCCAATGTCATTTTTTTGTTTAGACCGAAAACCATGCAAGAACAGGAAGCCATATGCGGGGAACTGTTACCGATACACAAGCGGGATTCTTTGGACTTGTTCAACTTTATTTTTAATGGAAGGTACAACCATCTTATGATAGATCAGACCTTAAAAAAATCGTCGTGCTATCGCTTTTTCAAAAACTTTGAAGAGATTATTTTAGATTAAAATATATAATGATTATATATAATGTCAAAATCCGAACAAGACAAAAAGCCCATCGCCAAAATGACGAAGAAAAAGAAGACCAAAAAAGACAAGAAGAAACAGAAGAAGAAGGATAAATCTAAAATTTCAAACAGTCTAAATTCTAAAATTTCAAACGTTATTAATATTAACATTGGTAAGTCTGGAGGAGGTACGAAGGCAAAAAAATCAAATACCGCCAGAGGGTTTACAGCCCCGACGAGTAGTCTGCGAGGTCAAAGAGGCAGGGGCAATTTAACTTATAAATCCATGCAGGGCGAAATGAACGCCAACGTTATGCAAAACGTTTTTGGTATTCGTTCGACGGCGATGCAACAGGGTCAGGACTTGCGAGACCTTACGGGTAATTTTAATAACCTACGACAAAGGGTGGAGGGATTAGGCACGCAGACTTTAAACAGTCAAAACCAACAACTAACACGAGATGAGACACAACGCCGATTTGTGGAAGAACAACTCAGGGAAAACGCACAACGACAACAAGAAGACTTAGCCAATATACACCAACTTTTTACACAAGAAGTGCAACAAACACGACAGGCACTAACAGAAGGACAGCAAGGACTTCGGGAAGCCTTGGCTCAAGATGCTTTAGACACACGATGGGCAATGACTCAAGGATATAATACCATAGCCGATGATATTTTGGGATTACAAGGAGGACTCGCAGAAGCACAACGACAACAAGAAGAACAACAACAGCAACAACAACAACAACAGCAACAACAGCAACAGCAACAACAACAGCAACAACAACAAAGAGATATAGACATCGCAGAACGACAAAACCAAAGCATCGTACAAGCCGAGGAAACACGAAACGCTTTAGGACTGGTTGCCCAATCTTTGCGGGAAAACGAGGAAAGACAATTGGAACGCATGGCAGAGATGGAGAGGTCAGTGCAAGAGGGACAACGACGTGTGGCGGACGTTGGGGCATCAGTAAACATGGGAATAACACAAAATGACGAAACCCAAAGAGCGTTAGCCATGGCGTTGAAAGGCATTGGGACAATAAGCAAAGAACAAGACGACCAAATGAAACAAGTAGAGGAGACACAACAATCAATGCTAATGTTAAATAAATCCATCACGGGAGTCACGGCGGAACAATATCAACAGGGCGAGAACATACTCGCACTCCAAGGACAGATGAATCAACAGGGCGACCGTTTGAGACTGATGACGGAACGACCCGAAGTCCCGCTCCAGTCTCTTGTGGGTTCCTCCTCCGAGCCAGTGAAGGACAAAGGCGGGGACTCGTCGGTTGACCCTGATGCGGAAAGAGTAGAAAGAGAGACTCAACCAGCGGGAACCTCGATGTCGGTGGGTGGGGAAAAGCCGCCAACCGTCACGGGTGCTTTTGTCACGTCCAAGTCCGGGGACGTGAGACATACCCCAGGAGGCAAACAGGTGAGGGGGACAGGCAAAAAAACTCACGGATTACCCGACACTATACAGGCAGAGGTGGAGGCGTTTATAGCCAAAAGTTACGTCGCGGGTTCGGCGAAAGATTCTAAAATATGGGAGCCTGTGTATAAAAAAAATAAGGAATGGGTCGACGAAATAAAAATAATGGCACAAAAGACAGGCATGACGGCGGAATCTATTACAAAAAAAATAACAACCCACGGGTCCGGTAAATCAAAAATTAAGTTTTTTACACCTGCCAAAAAATTATATAAGACAAAAACAAAAACAAAAACCGTAAAAAAACAAAGATAAAAATAAAAAGTAATTCTAATATATAATGTATAAATTGTCCATTGTAGACACCGAGGGCGAGATAATATTTAACCGCATCTTCTGTTATCAAAAAGATATAATAGAATTCACGAAAGGCAAGATAACTTATAACGATTTCAAACCACGAACGAATGGGAAGAAATATAGGACTTACAAGGATTTTTTTATCATCCATAAGATATAATGGAATTTAGTGAGATATCACAATACTCCATACAGGGGGCAGGCAGTGCTTTTTTAATGGTCTTGGCGTACAAGGTATACCGCATGCGGATAGCATCAACGTCGTCATGTTGTGACGAGCATATCCAATTGAGGACGGTAAGCCGTGGCGATTCTAGCCATGATTTGGAAATCCCCCAAACGCAGACCATCGAACGACGGGCGGAAGATATAGTATAAAAATCTTTAGTAATTATACAATATCATGAATCCAATGGACGAACGTGAACCGCTGTTGCAACCCTTGAAAGAAGATAAATACGTTTTCACGGCAGGACTACAAGAATATGACGACATCTACCAACTTTATAAAAAACAACAGTCGTGCTTTTGGACACCTCCCGAGGTTGATTTTGGTGATGATGCCAAAGCATTTGAGGCGATGAGCGAAGGGGAACAGCGGTTTATATCGTACGTGGTGGCGTTCTTTGCGGGCAGTGATTTAATCGTGAATGAAAATATAAGCACCCGTTTTTGTGAAGACATTGAAGTCCCGATAATCCTTACATGTTACCATTGGCAAATGGCGATGGAAGACATTCATAGCGAGACTTATTCAATTTTGCTACAAACCATAATCCCGAAAAAAGAAGAACAACGCAGACTTATGCACGCCATAAGCGAGATTGACACGATAAAGCAAAAAGCCGATTTTTGTTTTAAATATATGCACTGCGATTGTCAGTTTAAATATAGACTTATTGCTTTTGCCATATGCGAAGGTGTTTTCTTTTCGTCATCTTTTGCTGCGATCTTCTGGCTTAAATCAAAAGGCGGGCGTATGTCAGGCTTAATTACATCTAATGAATTTATTTCACGAGACGAGGGAATGCATTGCGAGATGGCGGTATTGTTGTACAAGAAATTAAAACACCCTTTGTCACAAAAAGAAATCCATGCCATGTACCGACGAGGGTGCCAGATAGAAAAGGCGTTTATCTGCGATGCCGTGCCAGTTTCATTGATGGGGATGAACAGTGCGTCCATGTGCGAGTATATAGAATTTGTGTGCGACTTTTGGTTGGTTCAACTTGGGTATGACAAATTGTACGGCACACCCAATCCTTACCCTTTCATGGAGTCTATAAGCCTAGAATCAAAAACCAACTTTTTTGAAAAGCGTGTCACCTCCTACAGTCTTGCAGAAAAAGACCACACGTTCAACTGTGACGATGACGACTTTTAATAAAAATATATCCTAAATATAATGTTTACAATTAAATGTAAATTTAAATTGAAAATCAAAAGTAAAACATCTAAAATAAAAAAATTGTGGAAGTATATATATACCAATGCAACAACCAGTCAACGGAGAGAACCAACAAAACAAACTAGTCGCCGTCGCAGTCGCTCCTCGCCCTATTGACCCACGTGCGTCATACGATGGACAGCAGTTTTTAGCCGACCGAAAAATAGACCTTGAATATGTAAAACGACATGTCACCGACCCCGTAGTGTTACGCACTGGCGACGGACTTGTGACACAAACAAGACCCATTATAACGAATAGTAACCCATTTTTTCAACCCACAATGCCGTATAGTTTGACCCATCCAAACTTCCATAATCACGCCGAACCTTTTTAAATAAATATATAGACTAATAATAAAATGCCGACTCATAGTTTGAACGACACCCACCTTGGCAGTATAAACATTTATTTAGACTCAGTCAAAGCCAATGTTAAACACAACGGGACTGAGAATAGCAACTGCAGTTTTTTCCTCGAGAATGTCATACAAGCCCCGCCAGATACTCATATCTTGGTAGGGCTAACGGCATGTCAAATACCCGTGTCATTCTATAACGTTACCAGCAGTAACAACAACTTAAAAATCAGTGGAAGCATAAATGGCACAACCACAATACTTTTACCGCCTAAAAATTATAATACGGAAACGCTGGTAAAGGCTGTCAATACCGCCTTATTATTGGACGGCAACGATATTCAAATGTCATTTGATACCAGTGCGTATAAGTTTGTGTTTAGTAGTTTGACGCAAACTTTACAAATACAAGAAACAAAACTAAACAAAGAATTGGGACTTCCCCAAACGTCAATACCCACCCCCGCAGGATTTTCATTTACATGTCCTAAAATGTGCAATTTATCTGGCACACAATCCATATATGTAATGCTTAATAATTTATCTATAGAGTCCCTCGACAGTCGTGCGGGTGGTGACCTTAACGGCGTTCTAAGTAAGGTGGACGTGTGCTGTAGTTTTGGGGAATATATAGAATTCCAACAAACTGAAAATCAATTTTTCATGATACAAGATCGCCATATATCCCACTTTAATGTATCGCTAACAGACGACGACATAAACCCGCTTGACATGAACGGCATCGACTGGTCGATATCAATCACATGTCATTTTAGTAAAAAGCGTTTACCGACAATAGTTTTGGATAATTTACTTGACGAAGAACACACTACAGATAAGCCAGAAGAACCCGAAAATGTAAAAGCAAAAAAGAAAAAATAAATTTATATAGTTATTTATATATAATGGGAGTTTTTAAAACATTTGGAAAAAAAGCATCATCCGCTTATCACTTTGGTAAAAAAGCGGGACATTCTGTTTACATGGGAGCCAAACGGGCATCCCATCACGCCGCAAAACTGGGAAGACCCATTTCTGATTTGGCGACGGTTGGTGCTACAGTGGCTTCCTCCGTAGGACTTCCAGAACTCGCCGTCCCTCTAATTGGTGTTGCAAAAGGTGCGTCCCGCATTTCACATTATGGCGACACTGTTCACAGGGGAATCACTGATATCGAGGATGGCGTGAAAGGACTGCAACGTGCAGGTAAAAAGCATTCTAAACAAACACCTTTTGAACAACCAGCCCAACCCGCATCACAATCCACCAACATTGTACGATTCGAATCATCCCCAGCACCAGCACACACAACCAGTCATGGTCACAGGCGTTAAACATTTAAAATTTTTTATATAGTAATACATATATACAATGCACAGCAAACTCGACATCAAAGATTACGTCACCCTTTTTTTAGAAGAAGCCGATGTAAATGCATTGGACGGGAAATATACGTGGAATATTCCGAGCGGTTATTATACAAATCAACGGTCGCAGATATGCACCGTTGCAATCGTCGCAGGTAGCATAACGCCCGTATCTATTGCGGCGGGATTATTGGTAGATTATGGCAATGGGGGTTTAAATACTTATAATAAAAACCAACGTTATATCATAGGTCATGGTCAGTTGACAAGCGATGTCAATAATGCCTTTTACATATACGGCGGTATCGATTTGCTAACCACTGCCAGACCAGATAAAATATCGTTGAATTTTCTACGGGAGACCGACCAACTTGAAGGTATTATTTTGGCTGGAGGTATTACACTTGAATTTTCCTATTATAACGAAGCAGAAACCACCGCCAACTATCATAATCAGTTTACGGCCACCTTAAAATAAAATTAATATAGAAATATATATAATGAATGTTCCGACAAATACAACCTTATATAACAAAGTAAAGGAGGATGCGAAGAAACGTTTTAAACGTTACCCGTCCCTTTATGCCTCGTCGTGGATTGTTAAAGAGTACAAGGAAAGAGGCGGGAAATATTACGGGTCTAAATCAAAGACGGGTGGGACTACCCAATGGTATTTAGAACAATGGATAATGGTTTTGCCTTTTGTGAAAAGTGGCAAGGTCGTCTCGTGTGGGTCACAAACCAGCGACACCAAGGCGTGCCGTCCTTTGAAACGCATCAATAAATCAACCCCGACGACGATAGGTGAATTGATGAAAAAACATAACAAGTCCGATATATTGGCAATGGCGAGAAAAAAAAATAAGAATATGTCTAAGCGTGTGAATTGGGATAAATTGGAATTTTACTAATTATATATAAAAAATCTTATAGAGTTATATATAACAATGAGTGAAATTGCAAGCGAGCGACTAAACTATTTGAGCAAAAAGCAACGGGCGGTTTCCTCCCGACAACAGAGGCAAATCATCCCATGTAGCAATGGCGTGACTTTTTCATGTGGACAAACCGCAAGAATCGACATAGGCGGAAACCAAATGGCTTCCTACCTAGACTTCCAAAATTCATATCTGAAACTGACTATAAACAATGGCGATAGTTCGGCAATCCTTCTGGAAAGTGCTTATGCTCTCTTGGATAAATTAGAGATTATGGCTGATGGGGCCACAATCAGTAGTATTTCGAACTACGGAGCGGTCGTTCATTCGTATCTTGACTCCGAAGTTGGGAGCAATTGGAAGGACAATTTTGGACGTGGGCTTGCTGGTACCTCTTTCAATTATGACGAGATGGTAAAAATTACGGCGGGCGGAAAGGCCACCTATTGTCTACCGTTAGTTCTGTGTCCGTTGTTTTGCAATAAATACATCCCTTGTATGGGGCGGTCGACTCTGTCTATTCGTATTACTTTTGCAAGTGCCGCAAAAGGGACTGTTGGGGGTGCGACCGATAGCGAAATTGTTATGAACCCAGTTGAATTCATTGGGTCGTTCGTTAAACTGAGTGCAGAGGCTAACGCCCTTGTGATTGCCAATACTGGGGGAAGATTTGAAATAATCACATCAGACATCCGATGTTCCGAACATAACGTCGCCTCAGGCGACAATGTTCTGGCGAAAAACTTAGGATTCTCGTTCAGTTCTCTCGACAGGGTGTGTTTTGGATTTTACCCCACATTGACTACCGCCGCCACTGTTTCCGTGGGAAACCGTGCGTCTGGTGATGTCGCAGAATTTGCAATCTCTATAAATGGTTCCGAGCATCCTGCGAAAAGGATTCAAGTTGGGGCGGATATGTCCGAAACCTTTGCCGAGATTGGTGTCGCCAGTCGTTCCCTCGCTGATTTTAATCATCAGTCTAGTCTCAATCCTTACTTTATCGATACTACGAGTTCAGTCAACACATATACCGCCCGATTTTTGATGGCTAACCCATCTGGAGGGCCAGAGACCACCGATGGTGAAGACTATGACGCTAATACAGGCAAGGCAATGTATATGCTAGATACTGAAAGCATGCGACCGCATTCTGACCCTGAAAGTCTCTATAGTGGCGTTTCTACCTTAGGCAGTGTCGTGCAGTTGGTTGGGACTCTGAATTCCGCCACCGTTGCGTCTACCTTGCTCGTACATGCTCAATATACCCTGGCTATGACACTCGATTTGAACGGGTCACAGACGTGGGTCGTGTCCATCTAAATTTTTTTTACGCCTCATTTACGCCTCATTAAAATAAATAAACAGAATATTGAAAAATACCGCTTGCTATAAACAGACCCTATGAACGGGAGACAAGCATGTATTTTTTTAAAATTTAAAAGCAATTGAACCAAACACAGGAACCATAAGATAAAAATAATAATATGAAATTATTATTTTTATTTTTTTTTCAGATCGTGGGACTACTTAAAGGATGTGGAGAAAGGCCATCATTGGATGATTACGCCCCATGGTACACCCTCCTTATGGCTTCGCTTTGGATGTCTGTGAATTCTAAGCAACATTTTGTGTTATAATAATATTACGCAGAATTCACAGGATTTCATGTTGCGGGTTCATGTTGAAGTTTGGGTGATTACGCCCCATGGTACCCTTGCTATGGCTTTCGCTTTGGGTGTCTGTGAATTCTAAGCAACATTTTGTGTTATAATAATATTACGCAGAATTCACAGGATTTCATGTTGCGGTTGTTTTACTGCTGGGGCTGTTGGCTGGGTCGCTGGCTGGGATCATTGGCCGAGGGGCGGGAACTGGAGCGGGGGACGACCCGTAAGATGGCGGCCGGCAACTGAAGCGGGGGACGACCCGTAAGATGGCGGCCGGCAACTGAAGCGGGGGACGACCCGTAAGATGGCGGGGCGGAACTGGGACGGGTGGCGACCTATAAGATGGCGGGCGGATTTCTCAAGAGATTTCACGCCCCAATAGGGTCTCAAACTGTAAGCGGTGGACACTTTTTTTAATGTTGACCCGCCTTCACTTTGAGGCCCCCACCCTTTTAATAATTAATATAATTTAAATTATATTAATTATTAAAAGGGTGGGGGCCTCAAAGTGAAGGCGGGTCAACATT
>Ga0208544_10001144_pt1 | contig 18887 bp, 15 predicted proteins | sample DEB08_DNA_9_FD_184526 | JGI IMG/M metagenome (GOLD analysis project Ga0208544, IMG submission 184526) | Aqueous microbial communities from the Delaware River and Bay under freshwater to marine salinity gradient to study organic matter... | ecosystem: Environmental > Aquatic > Marine > Coastal ... | reverse complement strand
AATTTCCGCCCGCACTTTGGGTGTCGTCGTCGCCTGGCTATGAAGATGGATCAGCATTAAACGCCCTCCCGGATGTCACCTAAAACCGATCTTGCCATGAAAAACGCAGAGCGGCGAGGGTCTCTGTGATCGTCCGGGATGGAACATCTAGGTCGACGCTCCGCCCAGCTCAAGCCAGTTTCTTCTGACAAGACCCCCAAATTAGCCCTTTGAAAAAAGAAAATTGTCCACAAATGACAACGTCGTTCTGATCACAACGTGAGTCGGAAAATACGGACCGGAAGTATAGCAATGCCATATTTGGCAGGATCGTTTCAAAGATCACAACGCGTGCGACTGGACCGTGAAAACAGATCAACCAACCGCTTCGGTCAAGGTCGCAAATCCATATCGAGCCTGATATAATCACCTCGGTAGATAACATCTGCGTGATATATGACGGTGTCATTTTCGTCGTAAAGCACACGCCGGATCTCTGCCACGGGATCACCAATTGAAATGTTGATCAGCCCGGCCGTTTCGATGTTGCATTTTGCTATGATCATCTTCTGACGCGCGCGCGCAATCTTGGGGGTTGAAAGCGAAAACAGAATGGGCAGGACCAGTTCTTTGCGAAACCGCTCTTCGGAGTCCAGGAAAACGGATTTCTCAATATACATCGATATGACGCAATATCGCTCCCCATTGCGAGAGTGAATCCGCCGCATGTGAAAGTATTCCTCGGCCAGCCGACCCTCGGTCAAATGATCGGCTGGAGACGAGAAATCCTCGCTGAGGTTCAGCACATCCGGCACGTCTCCGCTGTACATTTCAATGAGATCCGCAAGCGTCGTTTCCACCCTGAGTGGACGCCTGTTTTTGGGCACGGCGGTGACAACTGTCCCGCGCCCTCTCTGAGGTGCCAATAGTTCGTCTTCCTGCAAGAGTTTCACGGCCTGGCGTATAGTCACCTTGGAGACTGAAAACTCCTCCATCAATGCGTTCAGGGAGGGCAGTGTGTCACCTTGCGACCAGACGCCCCCGTTGATTCGCTGCCTCAGAACTTCGGCGATCTGAAGATAGAGCGGCACCTTGTTTTTCTTCAGCGCGGCATTGAGCACGATAAATTTCCTTTAAAACAATAGGTTGGACATCGAGGTTTGGGGCTCCTGAACACTCTTGGTTTTCCGCAGGTCTTGGAATTTTGTTGCCAAGCTTCCTGAGACATTATTATAACTAAAAGTTCTATAGATAGAAACTTTAGTACTTGAGTGATCGGCGGGAACAGACAAAATGGGGGGGGAATCGGGATGCGCTACAGCGTCGTCAAATTCGGCCAGACGGGGTTTTCCAGGATCAAAATGGGTTGCCCGGCGCGATTTGGGAAACCTGTTTAAACGCCAGGGATTGAAGACATCTTTAGGATGTCTGGGGCCATGTGGCACCAGGAGAACCAAATCCTGCCGGCCCAGCCGGAAGAGCCCTGCCCCAACTCAACCAAAAGTCACGACCCTGACTCAAAAAATAATCTGGCAGCACATTTTCAAGGAGAGCACCCATGCTTAGTGCCGCGGAACTGGAACGCTACAAAAAGGATGGCCAAATCACGGCGCCGGTCGCGTTGTCGCCCGAAATGGTTGCCGAATTACGCACCAAGATGGACAGTTTTTTTGCGGCCCAGCCTGGGATCGATCAGGACTATGCGGCCAATCTGATTGACCAAGATAGCAGCTGGTTGAAATACGCGATGCTGCCGGAAATCCTGGATACCGTGCGCGCCCTGATTGGCGATGACATCATCGTTTGGGGATCGGCGTTGTTTGCCAAGAAAGGCAAGGGCGGCAAGGCAACGCCTTGGCATCAGGACGGTCACTACTGGCCAATCCGCCCTTTGCAAACCGTCACAGCCTGGATTGCCATCGATGACGTCGACGTTGGCAATGGCTGTATGCGCGTGCTTCCCGGCACCCACGCCGATCATGTCCTGCACGACCATTACACCGAGGACAGCCCGGATGTAGTGCTCAATCAGGCGCTGGAAGTCGGCGACGGACGTTTTGGAACACCGCGCGACATAGAGCTGAAGGCCGGGCATTTTTCTGTCCATGACGTTTATCTGGTGCATGGGGCGGCGGCCAATGATTCAGGGCGCAGACGCGCCGGACTGGTTTTTCGTTACATGCCTTCGACCTCGCATTTCGACCGCGATCTGGCGCGCAAACAAGTCGAGGAAATGAATGTGCCGGATCTGTCCAAACGCCGACTTTACCTGGTCAGCGGCCAGGACCGCAGCGGCAAGAATGATATTACCACCAACTGATGAATGACACGACCCAAGACCAACAAAGAGTCGTAAAGACCGCACCCAAAACCAAACAGAAAAGGAAGCAAGAATGAGACGTCTTTTATCTGCAGGGGTACTTACCGTCGCGGGGCTGTTCTCTGGCGCCGCGATCGCCGAGGAGAACCCTTTTGGCTATGCCAACCTGCCCGAAAAGGATGGCCAGATCCGCATGGTTGTGGCCCATACTGTAAACATGGAATGGAGTTCGCATACCGCGACCCTGAAACGGTTCGTGGAACTTGTGGCGATCTACACCAACAATGAAATCCGCGGTGAAATATTCCCCGGTGGTCAGCTTGGCGGCGAACGCGAGATGGCCCAACAGACCCGGCAAGGCCAGATCCAGGTGTCGCTGCCTGCGACAAACAACCTGGCAACAATGGCCCCCAGTCTGAACGTGTTCATCCTGCCCTATATCGCCACCAGCACCGAAGAGGTGAATTATCTTCAAGACCAGATCACGCCATTCCTAGTGCCACGCGTCATCGAAGAAGCCGGCGTGCGGATCGTTGGTTGGGAAAACAGCGGCTGGCGCGCGTTCTTTTACAAGTCCGACACTTCGATTCAGAAACCCGAAGACTTGGCCAAGTTCAAAATGCGGGTCCCGCCAAATCCGCTGATGATTGCCTCTTACGAAGCATGGGGTGCCAATCCGGTGCCGTTGGGCTGGACCGAGCTTTACAACGCACTGCAACAGGGCGTGGTTGAAGGAGGCGACAACCCGGTCACCGATGTCATCGGGATGAAGTTCTATGAGGTGATCAACCGCATGACACGGTTCCACTACACCATTCTGACCCACCCGATCATTGTGTCGGAAAGCTGGTTCCAGGGCCTGTCTGAAAAGCATCAGCAGGCGATTTTGCGGGCGGGCGAAGAAGCCACCGCATACATCCGCTGGTGGCAGCCCATGGACGAACAACGCTGGTGGGTCGAAGCCGAAAAGCAGGGTGTCACCGTGGATGACATTGCGGATGAAACCGAATGGGTCGCACGCGCCCGCGCCATCTGGCCGGACTATTACAACACGATTGGCCCAGACGGAGAGGCTGTCGCAGATCGGGCACTTGCCATCCTTGCCGACTACGCCAAGCAACAAAACTGATCCTGTCAGTTCATTTCTGACGGGCGGGCCGGATATGTACCGGCCCGCCCGCGCCAAAACACCCGCCAAAACTTTCGACCGCCGATGGAGTAAACGCAGATGCGTCAGTCAGCCTTGGTCAACGGCATTTTTGCCATCCTGAGCAAAAGCCAACTTTGGGCATCCCATATCACCCTGCTGATGATGGTGGGCGCGCTGTCGCTGCAAATCATCGCCCGTGAACTTCACCTGCAGGTAGATTGGACTGAGGAGCTGTCGCGCTTTGCATTTGTGGCCATGGTCTTTGTCACCGCCAGCTATGCCACGCAAAACGGCTCCCATCTGCGTGTGTCGGCCTTTGCCGATCTGATGGCGCGATGGCGACCGCTTGAATGGCTGATCCCCAAGCTGGAATTCCTTGCGGTCTTTGCATTTGATTGCCTGTTCTTTTGGTATTGCATCGGCAACCTGATTGACGGGCTGCGGTACAGGAACGCCTCGCCCGCGCTCAATTTCAATGAAAACCTTCTATTCATCGCACCGCTTGTCGGATTTGGCGTCGCGATCATCTATCGCCTGCTCAGCATGTTTTTCACCCCCCCTGCCGCGACCGGCATGGCCATGTCCAAGGATGTGCATCCATGAGCGACGTGCATCTGATCCTGATGATCCTGTTTCCATTTCTGCTGTTCTTAGGTGTGCCGATCTATGCGTCGCTTGGCCTGACCGGGTTTGCCGCGGCCTATGTGACCGGCAGCCCTATGGGGGTGGCCTCACAAAGCATTCTGAACGGGATCGACAAATTTCCATTGTTGGCGATCCCGGCCTTTATTTTTGCCGGCAACCTGATGGAACAGGGCGGCATCACCCAAAGCATCGTGCGGGTGTTCCGGCATATGCTGGGCCATATTCCCGGCAGCCTTGGGATCGTGACGATTTTTTCTTGCATGTTCTTTGCCGCGATTTCAGGCTCTGGCCCCGGGGCGGCGGCGGCTGTCGGGGCGATCATGATCCCGGCCATGATCCGCTATGGCTATCCGCCCGCCTATGCGGCGGCGGCGGCGGCAACGGGCGGCACCCTGGGTGTCATGATCCCGCCAAGCAACCCGATGATCCTTTATGGCATCATCGCCAACACCTCTATCCGCGATCTCTTTATTGCAGGGGTCGTGCCTGGGGTATTGATCGGGTTTGCGCTCGCTGGTGTCGCCTATCTCTATGCGAAATGGCTGGGCATCAAGGCGATCGACCGCGAAGAAAGCGATGGTTCAATATGGCGCGTGCTGTGGGACGGCAAGGCCGCATTGGCAATGCCGGTCATCATTCTGGGCGGCATCTATTCCGGGTTCTTCACCCCGGTCGAGGCCTCTGTTGTGGCCGTGCTCTATGCCGCTTTTGTCGGCGTTTTTGTCAACCGATCGTTGAACCGCACCGGGTTTGGCATCGCGTTGCATCGCACGCACATGATCTCTGGCGCGTTGATGATCGTGGTCGCTGCCTCGACACTGTTTGCCCGGATCATCACTTTTGAACGTATTCCCCAGATGTTGGTAGAGACGTTCTCGAATGCGACCGACAACGTGCTGCTGCTGTTGCTGATGATCAATATCCTGCTGCTGATCATCGGCTGCTTTATGGAAACCCTGTCGGCGATCATCATTCTGGGGCCGGTTCTGGTGCCGCTAATTGCATCCTTCGGCGTGGATAAGACACATTTCGGGATCATTCTGATCCTCAACATCGAAATCGCCTTTTTGACGCCGCCGCTTGGGGTCAACCTGTTCGTCGCGGCACAAATCGCCGGGATCAAGATCGAAAAGATGATGCTGGCCACCCTGCCCTATATCCTGATCCTGTTGGTCATGCTGGCCCTGATCACCCTGGTACCCGAGATCAGCCTCTGGCTGCCCAGGACGCTCAAATGACCGGTGACCCGCCCCCCCGCAAACGTGTCGTGACCATGACTGGCGCCTATCAGCGGCGCAACTATACGGTCTACGATCTGATACAGCAGAAAGGCACAGGTCAAAAGGTTCAGGCCATGACATTCACGCCCGAGGAAGCCGAGGCCGCCGAGGCGGCAGCGCTTGATATGATCAACATCCGCTGGACTGCGCAAAGGCCCGAAGATGCTGTCGCGCTACGACGGGCAGCGCCCGAAACCTTTATGACCTTTTGCATGCCGCCAACACTTGCCGCGAGCGAGACCGAAGCATTGCGTGCCGCTTTCACCGCGATGGAAGCCGGGGCCGACAGCGTTTATTGCGCGTGGAGCGCCAGGTATATTGAGGCGATGGCCGCCGCCGGTGTGCCGGTCATGGGCCATATTGGCCTGGTTCCGCGCAAAAGCACCTGGACCGGCGGCCTGCGCGCTGTGGGCAAGACGCCCGATCAGGCGAAAGCCCTGCACGCCGATCTGAAAGCGCTGGAAAACGCCGGCGCATGGGCCGTCGAATGCGAGGTGATCCCGCATAACGTCATGGCGGTTCTGGCCCGCGACACCAGTCTGGTGACGATCTCACTTGGTTCGGGGACGGATTGTGATGTGCAGCATCTCTTTGCCGAAGACATCCTTGGGACAGCAGAAGCCCCCCCAGCCCGCCACGGCAAGCGCTATAGAAACCTTTATGACGCGTACCAACGACTACAAGGCGAACGCATTGCCGCCTTTGCGGAATATGCCGACGAGGTGCGCAACGGGGCATTTCCGCAACCAAGGCACCTTGTGCAGGCAGACAGCAGCACTGTGTTGGTCCTTGAAGACCTGATTGCACGGGGCGTGACAGATGGGCCGCTATGATTGGCGGGCTCGTACAAAGGCCCCTGAAATGAAGCTAACCAGATCAAAAGACTTGCTTGGATCTGGGGATTGGAATGCTAACTAATAGATGGTTATTAATTCAAACTCCAGTTCCACCCCCGCACGCCTGCGGAAAACCCACCGCGGGAAGATCCTGTCGCGCATTCAGGCCGAGCCGGGCATCTCGCGCGCCGACCTTGCGCGTATGTGCGGTTTTTCAGAAATGGCGGCGACCCGGATTGTCCGAGAGTTGCTTTCCGCCGGGATCATCGAAGAATCCAACACCCCGGACAAAGCCAGGCAGAAACATGTTGGCAGGCAGTTCTGCCGCGAAATCCAACAGATCATTGACCTTCCGGTCGAGATTGAAAACCTCTGTAATGCTCTGGCGATTGCGGAAATGCGATTTGGCATGGCGCGCGACGTTGCCGACTTTACGTTGATCCACGTCGCGACATTTGTCGGAGCCGGAATTGTGTCGGAAAACAAATTGGTGCGCGGCGATGCCGTGGTTTCCGGGCTGATGGGGCATTTTCGATCAGAAAAACGCCCCTTGATTTGCACCTGCTGCCGGCGTGATTGCTTGAATCTTTCGGCCACTGGCTTTGGCTTGTTATCGCGCATGGGAAAACTGGATCATCAAACCTTTGATACCTCCCAGCTGTCGTATTACGCAGCCTCGCTATTGGCCGCGCTCAAAGACGAAAACGCAGCCAAATTTGTGGCCGAGACAGGCGCCAATGTCCCGCCAGCCATAGATGTCGTTGCCAACCTACTGAGACCCGAAATGATCATTCTCAGCGGGTATCTGGGCTCTAGCGACTGTTATTTTGACGCCGCGCAAAAGGCGCTGATCGATCATTTTGACTATGATCCACGCCATTCGTTTACTTTGCTCAAAGGTACCATTTCGTCGGTCGCGGCGGCAGCCCTGCTGGCGCTGCATTCTTTTTGCTATTCTGACCGGCTGGATTATGACCGTTTTGCCCGCTTTGCGGATCAATCCCAGGAAAGCAACCATGGATAAGACCCTGCGCCTTTTTGTGCTGCCCACGATCGTCGCCACAAGTGCGGTCATTCTGGTTGGGCTCACGCTTTACACTGCCTATTTTGGCGTTTTTCCTGATGGGATCCAGCGCAGCGCACATTTGCTGTTGGTGATGGTCATGGTTTTCACCATGGCCCTGCAATCCTCACTTGACCCGGAAAGCGGCGATCATCGCGGACCAAAGGCGATCTTGGCCAGGCTTTGGATTGCTATGGCTTTGACGGGTGCCGCCGTCGCCATCGGGCACCAGCTGTGGAATTTTGATGCCATCAATGACCGTTATGGTGCGATCACACCTTACGAGATTTTCTTTGGCTCTATGCTGGTGGTGGCACTGTTTGACGCTTGCCGCCGCACCATCGGCTGGCCAATTGTTATCCTGGCCAGCCTATTTTTGTGCTATGGGCTGTTGGGCGCCTATTTGCCGGATCCCCTGGCGCATCGCGGCTATTCGCTGAAACGGGTGGCATCGCAGGTCTATCTGGGGGGCGGCGGTATTTTTGGCACGCCCCTTGGCGTCAGCGCCACATTTGTCACCGGCGTGGTGGTGCTTGGCGCCTTGTTGGAAAAAACCGGTGCGGGCCAGGTCTTGATGGATTTTGCGACCGCGCTGACGGGTCGCATGCGCGGCGGGCCCGCAAAGGCGGCTGTTGTCGGGTCCAGCCTGATGGGCATGATCTCGGGCACCGCCGTTGCCAACGTGCTGACAACCGGCCCGATTTCGATCCCCCTCATGCTCAAAAGCGGGTACCGTAAAGAAGCCGCAGGCGCCATCGAGGCTGTGGCCTCGACCGGGGGGCAGTTGATGCCGCCCGTGATGGGCGCAGCCGCCTTTATCATGGCCGAGTTCACTGAAACGTCGTATCTGACCATCGCCAAGGCCGCCTTCCTGCCAGCAGTTATTTTCTACGCCGTTTTGTTGGCCATGGTTCATTTCGAGGCCGTTAAACACAAGATTCCGATCCTGCGTGATGCAGAGTCAGTAACCGATTGGGGCTCGATCCTGAGAAATTCGTACCTGTTGGTGCCGCTGCCTGTGTTTATAAGCATGCTGTTGAACGGCTATTCCATCATGCTGTCGTCCTTTTGGGCGGTGGTCGCGTCCACCCTTGTCAGCTACCTAAACCGGCCATTGGCCCTGACACCGCGACGTATGGTCGAAACCTGTGTGTCGGCGGCGCATGCGGTCATTCCCGTGGCGCTGGCCTGTGGCGCGGCCGGCGTGATCATCGGTATCATCACCCTGACCGGGGTCGGGCTGAAATTCTCGGGCCTGGTGGTGGCTTTGTCCGGCGGCTCTTTGCCGTTGGCATTGGTGCTGACGATGTTCACCTGTCTGATCCTTGGCATGGGCCTGCCTACGGCAGCGGCCTATATTCTGGTGGCCACCCTGGTTGCCCCTGCCCTCGTCAATCTTGGGGTCAGCCTGTTGGCGGCGCATCTGTTCGTGCTGTATTCGGCCATGCTGTCATCGATCACCCCACCTGTGGCCCTGGCGGCCTATGCGGCGGCCTCGATATCCAACGGCAACCCGTTGAAAATTGCGGTGCTGGCCTGCCAATTCGGCATGGCGGCCTTTGCTGTGCCCTATTTCTTTGTCTATGACCCCGCCATTTTGGGAATAGACGTAACTTGGGTGCAGATCATCCTATCCTTTGTCACCGCAATCCTTGGCGGAATATGCGCAAGCGCGGCCCTAATGGGGTATTTCAAAGAGCGTATGAATGTTCTGCAAAGGCTGCTTTTTGCCGCCACCGCCATTCTGTTCATGAACTCAGATTGGCGCATAGACCTTGCGGCGCTGGTCATGTTCACAGCCCTTGTCTTTTGGGCTTCGCGCCCCGCGATATTATCAGCAGAAACTATAACCGAACCCGGGGCAAACCGGGCTGACTTCATCCAAAAGGGAAACCCCAAATGAAACTTGATCTTAAAACCGCAATCTTTGCTATGGCGACACTCGCCGCACCGAATTTGGCCCAGGCTGAATTCCTGTCCATCGGGTCCTGCCCAGTGGGTTGCGCGGCCTATACTTGGTCGGCGGGTATCGCTGATGTCATCAACAAAAACGTCGAAGGCATCGAAGTAACCGCCGAAGAAACCAAAGGCTATGTCGCCAATATCGCCCTGATGCAGGGTGGCGAGCTTGAAGCGGCAATGGCGACATCGCTGTCTTCTTACGAAGCCTATACAGCCACCGGCAACTATGCGGGAACAGAGCCCGGCAAAATCATGGCCTGGATGGCAATCGCCCCCGTTGCGATGCACATCATCACGCTGCAGGACGGGCCGATCAGCAGCATCGAGGACCTAAAAGGCAAGCGCATCGGCATGGGCCAACCTGGCGGCGTGTCCATGTTGGATGCCAATGTCATGATGGGCATGATCGCAGGCGAAGATTTTGAACCCTTCCGTGTGCGCCTGGGTGACATGGTTGACATGCTAAGCGATGGCAACATTGATGCCGCACTGTGGAACGGGTCGTTCCCCCTGCCCCCGGTTATCAAACTGTCTGCCCAGCGCGATATGAAACTGATCCCGGTCACCGATGCGTTCTTTGATGAATTGCATGCCAAATACCCACCCTATTTCCGCCTGTCCATTCCCGGCAGTACCTATGAGGATGTCCCGGCAGATACACCCACCTATGGTCTGGCGAATGGCTTGGTCATTTCGGCGGATGTGCCCGAAGAGCGCGTGTATCAAATGACCAAGGCGATATTTGAACACCTGGACACATTGGCCGGTGTACACCCAGCCCTGGGCAAGATTTCAGCTGAAACCGTTCTGAACGGCTTTGGATCGCCTTTGCACCCCGGTGCACTGCGCTACTATCGTGAAATCAACGTGCCCGGCATCGAAGAATTCGTTGCCAGAACAGGCGGTTAACCCTGTCTCTCCCGCCCATCCGGGCCGTTCCTTCCGCGGCTCGGGTGGGCACTAACCCCCATCAGGATTTTGCCATGTCCCGCCCCAACATTCTTGTCATTCAGGCCGATCAAATGACGGCTCTGTGCCTGTCCAGCTATGGCAAGCCCTATGCCATCACCCCGAATATCGACAAGGTGGCCGAAAATGGCACGACCTTTACAAACAGCTATTGTAACAATCCGGTTTGCGGGCCTTCGCGCGCCTCGATGATGACCGGGCGGTTGCCGTCTGACGTCGGCGTGTTTGACAATGGCGCAGAGTTCCTGCCGTCAGAGCCGACATTCGCCCATTACCTGCGCAGGCTTGGCTACAAAACCACCCTGTCCGGCAAAATGCATTTTGTGGGCCCCGATCAGCTGCACGGGTTCGAAGAGCGCGTTACGACGGATATCTACCCATCCGATTTCGCCTGGACCGCCGATTGGGACCAAACGGACGAACCCTTTGCCCCCTCGGTGATGAGTCTTCTCAGCATTGTGGAGGCGGGCCATTGCGAGCGTAATTTGCAAATTGACTATGACGAAGAGGTCTTTGCGGCCGCCAAAAAGGAACTTTACAATCACGCCCGGTCCACTGATGACCGCCCGTTCATGTTGCATGTGTCCTTTACCCAGCCGCACAACCCGTTTGTCGCAGGCAAGAAATATTGGGACATGTACGAAGGCGTCGATATTCCCGAACCCGAAGTCGCCCATATCCCCTATGAGGATCGCGACCCCTGGGCGCAACGGTATTACCTGACCATCCGGCAGGACGAATTCGATATCACGCCCGAACAGCTTTATAATGCGCGCCGCGGCTATTTCGCCATGGTCACGCATTTTGATGAATTGGTCGGCGGTCTGGTGGAAACGTTGCAAAGCATCGGCCAATTGGACAACACCTATATCTTCATCACCTCGGATCACGGCGAAATGTTGGGCGAACGCGGCATGTGGTTCAAATTCAACCCATTCGAGGCCTCCGTCCGCGTGCCGCTGATTGCGCAGGGCCCGAAATTCAAGACCGGGCACCGCGAAACGGCGCTTGCTTCTCTGGTGGACCTGTTGCCGACATTTACCGACATCGCCAGCGATGGTACATTCGATGGCTATGTGGCGCCCCATGATGGCCGCAGCCTGTTGAACCTGCCCAAACGCGGCAGCCCGGATGACAAGATCTTTATCGAATTCAACGGCGAAGGTCTGTATGCCCCGGCGATGATCATGATCAAGGGCAACATGAAATTGGTGCACAGCCGCACCGACCCCAAGATGCTGTTTGATCTCGCCAACGACCCGCTGGAAATGAACAATCTGGCAGCCGATCCCGCCTATGCGGACGTTGTGAACGCGATGTTTGCCGAGATGCAGACCCGTTGGGATGAGGATGATCTGGATCAGCGCATCCGCGCGTCGCAACGCAAACGCATTTTCGTACAGAACGCCATGAAACATGGCCGCTTTCCGTCCTGGGATTTTGGGCCGCATTACGATCCGGCCAAGGTCTATGTGCGCGGCGGCACCGATCCCAGCACAACGGCGACCAAGCAGCGCGGACGCTTTCCATATGTTCCCGTCACCCCGCCACAACATCCCAGACACGTAAAGAAATAGGCAGTTCTCCGATCACCCACCCTGTCCAAAATATGCGGCCACCCTCTGAGACAGAGCTTTGTGAAGCTGTGAAACCCTGCTGCGCACCCAGTCGACCGTCAACAACAACACAGAAGCTGCAGTCCACAGTCACAGATCCCCAAACGGGCCAGAGCCATGACACCAAGGCGCTTGCGGCCATCCCCGGCGGACCGGCGCTTTTGGGTACAGACCGCCCGGTCTTCCCAATCGACGGCGAAGGCCCATTGCGCAAAAAGGAAATCGCGGCGTTTCGGATGGACAAAACCACCGTAACAAACGCGCGGTTCCAGGCCTTCGTGGCCGAGACCGGCTATGTCACTGATGCGGAAAGGTTGGGCGACTCTCTGGTATTTCAGGGCCTGCTGCCCAAAGGATCACCGCCCAGCCGCGCCGTTGCAAACGCTCCATGGTGGCGGATGATATCGGGGGCCAATTGGCGCAACATCTTCGGACCGGATACCGCGGGCCGCCTGGAGATGGATCATCCGGTCACCCATGTCTCGTGGAACGATGCGCGCGCCTTTGCAGTTTGGGCCGGTGGCCGCCTGCCGACCGAGGCCGAATGGGAGCACGCCGCGCGGGGCGGGCTGGCCGACCAGCCATTCCCATGGGGCGAACGAGAACCCAACGACACCGACTTTCAACCCTGCAACATCTGGCAGGGCCGATTTCCGCATCACGATACGGGTCTTGACGGCTATGTAGGCACAGCCCCCGCGCAATCCTTTGCGCCAAACGGCTATGGGCTTTATAACATGGTTGGCAATGTGTGGGAGATGACCTGCGAAGCCTTCAAAGTGCGTTCGCTCAAGAAAGCAGTGATCGCCGCGCATGCAGACAAGAAGGGGTACAAGCTCAGCAAGGGTGGGTCGTTCCTTTGCCACCGCAGCTATTGCTATCGTTACCGCATTGCCGCCAAAAACAGCACATCGCCCGACACCTCTACCTCGCACCTGGGGTTTCGGCTGGTCTATGATGCAATGGAGAGCTGACACATGAAAACGGTCTTCGTTCTGCTTGATTCCCTTAATCGCAATGCGATGGAATGTTATGGGCCGACCCGCGTTCAGACCCCGAATTTTTCGCGGTTTGCCCGGCGCGCCGTGACCTTTGACAATCACTATGTCGGCAGCCTGCCCTGCATCCCGGCCCGTCGTGATCTGCATACCGGTCGTCTTAGTTTTCTGCACCGCAGCTGGGGGCCGTTGGAACCCTTTGACGATTCATTTCCTGAGATATTGAAACAATCAGGCACTTATTCGCATATCGTGACAGACCATCACCATTACTTTGCCGACGGTGGTGCCACATATCACCAACGCTATTCATCCTGGGAACTGGTGCGCGGACAGGCGATTGACCGATGGAAGGCCCATGTAAACCCGGATCACGACGCGTTGAAGGCCGATTTTCACCCCCTGCAACACCACCGCACAAACTATATGATCAACCGATCCTATGTCGCCCAAGAGGCAGATTATTGCGGCCCGCAGGTCTTTGGTCTGGCGCAGGAGTTTTTAGAAACAAACCACGGCGACGACAATTGGTTTTTGCAACTGGAATGCTTTGACCCACACGAGCCTTTCCATGCGCCGCCGCGTTTCCGAGAAATGTACCCGACTCACTACAAAGGCCCGATACTGGATTGGCCGCTGTACAAAAGGGTTACCGAAACACCCGAGGAAATTGCCGAACTGCGGGCCAATTACGCGGCACTGACGACAATGTGCGACGAATACTTTGGTAAGCTGCTGGATTTCTTTGATGAACACGACATGTGGAAAGACACATGTCTGGTGCTGACCACCGACCATGGTTTTCTGCTGGGCGAACACGACTGGTGGTCAAAGAACCGGATGCCAGTTTATGACGACATCGCGCGCATTCCCCTGATGATTTACCACCCCGATTTTGCGGATCAGGGCGGAACGCGTCGCCGCGCGCTGACGCAATCAATCGATGTGATGCCGACGCTGCTGGATGTCCATGAAAAAGACATCCCCGCAGACGTCATGGGCAAATCCCTGATGCCTTTGATGGCAAAGGACCATGACATCCGCAATGCCGCGCTTTTTGGTTATTTCGGGGCCGCCTGCAATGTTACCGATGGGCGATATGTGTACCATCGTTACCCCAAATCCATGACAGCCCAGGGGCTTTATGAATACACGTTGATGCCCACGCGCATGACCTCGCGCTTTGCGATCGACGAATTGCTTGGCGCCACGCTGGCCGCGCCGTTTGACTTTACCAAGGGCGTGCCTGTCCTGAAACTCAAACCGCGCACCAACGACGCCGGAGAGGCCATCGAAGTTCAGGGTATGAATTTTGAAGACACCCAAACGCGCCTTTACGATCTACACACCAATCCCGGTCAAACCGTGCCGATTGACGACCCTGCCATAGAATCCAGATTGGTTGCCGAAATGATCCGCCTGATGCGAGCCTGCGACGCGCCGCAAGAAATGTTCGAGCGTTTCGATCTGCACGAGAAGGAAACGTCTGATGCCTGAATTTGTTTCGCCTGATTACGGGCATGTCGATACGTCGTTCACCGTCGCCAAAGCCAGTGCAGTCGCGCTGCGGGTGCCCTGCCCGGTGCCCGTGCAAACCTCGTTTGGCACCATGTACGACCGTCCGGCGGTGTTTGTAGAGCTGACAGACAGCGACGGCAACAAAGGCCTGGGCGAAGTCTGGTGCAATTTCCCGGCCTGTGGGGCCGAACATCGCGCCCGCCTGTTGGAAACCGCGATTTTTCCCGCGCTTCTAGGCGCATCGTTTGACAGTCCTGCCGCGTGTTTTGCGTCCCTGACGGACAGGTTTGCACGACTGGCAATTCAGTCGGGTGAACCTGGGCCGATTGCACAATGCATTTCGGGAATCGACGTGGCCCTTTGGGATTTGGTCGCGCGCCGCGCAGACCTGCCTCTGTTCCGTCTGCTGGGGGGGCACGACGCGACGATCCCGGTTTATGCCAGCGGCATCAATCCGGGCAATGCCGCCAAAACTGTGCAACGCTGCCGCGACGAAGGCTATCGCGCGTTCAAGTTGAAAATCGGCTTTGACCGTCAGGGCGATTTGCAGAACATCCAACAGATATGTGCAGCCCTCGGACCTCAGGACTCCTTTATGGTCGACGCCAATCAGGCCTGGACACTGGATCAGGCCCTGGCGGGTTTGCCCAATCTCGCACCTTACCCGATCAAATGGTTGGAAGAACCCATGATGGCAGATCGCCCGACCGAAGAATGGCAAAAGCTGGCAGACGCATCCTCTATCCCGCTGGCCGCCGGTGAAAACATGATCAATGCGCAGGAATTTGACGACGGGATCACCGGCAATTGCTTTGGCGTCATCCAGCCCGATCTGTGCAAATGGGGCGGGATCAGCGGCGTCTTGCCCGTGGCCCAAAAGATCATCGCCGCAGGCAAACGGTATTGCCCGCATTATCTGGGCGGTGGTGTCGGTCTTGCAGCATCGGCGCATCTGCTAGCGGCTGTCGGAGGGGGCGGAATGCTGGAAATCGACTCAAACGACAACGCATTGCGCGGCGATCTGTTTTCGCCCACCATCACAAACGGGCAGATAACCCTGTCCGATGAAACCGGGCTGGGCGTTGCGAATCGGTTTGCTGTCTTGCTGGCATCAGGCGTAGGCAGGGGGGTGGTCGGATGAGTCTGCCCGAATATGATTTCATCATTGTCGGCTCAGGCTCTGCGGGTTCAGTTCTTGCAAACCGCTTGTCTGCCGACCCCGATTGCAAGGTTTTGGTACTGGAGGCCGGCGGGCAAGATCGGAATTTCTGGCTGAAACTGCCGGTCGGTTATTTCAAGACAATCTATGACCCCCGGTTTTCCCGGGTCTTTGAAACGGAACCGTCCGAGGGTGATGGCCACCGTGGAATTGCCTGGCCACGCGGCCGGATCGTTGGCGGTTCAAGTTCGATCAACGGATTGATTTATATCCGCGGGCAGCACGAAGATTTCGACGACTGGCATTCGCTGGGCGCCCAAGGCTGGTCTTTTGACGATGTCTTGCCGCATTTCAGGCAACTGGAACGCTTTGACGGCGGCGCGGATCGGTTTCACGGGCGCGACGGGGATCTGCCAGTGTCGCGGTTGCGAAATGACAATGCCGCCTGCCGCGCCTGGCTCGCGGCGGCCCAGCAATATGGGTTGCCCGCCAACGATGATTTCAACGGCGAGACCACCCATGGCGTCGGGGCCTACCACCTGAGCATTGGCAGTCGCCTGCGCGCGAGTGCAGCGACGGCCTTCCTGCGCCCCGCCCTCAAGCGGCCCAATCTGACGCTGGTGACAGGTGCGCTTGTCAGCCGCGTCGAGATTGAAAATGGCCGCGCAACAGGTGTGACATGGACCACCCAAGGGCGCAGCCACAGCGCAAAAGCCCGTCGCGAGGTCATCCTTTGCGCGGGCGCGCTGCAATCGCCACAAATCCTGCAACTGTCCGGCATCGGCCCCGCCGCTGTTCTGAAAGAACAGGGCATCCGGGTCTTGCTGGACTCGCCCGAGGTTGGCGAAAATCTGCAAGATCACTACCAAATCCGGCTGCTTCTAAAGCTGAACCAGAAAATTTCGTTGAATGATGATGTGCGCAACCCGCTCAAGCTGGCGCAGATGGGGTTGGACTGGATGCTCAAAGGCACTGGCCCGCTGACTGTCGGTGCCGGTCAGGTGGGCGGCGGAGCCTGCACGAGATACGCCACCCCCGGCCGGCCGGATATTCAGTTCAATGTCATGCCGCTGTCGGTGGACAAGCCCGGAACGCCGCTGCACAGGTACTCGGGCTTTACCGCCTCCTTCTGGCAATGCCATCCCGAAAGCCGTGGCTCGGTGCACATCCAGTCGCCCGATCCGACCATCCAGCCCCGCATAGCGCCGAATTACCTGTCCACTGAACTGGACCGCAATGTCATGGTCGACGGGATCAAGCTTTTGCGGAAAATCCACGCCCAACCGGCCTTTCGTCCGCTTTGGGACGCGGAAACAGTGATCGGTGAAGACCGGCAAACCGACGCGAAAATCCTTGACGCTGTCCGCACCATGGGCGGCACGGTGTTTCACCCTGTCGGCACCTGCCGAATGGGCAGCGACAGCAGCGCCGTGCTGGACCCACATCTACGGGTGCGCGGTGTCGAAGGTCTGCGGGTGATCGACGCCTCCGTGATGCCCAAGATTACATCCGCCAATACAAATGCCGCCACGCTGATGGTTGGCGACAAAGGCGCCAGCATGATCCTGAAAGACGCGCCGCTGCGCAACGCCGTCCTAGCAGAGGAAAAACTGTGATGCCTGCCAACGCACGCCCCAACATTATTCTGATCATGGCCGACCAATTGGCCGCCCATGCCCTAAGCCTGTATGGCAACACGGTTTGCAAGACACCAAACCTTGAACGCCTCGCCGCGTCCGGAACGGTGTTTGAAAACGCCTATTCCAACAATCCCCTGTGTGTGCCCAGCCGCGCATCCATGCTTACCGGGTTATTGTCCCCCGACATCGGCGTGTTTGACAATGCCAATGAATTGCCCAGCTCGGTGCCGACAATGGCGCATTATTTGCGCCACAGCGGCTATTGGACGGAACTTTGCGGCAAGATGCACTTTATCGGGCCGGATCAGGAACACGGGTTCAATCGCCGCACCGTCACCGACGTCTACCCGGCCAATTTCCAGTGGATTTCAGACTGGCAGGCCGGCCCCGCGTTTGTGCCGTCCGGCACCGCCCTGAATGGTGTGGTCGAGGCCGGTCCCTGCATCCGCACAATGCAGGAAGATTATGACGACGAGGTCGAACACGCGGCCATTCAAAGCCTGTATGATCGTGCGCGCGAACCCGACCACCAGCCGTTCTTTCAGATCATTTCCTTTACCAGTCCGCACACGCCTTTCACCGTCAGTCAGGAATACTGGGATCGATATGACGCCCACGACATTGATGAGCCGAGTGTCGGGACGCTGCCGTTCGAGGCGTTGGATTATCACTCCAAAGCACTGTTTTTTGCCCATGGTCGCCACAGGCACAAGGTAACGCAAGCGCATTTGATGGCGGCGCGTCACGCCTATTACGGGATGATTTCCTATATCGACGACAAGGTTGGGCGCATCCTGGATACGCTGGAAAAGACCGGCCAGCGCGACAACACAGCGGTGTTTTTCGTGTCTGACCATGGCGAAATGCTGGGCGAACGCGGCATGTGGTTCAAACAGGCCTTTTGGGAATGGTCTGCGCATGTGCCCTTCATCGCCTCGGTTCCCGGTGTCAAAGGCGGCGGCCGCTGTGACAAGGTGGTGTCATTGGTCGATCTGCTGCCGACATTTCTTGACCTTGCCGGGGCTGACCATCCTGATTTGGCCGGGCAAAGCGTGCTGCCGCTGATGTCCGCGATTTCGGCGCCATGGCTCGATGTCGCAATCAGCGATTATCTGGCGATCGGACCCTGCGTGCCTTGCCGGATGCTGCGCAAGGGACGGTTCAAGCTCATCTATACCCACGGTCACCCGCCGCTGTTGTATGATCTCAATGCCGACCCGCATGAGCGCGCCAATCTGGCCACCGACCCGCAATTTGCCGATGTTCTGGCCGATTTGCAGGCGCTTGCCTTGACCGACTGGGATCCCGAAGCGTTGGCCAGACGCGTGCTGACAAGCCAGCAACAGCGCAAAGTGATCAAATCAACGCCCGGGGCAGCGCCTCAATGGGATTTCATCGCCCGCACAGGCGACGAGGCGCGGTTTGTGCGCGCCCAAGGCGTTGACGCCACCAAAGGCCGTTTGCGTCTGCCACCCGTTCCAGAGGTGCCCGCCGACTGGCCAGAACTTGATAAGGAAACCGTGACCGATCTGATCGCCGGGCGGCGAAGGCTGGACGAGTTTTTGACCTGACGAAAGAAACATATGCTGCCCCCTGCCCCAATATTGCCGAAGGAAACCCAATGCCCGTAGAAATAAAAAACCCAGCAAACCCGTCCGAAATCGTTGGCACCTATCCGACCCTGTCGCCCGATGACGTGCCCGCAATGATGGCCACAGCCCGCGCCGCACAGCGCGACTGGGCAAAAGTGCC
>Ga0208544_10001143_pt1 | contig 18891 bp, 19 predicted proteins | sample DEB08_DNA_9_FD_184526 | JGI IMG/M metagenome (GOLD analysis project Ga0208544, IMG submission 184526) | Aqueous microbial communities from the Delaware River and Bay under freshwater to marine salinity gradient to study organic matter... | ecosystem: Environmental > Aquatic > Marine > Coastal ... | reverse complement strand
AGCAAGGATTGAACCCTTTCTAAGCGAGTATCTCCTAATTTACTTCGTGATTTTGCCATAGGCAAAATTACAGCAAAATTTCAAAGAACTAAAAAACGTGTATATCCTACTTGTGTGGTTACGGTAGAGTCTTCAAAAGGAAGAAAATTAGTATAAACATATCAATATCCTTTGATTTTTGGCGTGTTTCCAAAGAATTTATTCATATTTTCATAATGCAATTATTTCTTTCACCAAAAGTGACGAAGAACCGGTAAATGGCACTGTTCTTTACACGATAAATGGCACTCTAAAAATTGGATTTGAAATATAAAGAGAGGTTACACAAAACGTCCGTTATTCTTAAATCTTCCCTGACTCTCAAAAAGCGTTTGTCACTTTCGGAATTAAATGGGTTCTTCGTCACTTTTGGTGATAGAAAATAATCATATTCAAATTTAATTTCACCTAATAGAAATATAAGCCTGAAAACCAATAGATTATCTAAGAATAGGTCGGATTAGAAAATATCGCTAAAAGTGTACCACTACCTTTTTCACCAAAAGTGACGAAGAACCCATTTACCATGTAAAGTGACACCTTTATCATTTTGGTCCGATTTGTAATTTTTTCGGAATTCGCCTATATTGAAACCTTTTTTTGCCCAGACGGTTTCAAAGTGGCCAGAAATCCGACTTTTCCTTTTCTCCCTACCCTACTGTATTTCAAGCCTTTATCATTTTGGAGCCATTTGTAATTTTTTCAAAATTCGCCCATATTGAAACCTTTTACTGAAAAAGGTTTCAAAAACAAAATATGCAGGATTGGGATTTATACGACGAACACGGCAACCGTAAATATTTAATTGCCATCGAGCGCAAGGCATTCTTTGAAAGTATAGCCCCTGCCCTACCCTATGCGGCAGGGCGAACGAAACGTACCTTTGCCCTGATGCTTTAAAATTAGAGCTATCCACCCTGAATGATGAAGTCTAAGTGAACCGAGCTAAAAAACATGTTGGACAATATTCAGCAAGAACTGATTTCTAAAGATGAACTACTACCTTTCTTAGCGGAATGTGGGGTTTCAATTGGTAATAATTTGAGTGCTGGGTGCTTTTTGTTTTTTTGAATTATTTGTTGATGAGATAAGAACATAAACTATATTATTGACCTATCATAATGGATGCTCCCAATAGTAAGGTTCTGGATAGGCTTTCCTAACTTCTTTTTGGGCTGCTAGATATATAGGTGAAACCGGTTTATTCCGATATGAATGGCATGGTTTCACCGATATATCTACCGTCCCTAAATTTTAGGAGTATCAGAATCGGCTTTTTTGCCAAACAAAAAGTCATTATTAAAATGTATTACGGCTCTAACATAATCCACCTTACCTCAAACCAACCCCGCCTTTCAATTTCCCTCATACCCCCCTAATCTATCATAATTTTCTCCAAAAATAACGCCAGCTCAGGATCCAAGGAGCAATCGGCAAATTGATGAGTCGTCGAAGAACAACTATTCTTAAGCTTACCACTCCTCCCCTATCCAAATCCTATTGAGTCCATTCCCCCTTTTTCCCAGAACAAAGCTATAGCCAAGCAAAAATATCTGAAAGGGTCGATTGCATCTAAAGTAAACCCTGCGGGTGAATTTTTTTTGGGACAAGCCACAAATAAAATTCCCTTTCCCCTTGCATATATTTTCACTTGGCTATGGACGCAGTTCTGTAAAAAGGGAGATAACCTCAATTAAGAATTTGGCAAGGCGAAAAGTAGCAAGCCAAAAGACAGCATCCTCCGCTCCTGAATAGGGAGAATTTTTCCTTATTATGAAAATGGCTTTTAAAAACATTCAACTATGAGTAGTACAACAATCAATCAAGTAGTAACATCCGCAGAAAACGCAGCATCAGACAGTTTAAACCGATATTTAGACGAAATGTGTGAAGTTGCGGAGGAAAAAGAAAATTATGAATTAATAATGTTAGAAAAGACCTTTAATGTCTTTGTGAATTATACGCTTTACGATTTTGAACCCTTTAACCGAAAAAATAGACCCCAAGGAGCAGGTTGTATTATGGAGTTGATTAAAAAGAAAAAGTTTAAGCAAAATCAATGGCGAATAGTGGTAAGACCTAATGCCACTAGCGAAATGATACAAGCTGCTTTGAATATGATTGTATTACCATTTTAACAATTTTGGACATTGAGGAACGTCTTGTCAAAAGACAGGCAGGGCGTTCCATACTTACAAAAAAGCTTTTATTCTAAAAATAAGACTATGAGAATTATTAACGCAACCAACAAGGTATTAGCGGGCTATGGGCTAATGGCAACAGAGCAGCATATAAAAAGAGCCTATTGGAGATATTGTAAAAGAAGGGGCGGTTTTGATATAGGCTTAGACCATCAATCTTACATCCTAGCGGAATATCTACAATTAAACCGAATTGCAAAAAGGCTTAAACCTAAAACTAATGAACCATCAATCTAAATGCTGTCAGACAGCCTTGATAGACTTATCGCTCAATGGCAAAGGAAGTTGTACCCAATGTGGGTTAGAAAGTACGCCAATGATTGATTTAAGAAACCCTCTGGAGTTCAATCCATTTTTTATTATGCTTTTTATTCTACTCTTTCGAGTCAGATATAACAATATTTTTTCAATCATTTATTTAATACATTTTTAAACCTGTGTATCTAAAAATAGACGGATACACGCAAACACTTTTATTATGTCAAACAGATTAATGCCAATTTCAGACCCTGCAAAATTCATCGGTAAAGAAGGGGAGATTATTACCCCTCGCTACATTGTAGGAGAGCCTAGAGATTACCGCTTAAATTTAGGTAATGGGGTTTTAACCCTTGGTGGCGGTAAGCAAGTAACTGAGCCAAAAGCATCTTTTAAAGTGTTGCCTATCGCAACCAGATGTATTGAGGGCGCACTATTTGGACAACCTGCCAAAAAATGGTTTGAGGTCTATTTTATCAACGAAGCGGGGCATATTTGCCAATTTATGTTTCATGGCTTTTCAGTTGATAATTTAAACCGTGCATCCAAGGAACTCCGTTATGACGAAACCAAATTATGTGAGGTAGTTTGGACGGTTAGATTAGTTGAAAAGACGAATCAAGCACAGAAAAGCACCTACTACATGGCAGAGTTTTCTTTTGAAGAAGTGAAAGCGGAGGATTTACCTACTTTGAAGGCATTGCAAAACAATATCAAAGAGGAATACCAGCAAATTTACCGACAGGCAACCAAAGGTGCAAAAACTCTTTATTCTGAAAATTGGTGCATTGAAAACGCTTCCACCTCAGCATTAGCTGAAAGTGTAGCAGTTGAAGAAGCTTTGGAATTGGAAACGGTGCCAGCCATAAAAGCAACTCCAAAAGCAAAGGCAAAAACGGCTAAGAAAGAAGAAGTCGTAGCCGCTTAATTATTAATTCACAGCAGGGAGGAATTTATTTCTTCCCTGCTAAATCTACCCAAAGCAGTAATTAAAATCTAAATATATTATGCTGAATCCAACACAACTATTAAACAACTTAGCCCAATTCACAGGCATTTAAACATCCGCTATTTTCTAAATTTAGATATACCGATGGAGTTCGTTATCTAGCCATTAATGCAGAATGTTATTGGCTGCTAGAATTTATCTTTAGCCACCAAATAGATGCGAGTATTAAGGATGTTCCTTTTCAAGTTTGGACGATTACTAAAGATGGAAGTAAAGCAACCATTGCCGTAGGCGATGGAAATGATAATCTAGTAAAGACCTTTACCTTAAAATATACTTCTTTTCCTTTGAAAAGCTATACACTTTGGTTTATAGAAGGAGTTTTGTTGTTAAAATCGGAATATTGATTTCTTAATCCAAAGCAGAGGAGCTTGTCTCTCCTCTGCTAAAATTACAAAACCATAAATCAATGAGCCAATATATTGAATCAACGATGGTTTGGAGAGGGATTAATATTACCGTTAGGTATAATTCCGACTACTTTAAATCCACTCATAAAACTAGTAACTTTCGGTTAGCCCATCTTGAAGTAGTAACCGAAAATAAAGCTCCACTACCTTTTACAGCATCTGGTTATCGGTCTCATTTTACAGACGCTTCCGAAATTGGACAATATGATACGCCTGTAGATTTTGTAAAGGTGTGGCTAGAAGCGACGGCAAAAAGTAAGCAATGGAAAAAACAATGTAACAGGAATAATCAACTGACCTTATTCTAACAGTATTCTGATATATTTTATGAATTCAACCGCTGCGCATTTTTTTCGCTGCCCAAAAAGTTTTGTTGAAAATAATACCAAAACTTTTTGGGCAGCGAAAAAAATGACCCCACCCCACTATCCTTCAAATAAGATATCCATTATCAATTGATTATCTACCAAACCTTGGCTATGTTTATTTTCCAACAAACCAAAAGTGGTAATCATCGTTAGGAAAATTTGTTTTTTTGTTTTGGTGACTTCGCTAAAAATACTGACTTTCTTGCGGAGTTGTTCGGCATAAGATTTGGAAATGCTAAATTCTTTTTGATAAAACTTCATTTCGCAAATATTGATAACTTGGTCGTTTCTATCAATCAATAAATCAAGCTGAATGCCTGGTAAATATTTGTCTCCTTGAAAAACAAAGCCAGAATGCTCTGAGTAAATACCTCCAATTCGCAAGGCATTTTTGATTTGTTGAATATGTTTTAAACACACACTTTCAAAGGCATAACCACTCCAACTTTTAAAAACCGCACTTTGACTTAATGACTGCCATGCCCCTGTGACATTTCTTTGGTTTTTTTCTATAAATTGCAAATAGAACAAAGAGTACTCATCGGTTAAGCGGTAGAGCATGGTTTTTCGTTTTTTACTGAAAGGAAAGTAACTACTCACAAATCCTGAGTGTATCAAAGCATTTAGTGTTTTTGTAAAACCCCCACCATCAGATAATTTTGATTGTTTAATAATTTCAGCCCTAGTCAATCCCTTCCTTTTGGTTGCTAAAGCACGAACAATCGAAATATGATTTTCAGAATTTTTGAATAAAGCAGCATATAAATTATTAAACTCATCAAACAACAAGCCTTCTTCCGAAAAACAGATGTCATCAATATTTTGAATGGCACTTTTTCCATTTTCCAGTTCTTTTAAATAATGTGGAATCCCTCCCATTATCATGTAAATTAATAAAGTATGATAATGATTGAGTTTCAATTGTTTGCTTTTTAAAAAGGCTTCAGTTTCGGCTAAATCGAATGGTTTTAAATAAATTCTTCGGGTAATTCTATTGTGTAAGCCACCTTTGTCCTTGACAATTTTTTGAATCATCCAAGAAGCAGCCGAACCACAGATTATAATAAGCATATTATTTTTGGAAGCCCAATTATTCCAAAAAAAACCAAAAGCCTTCAAAAAACCCGAACGATGTGTGGCTAACCATGGTAATTCATCAAAGAAGATAATACGCTTTTTATCCGTTTTCTCTTCCTCTAAAACCGTTATTAGTTGCAAAAAGGCAGCTAACCAAGTTTTCGGTTTAGTTAGCTTAGTATCTAATTTTGAATACCGTTGTATATGAAATAAAAAGGTGGTTAATTGCTCTTTCAAAGTAGCGTTTTGTACGCCTGTAAATTCTAAATTGATTTGCTCCTCAAATACAGAACGTACTAAAAAAGTTTTTCCAACTCTTCGCCGTCCAAAAACAGCCACCATTTCCGATTCATTTGACTGATAAGCTTTCTTTAAAGTTTCTTGTTCCTTGGTTCGACCAATTAGTATATTTTTCATGATTGTTCCTATTACTCGCTGAATGTGGGTAAAAATACATAGATTCAGCGAGTAATAGAAATATTTTTAGGCAATAGTTACCGTTCTAATCGGATTTTTCTTTGCTAAAAATTTTATTTAGAAATAATCAAAACTTTTTAGTCTATGAAAAAATGATGGCTCACTCCTTATTTTGCTGCACTTCTAAGGCATCCCCTTCTTTTCAATTTCCCTCATGCCCCCCTAACTTGTCATGATTTTTTCTTAAAAATACACGCCAAGTCAGGATCCAAGGGGCGATCGGCAAACAAGCCCTTTCGGGTTGAGTTGTTCGCTGGAGTTCAACCTAGCTATTAGGCTTATTGCTCTTCCCTATTCCAAATCCATTGAGGTTGCTATCTCTCCTTTTTATCAGAACAAAGCTATACTCCAACTGGCAATATCTGCAAGGGTCGCCTACGGACTAAAGTATAATTTTTTTGGCTGGTGCTGCACCTGCCTGTGGCAGGTCAAATAAATTCCCCTTTCCCCTTGCAGATATTCCCACTCCGAGTATGGACGCAGTTCTGTAAAAAGGGAGATAACCTCAATTAAGAATTTGGCAAGGCGAAAAGTAGCAAGCCAAAGGACGCTATCCTCCGCTCCTGAATAGGGAGAATTTTTCCTTATTAATGAAAATGGTTTTTAAAATGCAAAGTTTTTTTAGTGTTTCAGAAGTAGAATTGACCTACAAAAGTAAAGTTAAGGCAAGTGACCGACCACAAATTATTTCTTCTCAAAATGCTTATGATGTGTTGCTGCAACATTGGTCAGACCAAATCGAATTCGTGGAAGAATTCAATTTATTGCTATTAAACCGAGCGAATAGAGTTCTTGGTTTTTATAATGTTAGTAAAGGCGGGCAATCCTCCACTATTGTAGATGCAAAGGTAGTTTTTATAGCTGCATTAAAGATGAAAGCCAGCTATTTGGTGCTATCGCATTCCCATCCTTCTTTGAATATTCAGCCTAGTTTACAAGATATTGAACTAACTAAAAAGCTAGTTGAAGGGGCAAAATTACTAGACCTAAAAGTTATTGACCATTTGATAGTCACTCCCTATTCGTACTACAGTTTTGCGGACGAGGGGAAGCTATAACATATTAAGGGGGTAGGTAAATATCATTTATAAATGAAAAGCCTATCCCCTACCCTATTCTTTTCAAACTATTTAATCATATTTAAAATTCATTAAAATGAACGACACGACCGTTGAATCTAATACTATTGTAGAAAACAAAAATGCTAAATCTCAGAAGAAGGAAAAAAGAGACCTTTATAGAGAAGTGACGGATAAAATTATAGCATTACTAGAAAAAGGGATAGCCCCTTGGCGACAAACTTGGAGTAGTTACGGATTAGCCCGTAATTATGCCACTAAACACCAATACACAGGTATCAATAAAATATTGATGAATAACACGATTTACCCAATTCCCTATTTTATAAGTTTCAAGCAAGTAAAGGCTCAAAATGGGACTATTAAAAAAGGCGCAAAAGCCGAGCAAGTCTATTATTTTAATGTGTTTTTTAAGGATAGCGACGGGAAAACGATTGATGAAGAAACTGCCAAGCAATTAAAAGCGGTAGGAAAGGAGGTGAAAAAACTAAGTGTATTGCGTTACTTCAATGTTTTTAATGTGGCAAGTATAGAAGGTATTGAATTTGATATTCCCGAAGTGGAGTTAAAGGAAAATGAACGAATTGAAAAATGTGAAAGCATTTTAACCGATATGTCCAATCGTCCAGAAATTAGATTGATGAATGCCAATGAAGCTTATTATAATGCTATCGAGGATTATATCAACATGCCAGCTATTAAACAGTTTGATAGCCCCGAAGAGTATTACTTGACGCTATTCCATGAGATGGTGCATTCGACGGGGCATAAAAGTCGTTTGAGTCGGAAAGGAATTATTGAGCCTAATAAATTTGGTTCAGTTCCCTATTCCGAAGAGGAAATTATAGCCGAAATGGGGGCAGCGTTTTTAAGTACAGAAGTTGGGATTAATTATGATGCAGTTGTAGAAAATAATGCTGCTTATTTACAAGGTTGGTTAACCAAGTTAAAGAAAGATAAACGATTTATTTTTAAAGTATCCGCACAAGCGCAACAAGCTACTCGGTATATTTTAGGGAATGATTTTTAAAAACTGTCCTTTTATCGCTCCCTGTTTTGCTTTGAGTAAAACAGAGAGTCTTTAGGGTGTATATTGTTAATTATTGCAGCGAGTTTGGCAATGACTTCCTAGCGAATTAAGGAAGTCATTGCCAAACGGTTTTAAGCATTCATTTTTGCATCGAGCGAAAATTGAATGCTTTTATATTATTGCTTGCTAATTTATTTATTCGAATCGTACATTTTGCAGCAATTACATTTTGCAGTTTTGCAGTAAGAATGTTTTTTGTTAATTCATCTAGACTTTAGAGTTGTGGTAATCGTTTAGCTTATCCATTCTTTTCGGCCTTATCTGCCAATTCTTGTAGGTATCTAATTGTCTTAGACCGTTTCAAAATAGGAAATTGAAAATCATGGGCTTCCATTAGTATTCGTTTTCTTTCTTCTTTGGTACAATCCCATTGAAGGAGCATAGAATCCAAAAATTGTAAGTTATTTAAGATTACTAAATCCAGTACTTTGGCATAATCCCTCATATTCTTAACGGCAGGTTTATCGGGATTTAGTAATTTCCATTGTTTGGCAGTTGTGCCAAAAACGATTTGATTGAGCATATCTGCCTCGGATGCTAAGGGTAATCTTCCTTTATAAGGCTGAGGTTGGGCTAATAGGCGTTCATCCACTTGACTGAAAAGTGCAGAGACAAGGAGGGAATAGTTACCTGCGGTTAAATGCCGCTTTATATCATAGGGGTCTCCTAGTAATGCGGCTCTTTGGCTTTTTAACGTTTGAAACTCTTCCAATAAATTTATATAAAACTTAGCATTAATATAGTTAGCAAAGTTTAAAGCAATTGTTGAGTGGGCATAAGTACCTCCATATTTGCCTCTTTGAACAATGAATCCTTTAGCATTTGTATAAGCCATCCATTTAGTTGGGGAACTAGAATTTTTTACAAATACTTCGGATAAGTAATTGGGGTAACCTTTAAACCCGCTAGATATAGCGGTTTTAAAATCTGGATTGTATTTCAATTCCCATTCGTATAAGAATTCTATTTCTCGTTTTGTATTCATCCAACTACGGATTGGTAAATCGGGACGGGCTGCATTTTTATATCTTGCTAAATCGGTAATACATATATAGTCTGTTTCTTCAGATCTTATTACTTTAACTTTAGTATTAAAAACGGTAATTTCTGTTTTTTTACTCATAGATAATATTTACGACTTTATCTTTAATCTCCAATATATTTAAACCCACTATGGGTAGCGGATTTAAATTAGATAGTTTCTATCTGGGTGTAAATCTAATAAAACTAATAATAAGCCTCTACCCTACTCTTTCTTTTTATCGGAACGGCAAAGTAGAAAACCCCTATCGTCTTCAGCGTAGGGGATGAATACGCAGGTTAGCCTTGATTAGAAATATATTCTAAGATTGGGTCAGTAGTGCAGCCGAAATAACCATCAGACCAAAAGGTTTTTTCCTTCCAGAAATGTTTTTTCAAGAAATCAGGAAATAGTTTCCATATTCGATTAGTGGATATTGATTTCAGTCTATTCACAATTTGCAAAGGGGATAATTTAGGAACGGAATCAACAAGTATGTGAATATGATTTTTGTCAGTTTCTAAAACATCAATGCTAAAATCAGATTGATTAGATACGTTTTTAATAATATTTTCATAGCAAGGTCAATATCATTTTCTAGTAAAAATTTACGATACTTTACGACAAAAATAATATGATATTTGATACTGAATTTACTATGATTTTTCGAGGTATAATCCATTAAAATATTGTAATTTAGAGGAGTGGAAATAATCAAGACATACAAGTACAAATTACGGTTAACTAATGTTCAAAGGCAGTCTTTTGAGCAATGGTTAGGTTCGTGTAGGTACTTGTATAATATTGGTTTGCATCAAAGAATACTAATTTACAAAGAAGTTGGAAAAAGTATCGGTTATCACCAGCAGGCAAAAGAATTGGTGCAATGCAAAAAGGAAGAAGAATTAAGTTGGTTAAAGCAAGTACCGAGTCAAACATTGCAAGGAGCATTAGAGCAACTAGACAGAAGTTACCAAAACTTTTTCAATGGATTAAAGTCTGGCAGGACAGTAGGTTTTCCGAAATTCGCAGCAAAGCACGGATTCAATTCCTTTGTAATAAAGTCGGTTAAAAAAGATACTTACAATAGAATACTTATTCCCAAGCTGGGAAGTATAAAATATTATAATTCACGAGAATTAAAGGGCAACTTAAAACGAGCAACAATCATTAAGGAATCGGATGGATGGTATGTATCTATTGTTTCCGAGGTTAAACATATTTCTACACCTGCTATCGAAAGCCAAGAAGTAGGATTAGATTTTGGAGTTGCTAGGTTTTACACCTTGTCAAATGGGGATTGGGTTGAAAACCCAAGGTTCTTCCAAAAATATAAGGAACAGAAAACGGAGCTACAACAATCATTAGCAAAAAAGAAAAAGGGAAGTCATAACTGGTTGAATGTAAAACGGCAATTAAATAGGCTTGAAAGCAAAATAGCAAGATCAAGAAAAGATTGGCAGCATAAGCTTTCAACTAATTTGGTCAAGCAATACAACGGCATATTTATTGAGAAATTGAAAATCAAGAATATGACCAAACAAGCAAAACCGAAGTTAGCGGAAGATGGTAAAACCTATCTTCCAAACAACGGCGCTGCTAAGTCTGGTTTAAATCGTTCTATACTAGACCTTGCCCCATTTCAATTTGCAGGAATGATTGAATATAAATGTATTTGGGAAGAAAGATTGTTTGCTGCTGTGAATCCAGCCAATACTTCTCGTGAATGTTCCCAATGCGGTCACACTTGCAAAGAAAATAGGAAAACACAATCAGCGTTTGAATGTGTTGCTTGTGGTTTTAAATGTAATGCAGATGAAAACGCAGGTAAAAATATAAAAGGTCGAGGTTACACGTCCTTGCAATCGTCACAAGGTCTAAGCCTTGCAGCGTGAGCTAGAATCCCCTATGGTCTTTAGCCTAGGGGAGTTTCAACAAAAGGTAGGATTTAAGTTTGCAGGAAACTTTCAGGATAAGGAAGGGCAAAGGATTAATGATATGATAATGAATATTATATTGGAATTGTTCGCTTAGCTTGATACTGCAAAATGTAAATACTGCATAACGGTTTGCAGTTGTATTGAAGTAGTAGTTATAGAATACCTCATTTTTCGTTTAGTTATCCCTTTAATGAAAGGAGGTATTGGTTGCATCATTTAATTCAGAAGCCAATTGCATTCAAGTGACTGAAAGGTTGGTATCTAGAAATTAGTGGAATGAAAGAACCTGTAAAATAAGTAGAGTAGTGTTTGCTTATAAATAATCATACTGCATAACGGTTTGCAGTTTTGCAGTATAGCTGTGAGTAGAAACGCTGCAAAGCCTAGTCTTTCCTTATTTTTTTAGCTGATACGGATAAAGTACTTCGGGATAGTTGTCCTTTCTTTTGAATGTATTTTTTATGAGGGATGTGTCGAATAGGCTACATACGGATTAGACTTAACAACAAAATACCTAACTGTTTTGCAGTTGCAGTTTATTTCGATAGTATATTCAGATGTTAGTCCCCTTAAATCTGATTTAAACTTCGGAATGCACATTTCGAGTACTCAATTTTATTGACCTCATTAGTAACTATAATTTTGGGGGTAGGTTATTTGCCTGAATTGCTCGTTTAAAATTTTTCTGGATAGCAAAAAATGGAATTTCCAAGCCCATCTAAAATATTTTTTATGGAAAAATTAACTGCAAAATGTAAGTACTGCATAACGGTTTGCAGTTTTGCAGTATTTTAATTTATAGTTAATTCCATTTTTTTGTAAAATTCATAGAACCTTCCACAATTTTCCAGATTACTTTAGCTAATTTTTGGAATAAGTTTTTTTGTAAAAAATTAAGTACTCTCCAGCTCATCAAATTCTCAAAATGGATAATAAATTGACAACTATTTTTTTGACCAAAAAATTGAGAACCCCAATAAAATGGTAGTTTCTAATTTTGCTACTTTTTTTACAAGAAGAAATAAAAAGAACTGATGCCATTTTAAGCCAAAATAAGCTACTATAAATCTCGATTGTGCTACAAGTTGGGTAGTTAAGCGTCTGATGAAAAAAGTCTCGTTAAATCGAATTTATGAGGCTTGGAGAGAAACAGAATGGGCGTTGAACAAAAAAATGGAAGATTAGATTTTGAAAATGGAGCATAACTCCGAGTTGGGAAAATGTAGGATTAAGACAGAATGAATCTTTTTCTTCAAAATCGATTTAAAATGCAGTTTTTACATTTTGCAGTATTTAAGGTTTTAAGGTTTAACGTAAAAACATTTTGCATTAATTACATTTTGCCGTAAAAATGTTTTGCAGTTTTATAATTTATTACTATTTTGCGGCTGATTTTATACAATCAGTCATCAACTTTTTTTAATAATTAGCAGAATACTATGATTATTTCCGTAACAAGTTTAAAGGGTGGAGTAGGGAAGTCCACAATTGCCCAAAATATAGCTGTATGTTTGGCACATATGGGGTATAAGGTTTGTATTGTCGATGCAGATACCAACCAGAGTTCTTTGCGTTGGTCAACTTTCAGAGACGAAGATTTGCCAGGAGTGGCTGTTTTTGGTATTCCTGATGGTAAGATGCTTTCCAGTAATGTCAAGCATTTGAATGATGATTATGAAATTGTTGTCATTGATGGTACTCCTTCTTTATCTAAGGTGACAAGTAAAATATTATTACTTGGTGACCTTATCATTGTTCCTATCCTTCCAAGTGGGCTGGATATATGGGCAACAGAACAATTCATTGAAAGATATGAAGATGCCAAAGACCAAAAGGAAAGAGATATTCCTGCTTATTTTATCTTAAACCAGTATAGCGGTAGCATTAACCTTAATAAGGAAGTAAAAGAGGTTTTGGCAGACTTAGATATAAAGACCTTAAAACATTCCTTAAAAAGCCGTGTGGCTTATAAACAAGCTGTTATTGAAGGTTTGGGGGTTTATGAATATAAAGACAATAAAGCTAAAGACGAAATTATCCAAGTAACTAATGAGATTAAGGATCTGATTACCAATTTATAAATTTACTAATTTAATTAAATCTAAGGACTATGGCTAAAGGAAAAACGAGTTTGAGGGACACCATGAAATTAACAAAGAAAGTTCCGATTAGAAAAACAGAAATAACAGAAACAGATATTGAGGCAACAGAGAAACGAGTAAGCAAAATTCATAGTGCCCAAGGTAAGGTGAAGCGAGTAACCATTGATATTCCGCTAGAATTACATGCAGCAATTAAAATAAAAACATATAGAGCAGGGATTACGCTGAAGAGCTATATGCTGGGTTTAGCTAGAACAGATTTAGATATGGAAGAATAACTGTGCTCTATTTAATACATTTTGCAGCAATTACATTTTGCAGTTTTGCAGTACGTGTTATTTAATATTGCTTTGGTTAATTAAAACGCTAGAAGTATTATATTAAAAATTTGTAGGACAAAGTGAGATTATTAGGTTCAAGGTGAATAGCGTGTGTAATAATTCTCGGTATGAAAATAGCAACTAATTTTTGAATGGGGTAAAGCGCTGGGGAATTTTTTGCATTGAAATCATTTTACAAGGACTGCGTTATTCTTTATTTTTTCACTTTGCAAAAAGTGCGGAATTAAGGCGCTTATTTGTAATAGAATTTTATTTTGCTCAAGTGAAATTTTTTAATTAAGAAAATTATATCTGAGTAATTAGTATCCTACTACTTAAAGTAACAGTTTACAAGTATTAATATTGGGAAGTTTATTAAAATAAAAAATCAACAATATCCATCTGCTATGTTGTTGTATATTTAATCTTTCTTTTCTTTTTAAGATTAGACCCTCTATAACCTATTGATTAGTAGTTAATTACGCCCTAAAAGGTAGCAAAAATGGGAGGAAAGGTAGCGGTTTTGGGAGAAAGTATAGCAAAAATGGGTCTTACTGTAGCAAAAATGGGAGGAAAGGTAGCGGTTTTGGGAGAAGTCTCCATAAACTACTTATTTTTGTCCCATTTTTGCTACCTTTATACTAAAACCCTGTATTTTTAGCCAAATAAACTACTATTTTCCCCATTTTTGCTACCTTTAAAATAGTAAAAATAGAATATGTCCCATTTTTGTTACCTTATATAAACATACTTATGGCACGAAAAAAGAAAATTACAAACAAGAGAGGAGATGCTATTAAGCTAGTGGTTAAGTCTAATGAACTCGTAGAGGCAAAATATATGTTTGATGTTTGGGAGGAACGTTTCTTTCGTTCTCTTGTAACAATGATTAGCAAAACAGATGAAGATGACAAAGTCTATCGAGTGTGGTTTAAAGATATTCGGAAGAATTTTCGTTTAAAATCTAATCAATCTTATGACCTCCTAAGAAAAGCGGCCAAAAGTTTGAATAGAAAACCTGTTTACATTGGTTGGACAAAGGACGAATTTCGTAGAGGTAGAGAATACAATCTATTTGAATTTGTAGATTATTTAGAAGAAGGGCAAAGTGGAAAGGGAATAGAAAAGCAGGAATATGTAGATGTTAAGATTCATCAGCAGATGTTACCTTTCTTATTATATGTCAAAAAGAACTTTGACCCTAATGAAACTCGATACACCTCTTATGACCTGAGAAATATTGAAAAACTTAAACCTTATTCCATGAGGTTTTATGAGTTATTCAAGCAAGAAGAATATAAAGGGTGGCGAACTATTCGTATTGATATATTGAAGGATATGTTTTTGATTACAGACGAATATCCAAAATTTGCAACCTTATACCAACGAGTTATTCTTGCATCTGTTAAAGCCATTAATAAATATACTGACCTAACTATTCCAATTGAAGAAATTGAAAAGATAAAGGAAGGTAGAAGAGTCGTCGCTTTAAAATTCCCAATTAGGACTAAAAGTAAAAGAGAGGTTGCTGTTATAAGAGGAGAACCCATTCAAGGATCATTATTTCAAGGATTATCCGATGTCGAAATAATTGAATCTGAAGAAATAGAGGAAACTGAAGCGGATAAATTATTTAATCAATTTGAGGAGGCAGTTACCTCTTTTGGCGTGACACCTTCTGTATTTCTAAGGATGCTCAATTCAAGAAAGTATAACAAAGAAGATGTGGAACAGGCGATTAGAGTAACCAAAAGAGCAAAATTTAATCAAGTCATCACAAAAAGCGTCTCTGGCTTTTTTATTAATGCTTTAAAAAATAAATATACCGATGAAAAGGAGGAACTAGAGAAAAAGAAACAATTAAAAGAGGAAAAAATTGCTAAAAAGAATATTTTAAAAACTGAGCTGGAAAATCTTAAAGACGAATTTGCAGCTAAAGTGAATGAGCGCATAAAACAAATTACGGCAACTGATGAAGAAGTGACTAATCGTGCAATTCTTGCGATTAAGCAGGATATACTGCAAGCTACTATTATCCGAATGAAAGAAAAGGATTTAGATAGATCTCTTGAAGTAGAAGATTTTAGGCAAGATAAGCAGCTTAGAACTTTAGTGATTAATAATATTGTAAAATTAGAAGCCGCACAATTCAAAGATATATTAGAGCATTACCAGGTGGAAATAGAAAACTTAGAAGCAGCTATAACTGCCCTTAAATAAGCAGAATTTTTAGAAACTAAAATTTATAACTATGGAGATAATGAATTTTCAGAATCGGGATATTCGTACTATTGAATCTGGTGGAGAAACTTGGTATTCCGTTGTAGATATTATAACTATTTTAAGTAATGCTAGTTCGCCACGAAAGTATTGGTCGGATTTAAAAAACAAATTAACACGAGAAGGAAGTGAAGTGTCCGAGAATATCGGACACTTCAAATTAGAAGCTTCTGATGGGAAACTGCGTCTTACGGATTGTCTTAATCGAGCGGGAGTACTCCGACTCATTCAATCTATTCCTTCTCCTAATGCAGAACCCTTTAAAATGTGGTTGGCTAATGCTGGAGAGCAAAACATACAAGAAGTAGAAAATCCAGAACTGTTAATTGATAAATTCTACGACCATTATCGAGGTAAAGGAATGTCAGATGATTGGATTTCTACAAGAATGAGAAGTGTAGAAGCTAGAAAAGACCTCACGGAAAGATGGCAAGTGGCTGGAATTACCTCTAGTCGTGATTTTGCTTTTTTAACGAACCTCATTTCTAAAGGGACATTTAACCTTACGGTTGCGGAACACAAACAATTAAAAGGACTAGCGCAAAAGCATAACATTAGGGATAATATGGCGAGCATGGAATTGGTTTATATGATTCTTGCCGAAGTAACGGCTAAAGAAATTTCAGAAAAAACAGGTGCTAAAGGTTATGCTCAAAATGAGCAGGCTGCTCGTCAAGCAGGAGAAATTGCTGGCGACTCTCGTAAACGATTTGAAGAGAAGACTGGTTTGAAAGTGGTTACGCCTCGGAATAATCTATTAGATTAGTAATGAAAAATTGAATACTATTTTAAGCGACCATTTTGTACAAATAAAACAAAATGGTCGCTGTATTTTATACATGCTGTATCAATTTTCTGAATTCTGCAGCCGTCATTTCCTTAGCCAACAACCGATTATCCCAAGCAGTTGTATTCTCATTTTGCAATCGCTTTTTCCGCTCCTGCAACCGCTCCATAATCACCGCAAAATGGTCTCCCTGCTCAAAAATACGTTTTTTCAAAAACCAATTGACTAGCGTACCCGTTTTGGCAGTCGCAGTCGTTTGATTGGTCTTAGCTTCAAATATTTGAACCACTTCTTCAAAGTACCAGTCCTGAAAACCTATAATCTCGCTGCTTTGAACTTTGGCCACCATATCTAAAGCCAAAGGAATATTTACGCCATATCGGGTCAATAACTGAAAAGCTTTTAATTGGGCAAAACTCAATGTTTCGACCGTTAATTTTTGAGTAATTGATTTTGATAGGGTAGGGGGAAGTTCATTTTTAGTAATCGTTTTAGTTGTTGAAGTGGAGGTAGTCCTACGCTTTTCCCAAAATTCAAATTGGATGCCTTTTACTTGCCTCCCTTCCTTGATGGCCTGATAATTAACGGTCAAAGAAGTTTTCTGATTGATTTCTTTACAGATGCCTTCCAATATTCTTTTTTTGAAATTTCGATAATCGTGGTATTTATTGGCAATGCCCAGTAGGGTTTTTAAATCCTCTAACTCATATTTAATTTGCGACCGTTGTTGATGTTTGGCAAATTTATCTCGATAAGCTCGTAGTATTTGAAAAATGCGGATGGAGAATGATGATTTTAGAGCAATGACTTCTTCCAAGTTTATTGCCACATACTGTTTGAGATTTAGCAGAAAGGGTTGTAATGGCTTGGCAAACAAAAATCGCAAAGCAATATTGCCTGCTTCATCATAAACGGGCATAATCTCTTGAAACCAGTTGATGTAGCCATCAAAATGCTTTCCTTCAATTTGAATTTCGGTAGGAATATAAATCCCTTTTCTTACCAGACTATCTCGAATCAATCGTAATTCTTGGTAAAAACTACCCCAATGTTTGGCATCTCGTTTTAGAAATTTTTCTAGTTCTTTTACAGAAATGATTTGCTCAATAAGGTTTTGCTGCCGAAGTGGGTCAATTCTAGAAATCAAAAAAAGGATAATTTTGGCTTCTTTGGCACTTAGATTGTATCGAGCATGAAAAACAAAGCGATTATCCATACGGGCAATATTGGTATTGAATGGTGCTGACATTATTGTTTGTATTTTTTGTAGTAAATAAAAATGGGAGTACTGAACTTGTACCCATATTGATTATTTGAATCCTGACCGTGTACCCCTCAGTCCTGAATTTGTACCCATATAATCCTGATTAGGTACCCATTTATGGCTTTTTGAGCCCTGAACTTGTACACATAAGGGGTAAAACTAGTACTGAAAGTGTACACATATCCCTAGTCCTGTTTATGTACACATATAGAGTTTAATTTACTGATTAATAGTGTCTTATGAAGGTTGTCAAAAGTCGTAAAAAATCAACCCCAAAGTATACAAGACTAAAAGAAGACTTAAAAAGTCTTAAAGAAGGACGTTTTAAGTCAATTTTTTTTAAGATGAACAAACACAGTTTGTGAACCGCTAGCGGATGGGAGGCACTCTTTTTAGTATTGGTTATGAATTCAATTGAACCCATAGAAAAAAGAAACCTTGGCGCTAAAACTAGACATAGGTATATCAGGGTAGTAATGGTCACTACCAAATCATCCGTGAGGGGCAGACAGATTTTAGAAAACCAGAGCTAGTGTTTAGTCGCCAAGTTCCAAATTTGTGATAATCGGTTATCTCAAATGCTCGACAATAAACCGTTTATTAATTGGTGGTTTATTTGCTATGGAGCAACTTAACCAGTACATGCCATTTTCAAAACCGTTCAAATCAATAGCTATTGATTCGGCATTAGCCTTGATTTCAGGAATGTCTTTTTCCAGATGTCCCAAAGTGTTATAAATTTTGATATTGACTTTACCTTCCAAATCACTCATAGTTAGGAAAAGTTGGTCTCTAGCTGGATTTGGAAACAAGACCAGTTCCTCTTGAAAATTTAGGGAGCTATTTCTATTGCCACTACCCAAAATGTTTACCCTCGCTTCTGTATAGCAATATGCACCATCCCTTCCTTTCTGGTTCACCTTTACGGTATAATTGCCAAGAGATAAATCGGGACTATATTCGGCAGTACTACAATTACCATCACATAAAATCTTTATTTTCCAGTTAGTGCCTGCGCCAATATATTCGACCTTATTATAACTAGTGGTTTGCGCAAGAAGTTAGCGGCAGTTAATATTCTTCAATTTCTTTCCTTTGTCGAACCCTTTGAACTTCCATTTTAAAGGTTTTACTAAGCACCGATTGTAGAACTCTATATAAGCTCTAAT
>Ga0208544_10001142_pt1 | contig 18916 bp, 19 predicted proteins | sample DEB08_DNA_9_FD_184526 | JGI IMG/M metagenome (GOLD analysis project Ga0208544, IMG submission 184526) | Aqueous microbial communities from the Delaware River and Bay under freshwater to marine salinity gradient to study organic matter... | ecosystem: Environmental > Aquatic > Marine > Coastal ... | reverse complement strand
AAAGGATTGGGAGAAATCTATCCTGTCAGCCGAAAGCTGGCTGCTGATAGCCCACATCAGGATGGTAACAAGGCGAATTGCAAGGCTTTCAAATCATTGAAAGAGTTTCGAGTCGGTCTCTGAGATCTCTCCAAACTCACTTGCACCCGAAATAGTTTTGATGCCGTGCTTCTTAAATGCTGTACTAACTTCACTGTTAATAAAATCATTTATTGCATCTGAGTTCGAATTACTTGGAAATTTTTCACGAGCTCGGCGCATGCGTTTTTCAAATTTTGCATTTAATACATCCTTAGAATATCTCAAGCATTCATCGAGTGGTCCAGACTGATCATCAGCACCGACCAAAAATTCTAGGTAGCTCAGATGCTGGGGGGCCATCTTAGAAAGTATGTCAGCATAAATCGAAATATTTGCACCTTCGCCATTGGATGCCGACGCCCAAATATTACTCCATGCTTCAACTAAATCCTCATCATCCAAAGAATTCAATGAGGCTTTTTCTAAGAGTGGGATAAGAACTCGATTTGGAATTGCTTTTGGCGATACGCCTTCAAAAGCCAAACGTTGTTGAGCTTTTTGAGCAATTTCGATCAGCACTTCTTCACGCTGAAGTCTTATTTGGTCGGCCTTCAATCCTCTTTTTTCGGTAAATGGTCTTATCGCATCAGTTAGAGCATCCAGAAATCGCCCTGAAGATTCTTTTGGAATTTCAGTTTTCACATCAACATTGAGCTTCGCGCCTGCTGATATATCAATATTTACAGGCAGTTTCTCCTTAGCCATATGACACAGTTCCATTTTTGATTAGTTCGCCGAGTATATTAAGAACAAATCTGACACTTGCTATGCGCCTTGTCAGTAATCAACATTGCTGAATGAGACGCACTGGTTTTATCGAGAAATGGCCCATGCCATTTTCCATTTTCAGGCAAATTCTTTAAATTCATACCTTTTCCATCATTACAAAATTGACAGTCTGAATCATGCAGCCTCATATATTTCTTTGGATAATTCTCATAGAACCAATAGGCCATTCTATCTCCCACCCCCTCACAACGGAATATTATCGTGTTTCTTCCAAGGATTTTGCAAATCCTTGTTCCGCAAACTTGCAAACGCCCTCGACAGTCTTTTCCGTGTTTTGGACGGCGTGATCACATCATCGATGAAGCCCTTTTCTGCTGCCACAAACGGATTAGCGAAACGGTCTTCATAATCCTTGGTGCGCTGGGCGATCTTGTCTTTGTCGTCCAATTCCGAACGGTACAAAATTTCGACAGCGCCTTTGGCGCCCATCACGGCAATTTCCGCTGTCGGCCATGCATAATTCACATCGCCGCGCAAATGTTTTGAGGCCATCACATCATAAGCGCCGCCATAGGCCTTGCGAGTGATCAGCGTCACTTTCGGCACGGTTGCTTCTCCATAGGCAAAGAGCAATTTTGCGCCGTGCTTGATCACACCGCCATATTCCTGGCTCGTTCCCGGCAAAAAGCCCGGCACATCCACCAGCGTTAAAATCGGAATATTGAAGCAATCACAGAAACGCACGAACCGCGCCGCCTTGCGCGATGAATTAATATCAAGAACACCCGCCAGATGCAGCGGCTGGTTCGCCACCACGCCCACGGTCGACCCTTCAAGACGTATAAAGCCCGTCACGATATTCTTGGCAAAATCTTCTTGTATCTCGTAAAAATCACCTTCATCAGCAATCTTTATAATCAGTTCTTTGATGTCATAAGGCTTGTTCGGATTATCCGGGATCAATGTATCAAGGCTCTTATCTTCGCGATCAACGCTGTCAAAAAACGGTCTATGCGGCGGCTTCTCTTTATTGTTCAAAGGCAGGAAATCAAAGAAACGACGCAGGGCCGAAAGCGCCTCCACATCGTTTTCAAATGCCCCATCGGCGACGGAGCTTTTTGACGTGTGCGTTTTCGCCCCGCCAAGCTCTTCCGCAGTCACTATCTCGTTCGTTACGGTCTTCACGACGTCCGGTCCGGTAACAAACATATAGCTTGTGTCTTTCACCATGAAGATGAAATCCGTCATGGCTGGCGAATACACAGCGCCGCCAGCACATGGCCCCATGATCATGGAGATTTGCGGCACAACGCCTGACGCCAGTGTGTTCATCTGGAATACATCCGCATAACCGCCGAGGGAAGCCACACCTTCTTGAATGCGCGCGCCGCCTGAATCATTAATGCCAATCACTGGCGCGCCATTGCGCATCGCCATATCCATGATCTTGCAGATTTTCTTCGCATGGGTTTCTGAAAGTGAGCCGCCGAAAACCGTAAAGTCCTGGGAGTAGACATAAGTCATACGGCCATTGATGGTGCCCCATCCTGTGACAACACCATCCCCCGCCAGCTTCGTATCGCCCATGCCGAAATCGACACATCTATGCGTGACGAACATATCATATTCTTCAAACGACCCTTCATCGAGCAACAGCTCTATCCGCTCGCGCGCCGTCAGCTTGCCTTTGGCATGCTGGGCATCTATGCGATTCTGCCCGCCCCCAAGGCGCGCCTCTTCGCGGCGGCGTTCCAGCTCGTTGTGAATATGTTCCATGTCGTTTCTCTCCCAGTCCCCAAATGCCTCAGTCGAAGTTTGAAGCAACTCTATCCGTTATACCAGCACCTAATCCATTCGACCTTGGTCGTTGAAGATATTTAACCCACCAGCTCAAGCGCCAGTGCCGTACCCTCACCGCCGCCAATGCAAATGCCGGTCATGCCGCGTTTTAACCCATGGGTTTCAAGCGCATTCAAAAGCGTGACGATAATACGCGCACCTGATGCGCCTATCGGATGGCCAAGCGCACAGGCCCCGCCATGAATATTCAGCTTTTCACGGGGAATGCCCATTTCGCGCTCTGCAGCCATTGGCACAACTGCGAAGGCCTCATTGATTTCCCACAAATCCACATCACCCATTTGCCAGCCGATCTTTGCCATCAGCTTTTGCATGGCCGGAACGGGCGCGGTGGAAAACCATGCAGGTTCTTGTGCATGGGATGCATGGCTTAGAATGCGCGCACGAATGGTTAGTCCCTGCTTTTCCGCCTCGCTCTGGCGCATCAACACCAACGCTGCCGCTCCATCAGAAATGGAAGAAGAATTGGCTGCCGTTACCGTGCCATCTTTTCTAAAGGCAGGTTTGAGATTTGGAATTTTATCTGGCATCGCTTTGCGCGGCTGCTCATCTGAAGAGACAATCACTTCACCTCTGCGGCTCTCCATGGAAACCGCAGCAATTTCGTTTTTAAACCAGCCCTCTTTTTCTGCCTTCAATGCATTCTCTAAAGAACGGATGGCATAAGCATCCTGTTGATCGCGGGTAAACTGATATTTCTCGGCACAGTCTTCCGCAAAGCTACCCATCAGCTTCCCCGGTTCATAGGCATCTTCCAGACCATCGAGAAACATATGATCTTTCGCCGCCCCATGTCCAAGGCGGGCACCTGAGCGCATGGCGGGTAATAGGTAAGGTGCATTGGTCATCGATTCCATGCCACCGGAAATCACCACATTGCCATTACCAGCCATCAACTGATCAACGGCCACCATGGTGGTTTTCATCCCCGAACCGCACATCTTGTTCAACGTTGAAGCGGGCACTTCCTTGGGCAATCCTGCGGCAAAGGCCGCCTGCCTTGCCGGCGCCTGACCTTGACCAGCACCCAGCACATTACCCAGAATAATCTCATCAACCTGATCGGGCTTCAGACCAGAGGCAGTTAGGGCAGCCTTCACCGCGACACCGCCCAGTTGTGAAGCGGTTTGTGCCCCAAGCTCACCCTGAAAACCACCCATGGGCGTTCTCGCAGCACCAACAATTACAATTGGATCAATCTGGGTCATTTAGTTTCCTTACTTGTTCTTGAATTGCGGCGCACGTTTTTCGCTAAAGGCACGCATACCCTCTTTCTGGTCTTCGGTGGCAAAAAGCGAATAGAACACGCGGCGCTCAAAACGCAGGCCTTCTTCCAAGGTTGTCTCAAAGGCGCGGTTCACCGCCTCTTTAGCAATCATCACCGATGGCGCACCGAAACCGGCAATCGCCTTTGCCGCTTCCATGGCTTCCTTCATGAGATCATCTGCAGGCACCACACGGGCAACCAGACCAGCGCGTTCAGCTTCTTCCGCGCCCATCATCCGTCCTGTCAAAATCAGATCCATCGCCTTGGCTTTGCCAACTGCCTTTGCCAATCTTTGCGACCCGCCCCAACCCGGGATCACCCCCAGCTTGATTTCCGGTTGACCGAATTTCGCTTTGTCGGAGGCAATGATAATATCGCACATCATGGCAATCTCGCAGCCGCCGCCCAAGGCAAAACCGTTAACCACTGCAATCATCGGCGTGCGGGTAGCGGCAAAGCCTTCCCATTCAGATTGTTTGTCCGCCATGAACATATCCATATAGGATTTTTCCTGCATCTCCTTGATGTCAGCACCTGCGATGAAGGCCTTGCCTTCGCCAGTGATAAGGATGCATCCAATGGCAGGATCCGCATCGAATTTTGCAGCAGCTGTAATCAATCCATCCATGATTTCCGAGTTGACCGCATTCAGTGCTTCAGGTCGGTTAATAGTGATAATACCCACACCGTCTTCAGTTTTCGTTTTAACCAGTCCCATTACGCGCTCCCTCTTTCAGCTGATATCAAATATTCAATAATGCCGGAAAAATCTTTGCCCTTGCCGCCATTGGCAACATAGTGCTGATACAACATCGCTGCATACATGCCCATTGGCGTTGCTTGTCCAACTTCTTGTGCAGCCTGTTGCGCAAGGGATGAATCTTTCACCATCAGTTCTGCAGCAAAGCCAGGTTTATAGTTATTGTCTGCCGGTGTTTTGGGTCCAACGCCGGGAACAGGACAATAGGTGTTGACCGACCAGCAGGAGCCGGAGGAAGTGCTCATCACCTCATAGGCTGCTTCTTTGGAAAGACCCAGTTTTTCTGCCAGCGCAAAAGCCTCACAAGTTCCGATCATGGAGATTGAAAGCAGCATATTGTTGCAAATCTTGGCCGCTTGCCCTGCGCCACCATCGCCGCAATGAACGATCTTCCCACCCATAATATCCAGATAAGGTTTTGCGGCATCAAAAGCGTCTTTTGTTCCACCGCACATGAACGTCAATGTTCCTGCTGCTGCGCCGCCAACCCCGCCGGAAACAGGAGCATCAACGGGATGCAAACCAGCAGATATGGCAACACCATGGGCGCTTTTGGCGCTGGTTACGTCAATTGTGGACGAATCAATCAGTATCGCACCTTTTTTCGCTACCGGAACAATCTGTGCATAGACTGCCGAAACGATCTTACCGTTAGGAAGCATGGTGACAATCACATCCGCGCCCTTGGCAGCATCAGCGGCGGAAGCGCATATCTCCATGCCTTCCGCTTTTACTTTTTCAAGAGCATCTGGAACTGTATCGAAAGCCTGAACCGCATGGCCGGCATTTTTCAAATTCATGGCCATGGGCAAGCCCATATTTCCCAAACCAATAAAACCAATGATACTCATAACCGCTCCTCTTTGATCCATTTCATTTAGGCCATTAAGACCATAATTCTTCTGACCCCAAAGGGCTCAGCATTTCATGAATATGCACTTGCGTCACTTGTTCCAAGTTTGGAATTTTCCAATTCGGTCTGCGATCCTTGTCGATGATCTGCGCACGAATACCCTCAATGAAGTCACCGTGCTCAATGGCGCGACAGACAAACCGATATTCCATTTGCAAGGCCTCACGAACGGAAGCCATGTTTCTTACAATGCGAATAATTTCAAAGGCACAGGCTACCGAAAGGGGACAAGACCTTCGAACCAGCTTAGCTGTCTCTAGCGCCCAATCGCTTGAATCAGCATCAAGAGACTGAAGGCAGGCAAGGGCGCTATCTTTTGAAAAATGTTCATTAATTTGATCAAGATGGGCACCAAGAGAAGGAATAGAAGGCGGACTGGCAAATTCACTCAGCACGGATAAATCGCCATTCTCTTCAATATTTTTTTTCAATACGGCTAGCTCAACACTGGAAACTTGCACATCTGCAAAACCAGCAAGAACCGCATCCCCCGGTTCCATGCGATAGCTAGTCATCGCCAGATATTCACCCAGATGTCCGGGAGCCCTCGATAGCAAGAAACTGCCACCAACATCCGGCACCAGACCGATGCCGCATTCTGGCATCGCAATCATCGAGCGTTCAGTAACTATTCTGTCTGACCCATGAACCGATATGCCCACGCCGCCGCCCATGGTGATCCCGTCCATGATGGCAATATAGGGCATCGGCAGGTCAGCGATCTTTGCGTTTAGACGATATTCGTCCGCCCAGAATTTCCGACCATATTCATAATCACCCGCTTTTCCAGAGGCGTATAAATCTGCAATATCACCACCTGCGCAAAAGGCACGGTCACCCTCAGCATCAATCATCACCAGATCAATGTCATCGCCCTCAATCCATTCATCCAGTGTCTTTTCAATGGCAACCGCCATATCATAGGTCAGCGCGTTGAGGGCTTTGGGACGGTTAAGCGTGATGCGGCCAACCTTGTTGATAATACGGATATGGATGTCTCTTGTGACAGCCATCATCTACTCCGCCAACAGGTGCCGCGAGATAATCACCCGCATGATCTCATTGGTACCTTCAAGAATTTGATGCACCCGTAAATCGCGAACAATTTTCTCAATGCCGTAGTCAGCCAGATATCCATAACCACCATGAATTTGCAGCGCATCATTGGCAACTTTTGACGCAACATCTGTAACAAATCTTTTCGCCATAGCGCAGTGTTTTGAAGCGTCAGGCGCTTTATTGTCCAGTTTCCACGCAGCCTGATACAATAGCGCTCGTGCCGCTTGTAATTCGGTTTCCATATCCGCCAACTTGAACTGCAATGATTGAAATTCGACGATGGCTTTACCAAATGCTTTGCGGTCTTTGGCATATTGTATGGATGTATTGAGCGCAGCTTGAGCTGCACCCAATGCAGAGGCCGCAATGTTCAATCGCCCGCCATCGAGACCTGCCATGGCATATTTGAAACCCTTACCCTCTTCACCGAGCAGATGATCGGCTGGCACTTTACAATCATCAAACTGCACTTGAGCAGTAGGTTGAGCCCGCCAACCCATTTTGCGTTCATTGGCACCGAAAGAAAGGCCTTCCGTTCCATCTTCAATGATCATGGCTGATACGCCGCGTGGACTGTCATCGCCCGTGCGCACCATGGCCACATACATATCTGAGTGGCCCGCACCGGAGATAAAGGCTTTCGTGCCGTTCAGCTTCCAGCCATTGCCATCTTTGACAGCCTTCGTTTTCAAAGCTGCGGCATCTGATCCGGAGCCAGGTTCCGTTAAGCAGTAGCTAGCCAGAACCTCCATCGAGCACATTTTGGGAAGCCATTTTTGACGCTGTTCCTGCGTCCCAAATTTATCAATCATTCCGCCAACCATATTATGGATGGAAAGAAATGAACCGATAGAAGGACAACCATGGGCCAGCGCTTCAAAAATCAAAACAGCATCAAGTCTGCCAAGACCGGACCCACCAACATCTTCGCTCACATAGATGCCAGCAAGGCCAAGAGGACCAAAGGAACGGACGACATCAATGGGGAAGTGGCCCGTCTCGTCCCATTCAATAGCTTTGGGCGCGAGATTGTCAGCTGCAAACCCGCGCGCCATTTCCTGAATGGCAATTTGTTCTTCGCTTAGTGAAAAGTCCATGTCACTTTGCCTCCCAAGCCTGTGCCTTTACCCCATTGTCGGAATGGAAAACTCTGCACCATCCTTGATGCCAGATGGCCAACGCGAAGTGATCGTTTTCGTGCGCGTGTAAAAGCGGAAGGCATCTGGACCATGTTGGTTCAAATCCCCAAAACCAGAACGCTTCCAGCCACCAAAAGTATAATAAGCCAACGGCACGGGGATGGGCACGTTGATGCCCACCATGCCGATATTGATACGTGCAGCAAAATCGCGCGCAGCATCGCCGTCACGGGTGAACATCGCAACGCCATTGCCATATTCATGGCTCATCGCGAGATCGAGCGCTTCTTCATAACCTTTGGCACGAACCACCGAGAGAACTGGTCCAAAGATTTCTTCCTTGTAGATCGACATATCTTTGGTGACATTATCAAACAGGCAGCCACCGATGAAATAGCCGTTCTCGTAACCCTGCATGGAGAAGTCGCGGCCATCGACCACAAGCTTTGCGCCTTCTTTGATGCCAGCGTCCACATAACCTTTTACGCGGGTATGAGCTTCTTTAGTTACCAAAGGACCAAAGTCCGCATCATCGCCAGCCGTATAAGGAGCAATCTTCAAATTCTCGACACGTGGCGTCAGCTTTTCCATCAAACGATTGGCTGTATCTTCGCCAACAGGAACTGCAACAGAAATCGCCATGCAGCGTTCACCAGCCGCGCCATAGCCAGCGCCGATCAGCGCATCAACCGCCTGGTCAAGATCCGCATCAGGCATGATGATCATATGATTCTTTGCACCACCAAAGCACTGAACGCGCTTACCATTAGCGCAACCACGTGAATAGACATATTCTGCAATCGCCGTAGAACCAACAAAGCCCACAGCTGAGATATCTTCATGATCAAGAATGCCATCAACAGCTTCCTTGTCACCATTCACAACGTTCAAAATTCCTGGAGGCACTCCGGCTTCCAGCATCAATTCAGCCAGCATCATTGGCACCGATGGATCACGCTCAGATGGCTTCAAGATAAACGCATTACCGCAAACAATTGCAGGGCAGAATTTCCACATGGGGATCATCGCAGGAAAGTTGAACGGTGTGATGCCCGCTGCTATGCCTAGCGGCTGACGAACAGAATGAATATCAATGCCTGGACCTGCGCCTTCAGTAAATTCACCCTTCAAGAGATGCGGCGCGCCGATGCAAAATTCAGCCACTTCCAGGCCGCGGATCACATCGCCTTTAGCATCCGGCATTGTCTTGCCATGCTCGGAAGAAAGCGCCTCAGCCAGCTTATCCATGTCACGATGGAGCAAATCTACAAATTTCATCATCACGCGAGCACGTTTTTGCGGATTGGTCGCGGCCCAAGCAGGCTGGGCAGCTTTTGCATTGGCTATCGCTGCATTCAATTCAGCCGCACTTGCCAAAGCAACCTTTGCCTGAACTTCGCCTGTGGCAGGGTTAAACACATCCGCCTCGCGGCCACTGGTGCCTTCTACATGCTTGCCACCAATAAAATGACCAATCTTTTTCATGACCCTACTCCCAGTTAATTATACTAAATTACATGACACTCTTTTATCGCTACAAAAATAACGATACAATAGCTCAAATATCACCTTTATTGTGCATTACTGCACAACCATAGACCGCTGCTGATCGCAATTCTTTGGTTTAAATCCAACAATCAATCGCTGACACTATTCAAGGTTATATCGAAATGGGCAATATGAACTGGGACGATTATCGCTTTTTTCTTTCAGTCGCGCGAACAGGCCGATTGAGCCAGGCAGGACAACAATTGGGTGTTGACCATGCAACCGTTGGCCGCCGTATCAAGGCCTTGGAAGAAATTCTTGAGATAAATTTATTCGATAGAAGCCCACAGGGCTATCGGCTGACTGACCATGGTCAGCGTCTTGTTGATATCGCTGAAGCCATCGAAACCAGCGTTATTCATGCACAAGCAGAAATCGGCGGTCATGATCAGGCGCTCTCGGGCGTGGTCAGGATTGGGGCGCCGGAAGGTGTTGCTTCCTATATTCTGACGGATATCGTGATAGAGCTCTGCCGAAAGCACCCAAAACTTGAATTACAGATCGTTGCGCTTCCGCGGACTTTTTCTTTGTCAAAGCGCGAAGCTGATATCGCTATTGCCGTTTCAGCTCCTACCTCTGGTCGATTAAAATATCGCAAGATCGCTGATTACACGCTCCACCTTTATGGCACCAAACAATATCTTGATGCCCATCCGAAGATTAACACCATTGATGATTTGAAAAAGATCCGCGGCATCGCCTATGTACCCGATCTTATCTATGATAAAGAGCTGGACTATCTGCCGCTGGTGAGCGGCGATATCAAACCGCATTTGACGTCAACCAGTGTTCATGTGCAATTGGAAGCAACATTACGTCATGGGGGCGTCAGCATCATGCATGATTTCATGGCACGGCAATATCCGGAACTGCAAAGAGTGCTGCCCGATGAAATAAACTTTAACCGCACCTTCTATTTTATAGTCCATGAAGACTACGCCAAACTTGAACGCATCCGCATCGTATCTGACGCCATCATCGAGGGGATGAAAGCCAAGATATTGGGGTGAGTATCTCAATTGTACTCATGGGTTCAAATACAAAGAAAGCATGAGCAGTTTTATCGGCCCATGCTTTTTCTTATGTACTAAGAATAATACCTTTAACGCATAGAGTTGAAGCCAATCATGTTTCCCTCTGTATCCATGCACAGTGTTATCCAGCCAAATTCCCCGATCGAAAATTTTGGTCTGACGATTGTACCGCCAGCTTCAGTGACACGCGCTTGTTGTTCCGCGCAATCTGCCACGGAAAAATACAAGATAGTGCCACCAATTCCTGGAGAAGCATGAGCTGACTTTGTTAGAGCGCCGCCAGCTCCATAAGAACTCATATCCGCAGGAAAGCTCATCATTTGTGTCTCCCCGGTAGGGTCTACAATTTCTTCGAGCTTGTTGCCTAAGACAGTTTCATAAAATGCTACTGCACGATCCATTTCATTTACATAGATGTCAAACCATCCAACTGCGTTCATTTTTGTCATTTTTAACTCCTTCTTGTTTTCGGTTATGACCATTACCTAACAAGGCGAAGTTGGTGTGTATTGTAGATTTCAGACATCAAAATTTTTTGAGTATTTTCCCGGCGTATAACCCGTCGCCTTACGAAACGAGTGGATGAAATGCGACTGATCCGCATACGACCAGGTGTCATTGCCATTCAAAGTTTGTTGTAGGCGGATCACTTTCAAAAAATCATGGGGCGTAAAGCCAGTCGTTTTTTTCAATACCCGTTGTAGCTGACGCGCAGACAATTTGCAGAACGCCGCCATATCAGCAACAGTTTGAATATCATCAAGATTTTGAAAGATCTGTTCCGTAACAGGATTTGTTGCGACCAGTTTTCTTTCCATCAGATTTTCAACAAGTTCAATCAGTTCGGTTTGCTGTTGTTCGAAACCTTTGTTGTGAAGGTTCCAATTGAGTTTCAATAAACCCAAGTCACCAGTGTAAAGCGTATCAACCATACCATAAGCAACTTTTTGAAGATCGCCTTGCCAAACCCCCGGAAGAAATCTGATATTCACGAAGTGAAATTTTTTGCCCAAATTGAATTCTTCAGATTCAGCCCTTAACTTCGATACACCCGCTACAGAACTATCCAGTTGGTCAAAAACGACATAAGTGCACGCATCGGGCAAAGCGTGGAAACGATAATCATCTTTTAAAACACCATCTGTTTTCAGTTCCAAAAATCGATGAACGATGCCTTGCAAGTGACTTGGTGGCTCTGCCTCTAAGAATTGAACCAAGTCAACTGACTTGTCTTTGCCATTGCCTTTCGGATCATACATGCCTTCTTTTACTCTCTGCATCATTTCTGATTTTCATCAAACTTCAATAAAACATAGATTCTAGTTAATTCTATGCACTCCCAAATGCCCCCAAAGAAACTAAAAAAATCCTGCTTGACTCATTTTTATTAGTAATAATGTAATTACATTATTACTAATAATGAACCCAATAGCGATGAGTTAGACGCAGTGTTTCAGGCACTCGCACATATAACACGCCGCCAAATACTCGATCTTGTTCGGGCTTCACCCGGCATAAGCGTAGGTGTTTTGGCAGGCGAGTTCGATGTTTCGCGCATTGCTGTGATGAACCATTTGGCTGTTTTAGAAAAAGCTGGTCTGATTATTAGCGAAAAAGATGGGCGCTCGCGCATGCTTTATATCAACGCGATGCCCATCCAAGAAATCTATGACCGCTGGACTGATACCTATAGCGCCTATTGGTCAAGCCGCATGAACTTAATCAAGTCTGCCGCAGAAGCAGTCGCCGCTCCTATAAAAAGAGGAAACGATGAATAACACAATTAATCCCGCCGCAGGTGAATTCACCTATGCAAAAGCCAATATCAACAAGACGTTTATCAAGGCTCCGATTGAATCCGTTTGGTCAACACTTGTTGCGACCGATAAATCTCTTCCTTTCTTTTTTGGTTCGATCTGCCAAACCACCAATGGTCTGAAAAAAGGTGCCAACTTCCGGATGGTTCATCCCAACAAAAAGATCGCCATGGTCGTTGGTGAAGTATTGGAGTTTGATCCGCCGCGTTGTTATGCCCATACATTTCAAATGACTAATATAGACGAACCGCCCTGTAAGGTGACCTATAGTTTGGTCGAAAAAGACGGTGGAACTGAATTTACACTAACCATCGAAAACGCCATTGAAGGCGGAAAACTCTACAAAGAAATGGTCGGAGCGCAAAGCTTCATCGCTTCCAATCTCAAAGCAATGGCTGAAACAGGAAAACCTGCCTTCACCGGGAAGATGGTTGGCGTTTTATCGCCCATCTTTGGAATGCTAGCGAAAAAGCATCAGCGTATTGAGCATTGGCCGCTGGAATAGGTGCGCAGTCTTTAGGCAAACCAATCACAGAATAACAATCAAAAAACTAACTGAAGGGAATTCACCATGTATACCATTGCAAACGCACGCCTGAATGAAACACCATCCAAGCTTATCAAGATCGCCGCAATCATTGGCATTGTCTGGTACGCCTTTGGCCTGCTGCAGTTCTGGCTAGCCTATTCCTTGGACACTAGCGCAGCGGTTTCAGCTGGCGAGATAACCACTGCCCATGGCGCAGCATTATCGGGAACGCCCGCGCTGATATGGCTGTCTTTTGCCGTTGCATCCCTAGCAGGCTTGATCGGATCGATCTTGCTGGCGCTGGGTTTGGCCACCGCAGTGATGAGCTATGGCATTTCATTGATTGCCGCGGTCATTTACTACGCTTGGGTTTACGGGCTGAGCGGCACGGGCGCAGATCGCCCACAAGAAGAGATCTATATCGCAATCGTCGTGGTAGCGGTAACTGCAGCATTCTTTTTCATCAGTAAGAGAGCTGCTAAACAACGCCAAAGACCCTGAACGAAGACGGGTGGGTCACTTGCTTAACCAAGTCTGCTGCCCGTCACTTTCCACGGTTCACGATATATCTGGCGCAAGCTTTCAAAACATCGGCCCTTTCGCCAAATGGCAACAACAAGACTTCAGATTCCACAACCAATTCATCTGCTTTCGCCTTAGCCCGATCAAGCCCCCAAAGCGAAACTAGTGTCCCTTTACCGGCATCAGCATCCTTGCCAACTTTTTTGCCCATCTGCTCTGCAGTTGAGGTCAGATCGAGAATATCATCAGCAAGCTGAAATGCCTGACCAATCTTGATACCAAAGTCCTTAACCCGTGCTCGATCTTCCCGCGATGCTCCACCCAAAATGGCACCCGCCTCACAGGCAAAGCGCAACAGAGCCCCTGTTTTCATCGACTGAAGCATTATAATGCCCTGCTCATCAGGCGTTTTGCGCTCCGCCTCCAAGTCCAGCATTTGCCCACCAGCTATACCCCCATGACCGGCGGCCCTAGCAAGTTGCAAAACTAATTCTGACCTAACAGATGGATCTTTATGGGTCGCTTCATCTGCCAACAAATCAAAGGCAAATGTTAAAAGGCTATCCCCGGCCAAAATTGCCGTTGCTTCATCAAATGCAACATGAACCGTTGGCTGACCACGCCTCAAATCATCATCATCCATTGCAGGCAAATCATCATGGATCAGCGAATAACAATGAACACATTCAAGGGCCAAAGCCGTCCGCATAGCAGCATCTGCGGTGACACCAAACAACCCTGCAGTCTCTATGACTAAAAACGGACGAAGGCGCTTACCACCGTTCAAGGCGCCATGGCGCATTGCTTTTAGGAGGCGCGCCGGACGAGCAATCTCATCGCTCAACAATGCATCACTCAATGAAACGGACAAGGCTTCACTCACAAGCTGAGCAATCTCTTTCAAACGGTTTTCAAACTGTTCCATCAACCCGCCCATTTCTCTTTCGAACTTTCCAATCTATCTGCCTTCGCAATACGGAGCTATCTGGTCAAGTCGGGTGGAATGCAATTTGTCAAATTTCTTCTCTGTGTTAAAGCACATGGCAAATCCAACAATAAAGACGAGGCATAGGCCTTTGTTGCTCAACCAATTGAACAAAAAATGGTCAAAGCTAAGCAAATCAAGAAACCCGGCAAGAACGAACCTTCTTGGTCAAGCAAATATAGCCGGCTAAAACGGGTCTTGATCAACCGTTTCACTAAGTCTTTCTTGGCAATTCTTTTTATTCTGGCTGCCCTGCCTATAGCCTTTACCCTCATCTACACAATTCCCGGAACTACACCTGGTTCAACCTTGATGTTAGCAAGGGTATTTACTCTTCAATCGATGGACCGACGTTGGATCGCGCTTGATGATATTGCTCAAGTAGTTCCCCAATCGGTAATCATGTCTGAGGACGGCCAGTTCTGTTCACACCGCGGTGTTGACTGGAATGAATTGACCGCTGTGATAGATGACGCTTTAGACGGCGAAAAAACCCGCGGCGCCAGCACGCTTTCCATGCAAACTGTAAAAAACCTATTCTTCTGGCCCCAACGCTCGTTCGTTCGAAAAGTCATTGAAATCCCCTATGCCATGCTGGCAGATTTGATTTGGTCAAAAAGACGAATGATGGAGATTTATCTCAATATTGCAGAATGGGACGAAGGTATATTTGGAATAGAGGCCGCCAGCCAACATTATTTCAAAAGATCAGCTTCAAAATTATCGCGGAGACAAGCAGCCTTGTTAACTGTGACATTACCCAATCCAAAGAATAGAAATCCAGCGAAACCCACACGAAACCTGACAAAATTAGCGAGAGTAATTGAAAAACGGGCAACCCAATCGGGCGCATACATCAAATGTTTGGAAAAATAGTCACACAAATTTCCTGAAAAGCGCCAAATTTATTGAGGTTTAGATACCAAATTTGGCATCATCTTAATGCTAAGTAAGAAGAATCTAAAAAACTGCGGTCACCCCCTAGTCAAAACCATTCTCTGACTGTATAAGCCGCCGCATAAGAACAATTTCAGGGCTCCTCTAATCGGAAAAATGCGATTAGATCCGGTGGGCCTTTTTTTCCGTTAAATGGAGCAGAAAATGGCTGTACCAAAGAGTAAAATCTCAAATTCTAAACGTGGCATGCGCCGTTCAACACATGCGCTAAAGCAACCATCTTATGTCGAAGACAAAGATTCTGGTGAGTTGCGCCGTCCACACCACATCGATCTGAAAACAGGCATGTATCGTGGCAAGCAGATTCTTGAGCCAAAAGAAACCGTTTAAGTTTTTTTGAACTCGATATTTTAAAGGCTGGTTTTACCGGCCTTTTTTATTGTCTGCAGTTTGGATGATTTTAATAGAGCCCCAAGCTCGACAAGGTACCATCGTCTTCTTCAACAACCGTACCTCTGGCTTTCAACTGCTCGATCACCTGCTCACGGTCAGAAATACGCTGTCCGGCATCTTGCAAATATCCAGCAACAGTTCGAAGCAGGCTTGTTGCAACGCCAGCATCATTTTCAATGACGTCCGTAAGGTCTTGCGAATCTATTTTCAGACCGACAACATCGCTTTGGGCCAACATAGCCAATGAGCGCCCTTTTTTCATAATTACTGCCAGATCACCCACAAGCCTGCCTGGCTCAACAACCCCGATAACCTCACCTTTACCTTCACCGGTAGGCCAGATGAGCTCAGCGGAACCCGATGTGAATATATAGGCCCCGTCAGCAGCATCATCTTTCTTGAAGAAATACTGGCCCTGTTTTTTCTCAATCCACTTTGCTCCGAAAGCCAGAAGTCGCAATTGAGATTGATCAAGTTTTGACAACAGTTCAACTTGAGCAAGGATACGAACTTTGCGGTCCAATTCGTTTACCAACTCACCACTGCTTGTAGATACATCGTCCACTTCACTTAAATGTTCCGCTCCGGTCTCGACCAACCTCCCATCCCTGATTTTATACTGCTTGTCATATGCACGAGCCTCATCAAATTCCGCGTTTAACTCAATAATCGTAGTCTCAGGCAAAAGGGCACGAATATTTTCATGATATTTGGCGGCGACCTCGCCAGGCGCACCTGAAAACGGAGTATCAATAATTAAGATACGCGGCTTTTTGATCAACGCTCTTACAAAAGCGATACCCTCAATCGCCAGCATATCCAGGTTGGAGCCTGAAAATTCAGTCGTTAAATCACCCACAAGCAGCTCAACATCCCTCGCTATGCCCGCAAGCTGCAGCTCTTCCATTATCTCATGTTGAATACTTTCCGTTTCGGCTCCTTGTTTCATTTTACCAAACAGCAGGTTCTCCAAAATGGATAAAGAAGGCATATAATAGTCTTCACTGATAGGCGTATAATGGGTTCGAGATTTCTCGATGACCTCTTTTGTATTATTCCTGCGGGTTGCTAAAATGCGTTCTTTAAGCTTTTCGGGAAACGCATCACCCATCTGCTCTGCTGTCACGTTAAGCGGCAAAGCTAACACCAATGCATTATCATCCTCGCTTATAGGAAGCTTGCGCTGTTTATTGGTGAATATCCGCTTTAAATGCTCAAAGGAATCTGCTGAAACATTCTCCAGCCTTTGGAACATTGGATGGTCTGTTCCAATCGCGCTAAAGGTTTGAACAAGTGTCTCAAGCATCGAATAGGACCACCGTTCATGATACTCGCCAATTCCAATATCCTGAATAATTTTCCAAATCTTTGGATCAATCTTGCCATCAATAGTTTGGGCAAGGGAATTAGGTAATCCAAAAAGCGCGTTTTCCACTGGGGTAAGCGCCATATTGTAAGAGTCAGCAGAAAACCCATAGTATGCATTCTCCAATTTCCCGGCCCTTAAGCGAGCGGCAATCTTTGGACGTATTTGTACAATCTTTTGTGCAAGATTAGGATGCAAGTCCAAATCGAGTTTAGACTTCAAGCTTTGAGTTTGAAAAAATTCTTCCAATCCGACACTACGGACAATTTGGACCCACCAGTCTTTAAGTTCATCTTCACTTTTAAAATCGGTGGTCGAAAGATCAAGCCAGGATCCTTCACTTGGATCGGTGCTATTACCAACAATCTGTGCTTCCTGAAGGATAGCTAATTGCTCATCGCTTAGTCCATCTTCAGGCGGTTTCCGCCAAAGCGCAATTTGTGTATTTCCGGCAATGTCACCCTCAAACATTCCAGGTGACGGCGAAACCACCCCGATTTTGTTGGCAATCACATCTTGATGGACTTGTGCCAAATCGTCCCCATCAATGATAACACTGCCCGATGAAAGCAAAATAGAACGCGATAAAGCCCGCGACAACGCTTGTCTGACTGTATTGCTTTCAGCCTGGATTGCCACATGGCTTCCCGCTGCAATTTTAGCTGTAAGATTTGACAAAATCGGAAGATCAAAATTGTCATTAACGACAACCGACTTTAATTCAATTCCGCCGCGCCAATCGGGCATTTTCTCTACTTTTCCAAAGAAGAGCTTTTCATCGATCATTCCTGGCGGATCAAATTCGTCGATAATAGTTGAATAGCGTAAAGACGTGTCTTGGATCTGACTGTAATATGAAAGCAGCTCTTTCCACGGACCAAGCAAATCTTTGTATGATGCCAAGGCGGCAGCCAAGGCACCAATGGTTAAATCTCCTTCAATTACCAAGTAACCGCCGATCAAGAGTAGATAAAATGGGGTCAGTTGGTTGAGCGTATTGTTGACAAATTTCATGAAAAATTTGCGCTTATACACTTCAAGGCGATATTTATATTGAATTGCGAATCTCGACGTAAACTTGGCAAGGGAATACATTATCCCGCCATTGATTCGAATATCCTCAGCACCTCTAACAGTCTCGCCAATATGCTCTGAAAACTTCCGCACTTCCAAGATACGGCTGCGGTTAAGTAAATTTATCCGCTTTTGCATTCTGGGCACAATATAGGCTTGCACAGGGATCATCGCCACCGCAGCAAGTCCAAGCCAAAAATTTTGCACAAACAAAAAGGCAAGGATTGTGATCATCTGTCCACCGGCAAAAACCGGTGTCGCAAATGCTTCACCCATCATGCTGCCGACAGCCTCACTTTCGGCATTGACCATCGATATCAGCGATCCTTGGGAAGTCTGCTTAAATCGTGGCAAGGGAAATCGTAGAATACGGCTAACAAGCAAATACCTGAAACGCCGTAACAATCTTTCGCCAACAATACCTTTGAAAGTATTGGTCTTCATTTTCAGTATGCCGGAAGACAAGACCATTAGAAGATAGGCGAAACACAGACCAAGCAAATATTGCAATTGATCAAACTCATACCCAAAAATGTTAACCGGGAAGTTTTCGCCACCAATTGCATCATTGATAATCTGCTTGGGCAAATCTAGGGTTAGGTAAAGAAATGGAAAATAAGCGCCGGTCATAATCAAAAGAATGATTTGCCATCGAGCACTATTTGACCAAACGTAAGAAAGAAAACTCTTTGCCATAATACCAGCCGCTAAAAATTCGGTAATCCGGCCTTCGTTATCTTGTCAAAAACAGAAGCGCCCCCCGGCGGACCTATTAAGTGAAGTGGTCCGGCAAATTCGGACAGGGTGCTAAGGTGTATCCAACTCGAATGAATGGATACGGATATGACAAAACGACGGAATTTTTCAGACAAGTTTAAGGCTG
>Ga0208544_10001139_pt1 | contig 18924 bp, 23 predicted proteins | sample DEB08_DNA_9_FD_184526 | JGI IMG/M metagenome (GOLD analysis project Ga0208544, IMG submission 184526) | Aqueous microbial communities from the Delaware River and Bay under freshwater to marine salinity gradient to study organic matter... | ecosystem: Environmental > Aquatic > Marine > Coastal ... | reverse complement strand
CCAGGTCCGCATCGCCGTCCTGAACGGCTACACCGCGCTCGGCATACCCGTCACAGAGACCGTGGGATAAGTCTGTCCAGGGAAAGGGGTACCTCGGCCATCAGCCGATTTGTGCAACAGAGTCACTACAATCCAAAATACTCAGTGATGGAATGTTTTAAGAAGTATGAAGTTGGTTGTCATTGGCGCATTTGAATGTGCGAAAAAAGCACCGTTCCCGAGCCACGTGCCTCCGATCCTTGCGGAACAAAGTACTCTGGGGTTCCGAAGGGTTTTTTATGACGCCTCCTTAAATCCATTAGAAACGACTAGCGACGCGGGGTGGGAACAGCAATCGCAGACCTTGCTGAAGCATATTTCTGTCATTCGCACTAAGCCGAAGCCTTATGTGCCGGGGGATCAAATCGTGTATCTGGGTGGAGACAACTTAATCGTAGACTCTAGGAAGATCAGAATTTCATTTTTGCTGCTCCCACATGTCTTTTCACGTCGGCTGTTCATAGCGCTGCGAACATTAGGTAACGTTTACTTTTGAAACGCACTCACCCGTCTAGCCGACATTCGCGCAGCATCGGTGAATCGGCTCATTGCTGCGGTTTAAAATGCCACGTGCTGCCAAAAGTCTGCTTTCTCATACGGTGAACCCAGACTTCGCAACTGCGGCGAACGTCTGGATTCCGCCCTTTTGGTTGATCTACGCTAACAGTTCAAAATTAGAAAAACTGACGCGGTCCACGGCATCCTTACGAACCCTCAGGCTCGGCCCTGAGCCATAGTTGCCTGCCACATCCCCAGAGGCATGGCCTGTGATGAAGTCGTTGACCTCTTTGGAAACCCCAGCGTCCCTCAGCATATCCTTAAAGTTACCCCTGAGCGAATGCACAACCTTGGCCTTGTCGTCCGTCACCTTCCTGATCAGCGGCATGAGAGCCTTCGAGGCGGATGCCTGAGCCTTCCCATCCTTATCCCGGGTGAACTCTGGGAACATCTGACCGGTCGCTCCGCTGGTCCTACCTTGGGTGACCCACGTAAGGCTCGAGTGGACCGGCACCTTCCGCTGCGATCCCCTGTTCTTCACGATGGCGTCCGTCAGGTCGAAGTAGACAACACCCTGCGACTTGTCCTCTTTCACGTTTTCCCAGTTGAGCAGGGCGGCTTCATCGAGGCGCATGCCTGATGTGATCAAGATCGACAAGAGGCCGCGCTGGTGGGGCTTCATGTCCAGCTTGAAGAGGGCCTCGAGTTCGCTTGAGGTGAACGGGCGGTAGCTCTGCAGGGGGCGACCCACTTTCTTGTCCAGTACCAAGCCAGCAAAGACGTTGTGCGGTATCCAGCCTTTGCGCACCCCATGATCGAAGAGGCGCTTCACATAGCTGATCTTCTTGGCAATCGTCTTGCGGCTTGCGGTTGACCCTAGGTGCTCTGCATACCGGTGGATCATCACAGCGGTGATATCGTTTAGGATCACATCACCGGTGAAGTCTTGGAACTGACTTAGGGATAGCTCACAGTCGCGGGTGGTCTTCGCAGGGCCGTAGGGGTTGGTCGAGAGGTACTCTCGGGTTGCAACAGAAAAAAGGACCGCGTCGGAGTTGGCCGGGGCCGTGGCAGCTTTTGCCTTCCAGTCGCGGTACAACTCAAGCGCCTTTGCGCCCTGTTCATTGACCACGTCAGTTGCTGTGTCGTTCTCGGGATTTTTCCCATACTCGAGGTTCTTCGCGCCTTGGATCAGGCCTTCGAGGTGGCCCTCATCATCCATGCGTTGCACTTCATCTGCGTTACCAATCCAGCCAAGAAGGTCGCTGATCATGTCCCGTATGTCAGGCTTACAGGCATCAAGCTGTGCATAGAGTCCTGTTGCAATGCCGTGTTGGCGGCGTCTTGCATCCTGTAGATCGCTTGTTCCGGTGGACCGTTTCAGCTGTTTGCGACCGGGGAAGTGCTCTCGAAGTTCCTGAGGGATCGTTAGGTAGACGTACCATTTCCCCTTGCTTATCGACATCGTCGTTGCGGGGTAGTTAGACATCCATATACTCCATCAATACCCTCCATCGGGCACTCCAAGAGCTAATGTATTAAAGAAAAAAAGGGCAATGGGGCATCATGGCGGAGAGACAGGGATTCGAACCCTGGGAACCCTTGCAGGCTCAACGGTTTTCGAGACCGCCCCGTTCGACCACTCCGGCACCTCTCCGCGGGGATCGCGTTCTCCTAATGCGGGGGCGGGCGCGGTGCAAGGGCCAATCTGCGATTCCTGCCGATTGCGTCACAAGGCTTGGAAAAGCGGGGCAGGGCGCCTAACAATCGGCCCATGCTCCATTCCCGAGGAAACCCAGATGCACCACCTGATTGCGCCCATCATCGCTTTGATATTTGCCTTTGCGGGCCAGCCTTTCCTGGCCCAGGCCGCGCCGTCCGACAAGACCGACGCGCTGTTTGCCGCACTTGGCCTGCCGCAGGTGCTCGACATTATGCGTACCGAAGGCATGGCCTATGGTGACAGTCTGGCCGATGAGATGATCCCCGGCGGCGCCACACCCCGCTGGGCGGCCGCAGTGTCCGAAATTTACGATATGGAGATGATGACCCAAGAGGTCCGCGCGGCCTTTGATGAGGAACTGCAGGGCGATGATATCGACGCCATGCTCGCGTTTTTCGCGTCAGAGCCGGGCCGCACCATCGTCACCCTTGAGGTCAGCGCGCGTCGCGCCTTGCTGGATGATGCGGTGGATCAGGCCAGCAAGGAAAATGCCGCGATTGCGATGCACGATGTCACCCCACGCTACCTGCTGATCGCGCGGTTCGTGGACGTCAACGATCTGGTCGAAACGAATGTCGTGGGCGCGCTGAATGCAAATTACGCTTTTTACATGGGGATGCTGGACGGTGGGGCGATGCCGGATACGATGACGGCCGACACCGCCCTGATGGATGTCTGGGCGCAGGAAGCCGAGATTCGCAGCAGCACGACCGCGTGGGTTTTTGCATTTTGCCTTCTGGCCTATCAGCCGCTGTCGGATGCAGATCTGCAGGCCTACATCGCGTTTTCGGAAACTGAGGCCGGGCAGGATCTCAATAACGCGCTGTTTGTCGCATTCGATGGGATGTTCAATGATGTCTCGCGCGCGCTTGGGCTTGCATCAGCGCGGTTCATTGTCAGCCAAGAACTGTAGCAACCACTTAGCGGCCATACAGCATCAGTGTCGTCACCAGCGCGCCGGGGCTTTGTGCATATAGCCCAAAGTTGGATTGCAGTTGGATCAGACGGGTCGGGCGGTCAGCCGGCGGGATACCGGCGGCCACCATGGCGCGGGTCAGAACCGGGCCACCACCGGCACGGATATCGCGGCTGATCTCAGCAAAGTTCGCCTTGACGATAATTTCCACCAGACCACGGCGATTGTCATATATGCCGGTTTGTCGGGTTGTTGCCGCACCGGGGCCGGGTGTCGATACCGTGCTGTTTGCTTGGGGTGGCTGTGTTGCGCAGCCCATCAGCAAAACGCATAGAACAAGGTGGATACGCATCTGGATTTCGCCTTCTTTGGACTTGACTTGTAGGGGTATAGGTCAGATAAGCCGCCATCTCGACAAGGGTTTTGTCGGGGGTCACGCGAAATTACGCCCACCGGGCGCGCAGTCCACAGGCGGCATCATGCCACTAACGCTCGAATGATCGGGGGCCTCAGCGACGCGGGAAATGAAGGAAAAACATATGTTTGCGGTTCTCAAAACCGGCGGCAAGCAGTACAAAGTTGCCTCTGGCGATGTACTCCGGGTCGAAAAGCTGGCAGCAGTTGCTGGCGAAACAATCCAATTCAACGAAATTCTGATGGTCGGCTCCACCGTGGGCGCACCTTTTGTCGCGGACGCTGGCGTTCAGGCCGAAGTGATCGACCAGATCCGGGGCGAAAAGACGATCAACTTCGTCAAACGTCGTCGTAAGCACGGCAGCCAGCGCAAGAAAGGCCATCGTCAAAGCCTGACACTGGTCCGTATCGGCGACATCTTGGAATCAGGTGCAGACAAGTCCGGCGTAAAAGCTGCGGAAAACGGCGCAGGCTTCGAGATCGTGCGCGCTGTCGGCGCTCCGACCTCCCTGAAAGCGGCTGCTGCGGCACTGCGCGCATCCACGCCAAAGGCTGAAAAGCCAAACGCAGCACCAAAGGCAAAAGCCGCCCCCAAGGCGGAAACGGCTGCTGGTGCGGATGACCTCAAAAAGCTGTCGGGCGTCGGCCCCGCACTTGAGAAAAAGCTGATCGAAGCTGGCGTGACGACATTCGCCCAGATCGCGGCATGGACTGACGCTGATGTGACTGCTATGGACGAGAAACTTTCGTTCAAAGGTCGGATCGAACGTGAAGGCTGGATCGCGCAAGCATCCGAGCTGGCAAAAGGCTAAGGAGAGACACCAATGGCACACAAAAAAGCAGGCGGTTCATCCCGTAACGGGCGCGACTCAGCTGGTCGTCGCCTTGGCGTTAAAAAATTCGGTGGCGAAGTTGTCATTCCCGGCAACATCATCATGCGTCAGCGCGGCACAAAGATGTGGCCGGGCAATGGCGTTGGCATGGGCAAGGATCATACGATCTTTGCAACCGTCGAGGGTAACGTGCAATTCCATACGGGCTTCAAAGGCCGCACCTTTATTTCGGTTCTTCCAATGGCGGAGGCCGCTGAATAGCCGAAGTTCTCAGGTAACGTATTTGGGGGGATCGGTGAACACCGGTCCCCTTTTTTATTCATAGTTTTGCCACCATGTTACATTAGCAGTGCACGAAGAAGGGCATGTTTTCGGAGGAGCGGAAGTAATGATTCACGAGGAAATCACAGTGCAGGACACGATTGCAGCGGACCGCATCGTGCTGCGTCCTTGCCGCAAGTCCGATGCTGGCCTTATTGCGATGTACGCCGGCGATGATCGCGTCGCGCGTGGCACCCGCGCTATGCCGCACCCGCTGCCCCCCGGCACCGTGGAGGCTATGATCGAACGCGCATTGCGCCCTGACCGGACCGAAGATATCTGGGTCATCGACGGCTCGGCCTATGGCCACGCCGAGGCATTGGGCCTGATCAGCCTTGAACGGATGGACCGCAACCAGTCCGAGATTTTCTATTGGATCGCCCCGGCATTCTGGAACAGCGGTTTCGCATCCGAAGCGGTGCGCGCCTTGATCGCGGCCAACCCGCATCATGCGCAGCGTATTTTTGCAGAGGCGTTTCAGGACAATCCCGGTTCCGCACGCGTGCTGACCAACTGCGGCTTTGATTATCTTGGCGATGCCGAAGCGTTCTCTGTCGCGCGCGGTGCCACCGTGCCCACATGGACCTACACCCTCAAAACCGGGCGGTGACCATCACACCGTTCCAAACCGATCGCCGGACCCTGCGCGCGGCTGAACAATGGCTGATGTGACTTACCGCTACCTGCGCCCGACCGACCTAGACGGCCTGCACGCCTTGGTCAGCGATTGGGATATCGTGCGCCAATTGGGTAGCTGGCCGTGGCCTGCCGATCGGTCGTTTACGGCGCGCCGCTGCATCACATATCCCGGCACCGGATTTATCTGGGCGCTGATGCAAGACGATAAGCTGATTGGCACGATGGGCGTCACCGAAGGCGATCTTGGCTATTGCCTTGCACCAATGGCATGGGGGCAGGGCATTGCAACGCGGCTGGCCCGCCTTGCGATCAACCACGCCTTTCGCGATCCGGCCCTGCTTTGGATCAACGCAAGCGTCTGGCATGATAACCCCGGCTCGCTTCATGTGCTGGAAAAGCTGGGCTTCAGCCACGCAGCGGATGATACCCAACACGCCCTCGCACGCAACACACCGACGCTATGTCATCACTATCAGCTGACCCGCATCCAATGGGACAGCTTGAGAAGCGGCGCACAATAGATTATCGCGACGGCTGAACAGCCTTAGAAAGTCCACGCTCATGAAATTTCTCGATTTTGCCAAGGTCTATATTCGGTCCGGCGCCGGCGGCGCGGGCTGTATTTCCTTCCGGCGTGAAAAATTCATCGAATACGGCGGCCCTGACGGCGGCGATGGTGGCAACGGCGGCGATGTGATCGTCGAAGCGGTCGATGGGCTGAACACGCTCATCGACTTTCGCTATCAGCAGCACTTTTTCGCGGGCAGCGGCCAGCACGGAATGGGCAGCCAGCGCACCGGCAAAGATGGCGACGACAAGATCCTGCGCGTCCCTGTGGGCACCGAAATCATCGACGAAGACGAAGAAACCGTCATCGCCGACCTGACCGAAATCGGTCAGCGCGTTGTGATCGCCAAGGGCGGTAACGGTGGCTGGGGCAACCTGCATTTCAAATCCGCCACCAATCAGGCGCCGCGCCGCGCCAATCCCGGTCAGGAAGCCGTCGAGCGTACGATCTGGCTCCGTCTCAAACTGATCGCCGACGTCGGCCTGCTGGGGATGCCCAATGCGGGCAAATCGACCTTCCTTGCCGCGACCTCCAACGCCCGGCCCAAGGTTGCGGATTATCCCTTTACGACGCTGGTGCCCAATCTCGGCGTCGTCGGCGTTGACGATGTGGAATTTGTCGTCGCCGATATTCCCGGCTTGATTGCGGGCGCAAGCGAAGGTCGCGGCCTTGGCGACACATTTCTGGCCCATGTTGAACGCTGCGCGGTGCTGCTGCACCTGATTGATGGCACTTCGGGCGATCCGGCGGGCGATCTGGTCACCATCATTCACGAACTCGAGGCATATGGCGGTGAATTGGCCGAAAAACCCCGGATCACGGTGCTGAACAAGATCGACGCGCTGGATGACGAAGAACGCGTCTTCCTGCGTGATGAGGTTGCCGCCGTTGCCAAAGGTCCCGTGATGCTGATGTCGGGTGTCAGCCGCGAGGGGGTTCAGGACGTGCTGCGCGCCCTGCGTGCCGAAATCGACGACAACCGCCTGCGTCACCGCAAAGCCGCAGAGGCGGCAGAAGAGGAAGCAGAATGGCGGCCCTGACCGACGCCAAACGGCTTGTCGTCAAGATCGGCTCTGCCTTGCTGGTGGACGCTGCAACCGGGACGCTGCGGGCGGAATGGCTGACGGCACTGGCGGGCGATGTGGCCCGGATCCGGGCGCGCGGCACGGATGTGATTCTTGTGTCGTCAGGCTCGATCGCGCTGGGGCGTGGCGTGCTGGGCCTGCCGCTGACGCCGCTGGCGCTGGAACAATCACAGGCCGCTGCCGCCGTTGGCCAGATCCGGCTTGCCCGCGCATACGAAGAGGCGCTCGCGCCGCATGGCATTATCGCGGGTCAGGTCCTTGTGACGCTTGAAGATTCCGAAGATCGGCGGCGTTACCTCAATAGTCGCGCGACAATGGAAACGATGCTTGGCCTCGGCGTGACACCGATTGTTAACGAAAACGACACAATCGCCACCGATGAAATCCGATACGGCGACAATGACAGGCTCGCCGCACAGGTCGCCGTGACCATTGGCGCGGATCAACTGATCCTTCTGTCCGACGTCGATGGCCTTTATACCGCCAATCCCAACATTGATAAGACAGCGCAACACATTGAACATGTTGCAAAATTAACGCCATCTATCGAAGCCATGGCAGGTGATGCGACCTCGGGCCTGTCCAAGGGCGGGATGATCACCAAAATCATCGCCGCCCGCGTCGCCACCGATGCAGGTTGCGCCATGGCGATCACGCTGGGCAGCCCCCTGCATCCGCTGCTGGCGCTGGAAAACGGCGCGCGCGCGACATGGTTCGCCGCCCAGACAGATCCGCAAGCCGCCCGCAAACGCTGGATTGCGGCGATGAAACCGCGCGGCACGATCACCATTGATGATGGTGCCAAGGCGGCATTGGGGCGCGGCACAAGCCTGCTGCCTGCCGGCGTGATAAAGATAGAGGGCACATTTGGCCGCGGTGATCTTGTGACGATCAATGATGCCGGCGGTGCGCAGCTGGGTCAGGGTCTTGTCCGCTATACCAGTGCCGAGGCGCAGCAGATCAAGGGCCGGCGCAGCACTGACATCGTGACCGTTTTGGGCTACAACGGGCGTGCCGCACTGGTCCACCGCGACGATATGGTGCTCTAGCAGGGGACGCAGATGAACGATCACGACAAAATCGGACCGATGATGGCGCAAATCGGCGCCAACGCCCGCGCGGCGGCCACCGTGCTTGCCACCGCCAGTGCTGCGGCCAAGATGCAGGCGCTGAATGCCGCCGCAGATGCGGTCTGGGCACAGCGCGATGCGATCATCGCCGCCAACAGGCAAGACATCGCCTATGGGACCGCCAAAGGGCTGTCACCGGCGATGATGGACCGGCTGCTGCTCGACACCGACCGCATTCAAAGCATGGTCGAAGGTTTGCGGGCCGTTGCTGCGCAACCTGATCCCATCGGCGTCATCACCGAAGAATGGACCCCGCCCAACGGTCTGAATATCAAACGCGTGCGCACGCCCATCGGTGTGATCGGCGTGATTTATGAAAGCCGCCCCAACGTGACGGCGGACGCAGGCGCGCTGTGTCTGAAATCCGGTAATGCGGTCATCCTGCGCGGCGGCTCAGAAAGCTTTCATTCCTCGCAGGCGATTCACGCCTGTCTGGTTCAGGGCCTCGTATCCGCTGGTCTGCCCGAAACCGCGATCCAACTGGTCCCGACCCGCGACCGCGCCGCCGTGACGGCCATGTTGCAAGCGACAGATCATATCGACGTCATCGTGCCGCGCGGCGGCAAGGGCCTTGTCGGTCTGGTCCAGCGCGAGGCCCGCGTGCCGGTCTTTGCCCACCTCGAAGGCATCTGCCACGTCTATGTCGATGGCGCGGCGGATCTGGACAAGGCGCGCGCGGTGCTGATCAACGCCAAAACGCGGCGGACCGGCATCTGCGGTTCCGCCGAATGTGTGCTGGTCGATCAGGCGTTCTACGACCGATACGGCGATGTGTTGACCCGCGATCTGCTGGCGGCCGGCGTCGAAGTGCGCGCCGATCCGACGCTGGCGCAGACGCCGGGCACAGTGCCGGCCACGCTGGATGACTTCGGGCACGAATTTCTGGATATGATCATCGCCGCCAAGATCGTCGATGGGATCGACGGCGCAATCGCGCATATCCGGCAATACGGTTCGAATCACACCGATGCGATCCTGACCGAAGACGATGCGGTGGCCGATAAATTCTTCCGCCAACTTGACAGCGCCATCTTGATGCGCAACGCATCGACGCAATTTGCCGATGGCGGTGAATTTGGGATGGGCGCCGAACTTGGCATTGCCACCGGCAAACTGCATGCGCGCGGGCCGGTGGGTGCTGTGCAATTGACCAGTTTCAAATATCTGGTCACCGGCGACGGCACCCTGCGCCGCTAAAACCGCGCGACGATCTGATCGTCGGACAGCTCAAGCACGAGCGTGCGCCCGGCCGCCGCCAAAACCTCCGGCAGCAGCGCAAATTGCACCTGTGCTGCCCTATGTTCAAAACCGGTGTCAGGTGCGGTCAGGCTGGCCCACAGGGCGTCGTCAATCGTGACCCGCCGGCCTTGCCCGCTGAATACCCACGTGTCGTTCTCAAGACGGATATGGATATCTCCGCCCAATGGCAGCGCCGTTTCAAAGCATTGCAGCATCAAGAATGCGCCGCGCACCAATGGGCGCAACTGGTCGCCGTCGATCTCCCAGAAATACGCAAAACGCCCGCCATGCGCTGCCGCAGCAAGGATCGACACGATATCAGACCGGCTCACCAGTTGGTCGTCAGCCGCCGCACCATAGGCAATACGAAAGTACCGGATGCGCGCATTGGCACTGTCCACACTCTCGCTGATCAAATCCATCTCTGCGCTGGTGTCACTCTGCGTCAGCGATAAAAGCTCCACACCATTGCCGATCGCACCGATAGGGCTGATAAGGTCATGACAAATGCGAGAGCCGACAAGCGCGGCAAAGTCAGGGCGCATCCTGCGTCCTCCGTTCTGAGGGAAATGAAATGTCGGATATCAACGCCATTCTTGCACCGGGGATGCTGGTGCGACACCCGGCCCAGCCGGATTGGGGCACCGGGCAGGTCCAGTCAAACATCGGCGGAAAGGTGACCGTGAATTTTCGCAACGCGGGCAAAGTCGTGATCAATGGCGCGCAAATTACTCTCATCTTGGTGGCTTCCGAATAAGGCGACGCACTCATAGGTAGTTTGATGCGCCGTCGTGTCAATCAGCATTAACAGTATCTAAATGCCAATTGGTTGCCAAAAGGTTACCGCAACCCTAATAACCAGCGATTGTCATAGGCCAGTTTCCATCATGAACCGTCACAGCCCCGCATTTGTCGTTCAGATCGCCGAAACTGCGGCTGACCTGCGCACAGCCCAGCGCCTGCGCTATGATGTCTTCGTGACCGAACTGGGCGGCGACGGCGCGATGGTCGACCATGCCAACCAGCTGGAGCGTGATGGATTCGACGACCATGCCACCCATCTGTTGCTCCGCGATACGACGCGGCCCGTGGCCGATCAGGTGGTGGGTGTCTACCGGCTGATGACGACCGCTGCGGCGGCTGCGGCGGGACAGTTCTCATGTGAAAACGAATATGATCTGACCGTCCTGCGCGCCAGCGGCAAGCGGCTGCTGGAGCTGGGGCGGTCGTGCCTGCATCATGACTACCGGGGCGGGGCCGCGATGGTCCATCTGTGGTCTGCCTTGGCCAACTATATCAACGCCCATCAGATAGACCTGATTTTTGGTGTGGCATCGTTTCATGGAACAAACGCGGCCGCGTTGTCAGCCCCGCTCAGCATGCTGCACGACCGGCACCTGGCACCCGCAGACCTGCGGGTCACGGCGCGGCCACCGGGTGCGATCCGCATGAACACAATCCCACCCGCCCAGATTGACCGCGTCGCGGCACGGCGCGACACACCCGCCCTGATCAAGGGGTATCTGCGGCTTGGCGGCGTCGTGGGGGACGGCGCGTTTGTCGACCATGGGTTCAATACCGTCGATGTCTGCCTGATCCTTGCCACCGACGCGATCAGCGCGCTGCAACGCAGTATTTACACGCGAGGGCCCCGGATTGGCTGATGTCTGGCAAGGTCCCGCAGCGCCTGACCCCGCACCATTGACGGCGCGGGACTGGGCGCGCGTCGTCCGACGCGGGCTGCCGCTGGGCCTTTTGGTGTTTGGTGGCTTGCTGATCCTGTTGCTGGTCCGCTTGTTCGAGAGGCCCTTTTACGGACTGCGGCGGCCCGTGACCCCCTATATCACCCAAGGGGTGTGCCGCGCCGCCTTCGTATTGCTGGGAATCAAATTCGACAGCACCGGCACCCCGATGTTAGGTCCGGGGGCCGTTGTCGCAAATCACGCGTCATGGCTGGATATCTTTGCGCTGAATGCGCGCAAACGCATCTATTTCGTATCCAAGGCCGAGGTGGCAGCCTGGCCCGGTATCGGCTGGCTGGCCCGCGCTACCGGAACGGTGTTCATCAAACGCGACCGCCGCGAGGCCGCCAGCCAGATCACCATCTTCCGCGACCGTCTTGCCGCCGGGCATAAACTGCTGTTCTTCCCCGAAGGGACCTCGACCGATGGTCTGCGGGTGCTGCCGTTCAAACCCACGCTTTTTGCCGCGTTCTTTGACCCGGCCCTGGCGCAAACATTGCACCTGCAACCCGTAACCGTGGCCTATCAGGCACCAAGCGACGCCGACGCGCGGTTTTATGGCTGGTGGGGTGACATGGCGTTCGGGCCGCACCTGTTGGCGACGCTCGCGGCCCAAAAGCAGGGCAGCGTGACCGTCCATTATCATAGGCCCGTGCGGTTGATCGACTTTACCGACCGCAAGGCGCTGGCCAAAACGCTCGAAGACACCGTGCGCGGCGGTCTAGCCGACCATGGCGGCACGTAGTGCTGCAAGGGCCGCAACCGGATCATCCGTCCCCCAGATTTCGGCACCGATCCCGAAAAAGTCTGTGTGCGGGGTCAATTGGCGGATCAGAGCGGCATCCAGGGCACCTTCGGCAACGACAGGCACCTCGATCATCATCGACCACCACTCGAACAGCTCAAACGCGGCCAGACGACCGTCACCCAAGGGCGTGGTCCCCACCGGGCCAAAGCTGACATAATCCGCGCCCAGCTCTCCGGCGGTGATACCATCGTGGCGCGAATTGCCACAATAGCTGCCGATAATGGCATCCGCGCCCAAATCCTTGCGAACCATTTTCACCGACCGGGCACCATCCAGCAGATGCACACCATCCAGCCCATGCCGTTCGACCAGCAAGATATGGCTTTCGATCACCAGCGCGACATCGCGGGCATGGGTGACTTCGCGCAGCGCGTCAGCGGCTTTCGCGATGCGCGTCTCGTCTTTGCCGGCAAGTGACAGGCGCACGCAGGCGACGTCGGTGCTGTCCAGACAAGCGGCCAGTTGATCGGGATAGCTTGAAAGATCAAATTCCGTCGGGGTGATCAGGTAAAGCTGCGGCAGGTCTTGTGCGTCGGTCATGGGGATGTTTTCCGATATGCGTCTCGTGTCATGGCGTTCTAGCGGGGTTTGTCGCGCTTGACCATGGCCTGCTTGCCTTGGGGTAGGGGGCAGCGTATCACCCGGCGCGACAACAAAGGAAGCCACATGCCACGCCCCGACCCACAGCCCGCCTTCGTTCTGATCCGGCCCCAGATGGGCGAAAATATAGGGGCGGCGGCGCGGGCGATGTGGAACTTTGGCCTTGATCGGATGCGCATCGTCGCACCACGCGACGGTTGGCCCAATCAACGGGCGGTCGCGATGGCCAGCGGCGCCGGGCGGTTGCTGGACGAGGCGCAGTTGTTCGATGATACGGCGGCGGCCATTGGCGATTGTGATTTCGTCTATGCCACGACGGCCCGACCGCGTGATTTGACCAAGCCCGTCTTCACACCCCAAGCTGCAATGCAGGACGCGCGGGCGCGCATCGCCGCAGGCGGCAAGGTCGCGGTGATGTTCGGGCCCGAGCGGGCCGGCATGGAAAATGACGACATCGCGCGCGCCAATGCGATTATATCGGTTCCGGTGAACCCTGAATTTGCATCTCTTAATCTCGCGCAATGTGTGCTGCTGACCGGCTATGAATGGCGCCGCGAGGCGGTTCCGGTGGCGCCTATGCGCGTCGATGCCCTCGCCGATTGGGCCGAACAGATCGAGATCGAAAAACTGACCGCGCATTACGAAGACCGCCTGCAAGACGCCGGTTTCTTTTTCCCCGACCACAAGGCCGCGAGCATGAAGCTCAACCTGCGCAACCTGTGGTCCCGGATGCCACTGACCCGCGCGGACGTACAGATGCTGCACGGCATCATGCGGCAGATGGTCCGCTGGAAAGACCGCGGCTAAGGTGGGTCAAGACCCACCTTACGGTGCGTCAATGATTTGAACCTGTGCGGGGTCGCCGGATGTATCGTGCCCGGGCGGGCAGTTCATCGTACGTACCGCTTATGTACGCGTTCCATACGGTGTATTCCGCCCCGATGACCCCTAAGACAAGGGCGTAAACCCTGTTTCGACGCTGCTCTGGCCGCCCCGCCGTTCAAGACCGTTAGCCAAATCGCGACACCCTGACGCTTGCAGCCACCGCGCCCCGGCCCTAGGTTCCGCCCAAGTCAGACCGGAGGCCACCATGGCAACGAAACGCAATATATTCGAAGAGGTGGGCGCGGCCCCCAAACAGGCCGCTGCCCCCGGCGGGATCGACCGTGGCGGGCAGGGCGCACGCGGTGCGATCCGGGTCTGGCTTATGGCCCTGTTTGCACTGGTCGTTGTGATGATCGCCGTTGGTGGCTTGACCCGCCTGACCGACAGCGGCCTGTCAATAACCGAATGGAAACCCGTCACCGGTGCCCTGCCACCGTTGACGGCAGACGCATGGGCAGACGCCTTTGACAAATACCGTATGATCCCTGAGTATCAGTTGCAGAACAAAGGGATGAGCCTGTCAGAGTTCAAGGTCATCTACTATTGGGAATGGGGCCACCGACAGCTGGGCCGGATGATCGGACTGGTCTGGGCGGTCGGCTTTTTCTTGTTTCTCATCACCAGAAAGATCCCGGCGGGCTGGACCGGCAGATTGCTGTTCATTGGTGGCTTGGGGGGCCTGCAGGGCGCCATCGGCTGGTGGATGGTGTCATCGGGCCTGCGCGACGGGATGCTTGATGTCGCGTCGTACCGGCTGGCCACGCACCTTGGGCTGGCCTTTGTGATCTTTGGCTTCATCGCGTGGTTCACCTATCGGCTGGGACGCAAACAGACCGATCTGTTGCAGGCCCGGCGCAACGCCAGCGCGTCATTGGTCAGCCTTTCCAACGTCTTGATCGTCGGAGCCTTCGTGCAAATCATCCTTGGCGCGCTTGTCGCGGGAATTGACGCGGGCCGTGCGTACCCTGATTGGCCATTGATGGCGGGCGGCTTTCTGCCCCCCGATCCGCTTGGCCTGACGCCGCTCTGGCGTAATTTCTTCGAAGATGCGGGTCTTGTGCAATTCATGCACCGTATGGCAGGTTACGTGTTGTTTTTGCTGGGTCTTCTGGTTTGGGCCCGCGCCCGAAAATCGGCCAATCGCCACACGCGCTTTGCCTTCAACGCGGTCATGGCGATGATGCTGCTGCAAATGACGCTTGGCATCGTGACCGTCATCTATTCGGCCCCGTGGCAGATCGCGATCATGCACCAGCTTGGCGCAGTCGCCCTTTGGGCGCTAATCCTGCGCGGGCGCTTTGTCGCCCAATACCCCATGCCCCAATCGGTCCGAGGTTGATTAAAATGACAGCTTATCAAGATCTTATGACGTTCCAACGTGAAACCGAAGCTCTGGGCCAGATCGCGGGCCGCCTTGGCTGGGATCAGGAAACCATGATGCCGCAAGGGGCGACACCGCAACGCGCCGAGGAACATGGCGCCATGGCCAACATCTTGCATGCCCGCCGCATTGATCCACGCGTCGGGGAATGGCTTGAACAGGCCGACGCATCCGATGCCGTCGCGGCGGCCAATTTGCGTCATATCAAACGCAGCTTTGATCGTACCGTAAAGGTTCCTGCGCGCCTCGCGTCGGAACTGGCCAAGGCAACATCGCTGGCGCATCGGACCTGGGCACAGGCCCGCGCCGACGAAGATGTCGCATCATTTTTACATGTATTACAACGGGTTGTCAGCCTGCGTCAGGAAGAAGCCGCAGCCATTGCGGGCGATACCTCCCCCTATGACGCATTGTTGGACGACTACGAACCGGGTGCCACTGCGGCCAGCTTGGGCGCGATGTTTGATGCATTGCGTCCCCGGCTGGTGGCGTTGCGCGCGGCCATCCTTGACCGACCTGCGCCCGCTGCACTGACCGGAACCTTTGATGAGGCAGGGCAACTGGCGCTGTCGCAAAAGCTCGCGCTGGCCTTTGGCTACGATCTGATAAACGGACGTATCGACAAGGCCGTGCATCCGTTTTCGTCTGGCTCGGGACTGGACGTGCGGATCACCACGCCGACAAATCCGACAGACCCGTTCAACTGCTTCTATTCGACCGTCCACGAGGTGGGCCATGCCGCCTATGAGCAAGGCATTGATAACGTGCATCTTTTGACCCCGATTGGGTCCGGCGTGTCAATGGGCGTGCATGAAAGCCAAAGCCGGATTTATGAAAACCAACTGGGACGCAGCCGTGCGTTTACCGGATGGTTATATGGTCAGATGCGCGACACCTTTGGTGATTTCGGGATCAAGGATGAGGATGCGTTTTATGCCACCGTGAACCGCGTCAGCACAGGCTTCATCCGAACCGAGGCCGACGAGGTGCAGTATAACCTGCACGTCCTCCTGCGCTTTGACCTAGAGCGGGCGCTGATGTCGGGCGATCTGGCCCTGCGTGATCTCGAAGCGGCGTGGAATGACCGTTTCAACGCCGACTTTGGCTATGCCGTCGACAAACCATCGCATGGCTTGCTGCAGGACGTGCATTGGTCCGAAGGTCTGTTCGGCTATTTCCCCACCTATACGCTGGGCAATGTCTATGCCGGATGCCTGCATGCCGCGCTGCACCAGGCGGTGCCGGGACTGGATGGTGATCTGGCCAAGGGCGACACATCGCGCGCGACGGGTTGGCTGCGGGCGAACCTGCAACAACACGGTGGCCTGCGCACCCCGATCGAAACCATCACCCATGCCGCAGGCACCGCCCCGTCAGAGGCGCCATTGCTGGATTATCTCGAGGCGAAATTCAGCGCGATTTACGGCCTTTAATCCCAATCGGGGGTACGCTTGTCCAAAAAGGCATTGATCCCTTCGTCGGTGTCCTGATCCAGCATATTATGGACCATGACATCGCCGGTGAACGCATATGCGGCTGCCGTAGGCATCTGGATTTGTTGATAGAATGCCTTTTTGCCGATCTTCACGGCCGATGGCAGCTTGGCCGCGATGACGGTCGCAAGCCTGCGCGTTTCGAGGGCCAATGCCGCGGCGGGCACGGATCGGTTGATCAGGCCAAGCGCCTGCGCCTCGGCGGCATTCGCAAACCGGCCAGTGGTCAGCATTTCAAACGCGGCTTTGCGGCCGATGTTGCGGGTCAGCGCCACCATCGGCGTGGCGCAGAACAACCCGATGTTGACCCCGTTGACCCCAAAACGTGTGTCATCCGCCGCGACTGCCAGATCGCAAGTGGCCACCAATTGGCATCCCGCGGCCGTCGCGATGCCATGTACCTGCGCGATCACCGGCTGCGGCAGCGACTGAATGCGCAGCATGACTTGGGTGCAGCGGCTGAAAAGGTCTTTGAAATAAGCCGCGCCACCGTCTTGGGCCTGCCGCCCCGCTTGCATTTCCTTCAGGTCGTGCCCAGCGCAAAACGCCTTGCCGTGGCCCGACAGGATAACCGCCCTGACGTTCGGATCGTTTGCAATTGCATCAAGGTTTTGATCTAGCGTCGCCAGCATCGCATCACTCAGCGCGTTCAGCCGCTCTGGCGCATTAAGTATAAGATGCGCGATGTGGTCCTGGTCCGCGCGCTGCACAATATCCAATGTCTTGCCCTCCTGATTGCATTGTGGGCAGGTTAGGCGGACACAGACCATGAGGGAAGTCATGACATTGAAAATGAACGCAGAGGCCCTGCATGCGTTTCTAGCCGACGCCTTTCCACAGGTCAGCGACGATTTCCATGTCGATTCCCTCGCCGAAAACGCGATCACCGTGCGCCTGCGCGTGGACGACCGGCACCTGCGGCCCGGCGGCACTGTGTCCGGCCCCTCGATGTTCGCCTTGGCGGATGTTGCGGCCTATTTGCTGATACTGGCCCATATCGGCGCCAGAGCGCTGGCCGTGACAACCAATTGCAGCATTGATTTCATGCGCAAACCGGCAGCGGGCGTTGCGATGATCGCTGAAGCGCGTTTGTTGAAACTGGGCCGCGCGTTGGCGGTATGTGATGTGCTGATCTATAGTAAGGGGCAGGCGGCCCCAGTTGCGCGGGCCAATCTGACCTATGCGATTCCACCAGAGCCAAAATAGCGCTGCAAATGTGGGGTAAATAGATACCTATTTTATAAGTATATGTTTTTGCTATACTTATAGGCGTTCATCACGATTGACTGTGGCCCAGTCCCCTATATAACGCCCCCATCCGAATGACCGTGTGGCACTGCCACCTCAAAAATATTGGTGAGATATGAAAACCTTTTCCGCAACTCCGGCGGATATCGACAAGAAATGGATCCTCATTGATGCCGAAGGCATCGTTCTGGGCCGTCTTGCTTCGATTATCGCTATGCGCTTGCGCGGCAAGCACAAGCCTTCCTTCACGCCGCACATGGATATGGGCGACAACGTTATCGTGATCAACTGCGAAAAAGTGCAGATGACCGGTAACAAGCGTGACGAAAAATACTACTGGCACACAGGCCATCCCGGCGGGATCAAAGAAAAGACCAAAGCCGAGATTCTGGAAGGCAAGCACCCGGAGCGCGTTGTTACCAAAGCCGTTCAACGTATGCTGCCCGGTGGCAAGCTGTCTCGCCAGCAAATGACTCACCTGCGCGTTTTCGCAGGCACAGAGCATGGCATGGAAGCCCAAAAGCCCGAAGTTCTGGATGTTGCATCCATGAACAAAAAGAATACGAGGACGTCATAATGGCCGATCAAGTGAATTCTCTCGAAGAGCTGGGCCAAGTCGCTGAAGGCATACAAGCTGTGCAGGCAGTTGTTGAAGTCGCCGCACCGCGCGAACCCATCCGTGATCATCTGGGCCGTTCGTACGCCACAGGTAAGCGTAAGGATGCGGTCGCCCGCGTCTGGATCAAGCCGGGCTCCGGCAAGGTTATCGTGAACGGCAAGGAAATGAACACCTATTTTGCACGCCCCGTGCTGCAAATGATCCTGGCACAGCCGTTCTCGGTTGCTGGCGTCACTGGCCAGTTCGACGTCGTTGCAACCGTCAAGGGCGGTGGTCTTTCGGGTCAGGCCGGTGCGGTAAAGCACGGCGTGTCCAAAGCGCTACAGCTTTATGATCCGGCACTGCGTCCCGCGTTGAAAGCCGCTGGCTTCCTGACCCGCGACAGCCGCGTCGTGGAACGTAAGAAATACGGCAAGGCCAAAGCGCGTAAGAGCTTCCAGTTCTCTAAGCGTTAAGCTAGAACCTACATCTACTTTATACAAAGCATTGAAAAAGCGCAGTTTTTACTGCGCTTTTTCTTTTGTGCAGTGCTTACAGAAGTTTAACACCGCGCTCTAACATAGACAAAAAGCTGCGCTGAACTTACACTTCATTTACACGTTTTAGGGTGTTTTGGGGCTCTGTTGCACAAATTCTGTGAGGGATTCATCTAGTGAATCCAGTGTGGTAGCTGGAGGGCATGAGCAGACCCATCCCCCCCGCCTACAAGACCAGGAACTGGCCGGCCTATAACGAAGCGCTCA
>Ga0208544_10001137_pt1 | contig 18953 bp, 27 predicted proteins | sample DEB08_DNA_9_FD_184526 | JGI IMG/M metagenome (GOLD analysis project Ga0208544, IMG submission 184526) | Aqueous microbial communities from the Delaware River and Bay under freshwater to marine salinity gradient to study organic matter... | ecosystem: Environmental > Aquatic > Marine > Coastal ... | reverse complement strand
ATAACCAACCAACAAGCAGTCATTGGCTGCGCCAAATCAATAGGAAACCCCGACAATGGACTTGATGAACCTTATCCCTACTACTGAAACTATCGAAGTAGAACTGAAGCACCCACAGACCTTTGAACCTCTTAAGAATGAAGATGGTAGTGTTATGACTATTACGGTCTACGCCCCACATTCTAAAGAGTATAAATCTGCTGTACACGAACAGACTAACATTCGTTTGAAGCAGATGCAAGCTAAAGGCAACCGTAATAATAATGTCATCACAGCAGAAGAACTTGAAGTAGCTACAATCAAGATGTTGGTTAAGACCACTAAGGATTGGAATATCACTTCTGGTGGTAAGCAGCCTAAGTTTACTGCTGATGAAGCTACAAAGATTTACCAAGAGGTATTCTGGATCAAAGATCAAATTGAGGAGGCTGTAGCGGATGCCGAAGTTTTTACTCAAGTTTAGCATCTGATCTACTTGAATGGGCTGAACACCAGTTTAACCTAAACAAGCCAGATGCTAATGGCATTACCAAGAGACACCACCTAGAACAAGTAGAAAGGCAGACCGGACGTAGCTTAAAAGAAATGGAACCTTCTGTAGGATTTCCCGATCTATTAGCCCACGTGTGGTCTGCCTTTTGTGATTTGAGCAATACCCGCAGCCAAGGCTTTAATGGACCCGACCCCATAGGCTATCGTGATATAAAAGACTACAAAGAATTGACTGAAATACCACTATCCCCGAGAGAAGTTAAGTCTATTAGGGATTTGGATATGGTCTATATGAGGACTGCAAATGGCTGATGACATTACACTTACCGTAGGATTCTCTGATGTTATCCTAGCAGAAAAAGCTGCTGCAAGCCTTGAGAAAAGGTTTAAGGACTTAGTTACATCTTCTAAGAGAAATGCAAGTTCCTCTAATGATCTTTATGCAGTCTTTAAGAAGCTAAACGCCTCTGGCCTATCCTTGTCTAAAGTATTCACCTCTATAGATAGAGATCAGAAGATGGCTGCCAACAGCGCAGCAAAACTAGAGAAGGAACTTTTGGGTGTAAACTTAGCTAACAAATCAGCAAGGGAATCTGCCCGTGCTATGGAAGCTGCCTTTAAGGCTCAAGATGCTGCCACAAAAACTTTGAAGGACAATAACCGTAGACTTCGTATGGAGTTCAAAGAGGGTTATGCCGCTCAGGTACAGTATCGTGCTGCACGTATGCGCCTAAGCCAAGCTGAACGAGATGGTATTGTTACTGCACAACAAGCGGCGGCTGCACAGAAGAACCTTGGGGTACAATTACAACAGGGCGGTAGGCATATGTCTCGCTCCGGTGTAATGACACAGCAGGCTGGTTATCAAATGGGTGACTTCTTGGTACAGGTCCAAGGTGGTACTAACTGGATGGTAGCATTTGGTCAGCAGGCTACACAAATGGTTGGTGCTTTGTACATGCTACCTGCTTCTACACTAGCTGCAAGTGTAGGTTTTATGGGGCTTAGAATTTCTGTAACAGCCCTTATTGCTTCTATGGGTATTATCATCCCATTGGTTACGGCCATTGGTGCATTCTGGATGCGATCAGGAGAGGCTGCTAAGAAAGCAAAGGAGGAAGTATCTGATCTTGAACAAGCCTTAAAATCACTTGATAGCACCCTAGCCGAGTGGGTTCAGTCCAAGAAGGCTGCTTCTATGGGTATCACCGTAGAAGAACTCGTTGGTGGCTTGGGGATAGAAGCTGTTGAGGAAGAGATTAAAAGATTAGAAGGGGTTATTTCCAATGCTAAAAAAGGTTCTGGCCTACGAGGCGCAGGTCAGGGAGCGTTGGAAGAAAAACAAGCAGGCAATCTAGTCGAACTTGATAAGGCTAGGGTTAGGCTTGGTGAGATCCTATCTATGCAGATGGCAGAACGTATTGCTAATTACAAAGAAGAAAGTTCCGCTATTGCTAGTCAACTGGAACTGGTTAGGGCGCAAACCAAGTTTGGTATGGACTCTAAGGAGGCAGAGGCTGTCGCAAGGGATCAGGCTCTTGATGCAGAACTTAGGGGTATTGATGCCAAGGTAGCTAACAACACCTTGTCTGAGGATGCTGGTAAACTTATGAAAGAGCAGGTTATAGAATTAGCTGCTGCTCAAGTTATACTAGATGCAACTACCGTTATTAACGAAGGTATAACTGCACAAAAAGAGGCACAAAGAGATGTGCTTATAGAACAAGTAGCAGCACAAGAGAACCTACTAAATGTAGAGGATGCACAAGCTAAGAAGTTGGCTGAGGCTTATGAGGAGGCTAAAAAACTCGCAGAGGAAGTAAAGAAAGCATCTGACGCTGGTGTAGCTATGTCTACACTCAATCTCGCGGCACCTTTTGAAACTGCCTTGCCTGCTGCTAGGCTCCTAGCCCAGACTATGAATATAGCCTTATCAGATGCTCTTAGCTTAATAAACGCAGCTACAGCAGCTAGTGGAGATACTGGACCTGTTGGTGGGGGTCGTGGTAAGTCTCCGGGTGCTGGTAGTACGGAGGTAGAGCGCACCCTACTTAGGATGGGGGGTGAAAGGGGAATACCTAAAGCCCCAAAGAAGGCTAAAGGTGGCGGTAAAGGTGGTGGCGGGGGAGCTTCTAAAGAAGACTCTGCACAGAAGGCACTAGAGGCATACCGACAGCTTGTAGCTACATACGATGAGGTAGAGGCTAAGACACTAAAGGTTGAAGCTGCAAGAAAGACCCTTACAGAAGCTGAGAGATTTGGGGTTATCTCTAGCCAACAGTCTGATGAGGCTCTTAAGGAGTACACTAAGACCCTTGGTGACGCTAAGAGTCCTATGCTAGATTTAGCTAATACCGCAAGCCAATCCCTAAGCCAAGCCTTTATGGCTATCGTGGACGGTTCTAAGTCTGCTTCGGATGCTTTTGGTGATATGGCACGTACCATTATTAAGCAAGCCTTTGAGATGGCCGTTATTAACCCTATCATCAACTCTCTCTTTGGTGGTGTTAAAGGTTTCTCAATGCTACCTTCGTTCTTTGCTGATGGTGGTGTATTCTCTGGTGGCGCTCCAGACAAGAAGTTTGCCAATGGCGGTGTCGTTGGTGGCCCTACTACATTCCCCATGGCTGGTGGTAAAACTGGTCTTATGGGAGAGGCTGGACCTGAAGCTATCATGCCTTTGAAAAGAGGTAAGAATGGTAAGCTAGGGGTATCTGCTGAGGGTGGCGGTTCACAGAATATTACTGTAGTACAGAACTTCAACTTCCAAGCTAATGGTGACGAAAGCGTTAAGAAGATCATTGCACAAGCTGCCCCTAGTATTTCTGCTATGGCCCAAAAGGGAATGATGGATCAACGGCGTAGAGGTGGTGCTGTTAAAAGTACCTTCGGTTAATATAGGAGGCTACTTTGGCTGTAATTTATCCATTGAACACACCAACGAGTATTGGTATTGAGAGTATTGAGCTGAGGACTGTTAATGCTGTAGCTACCTCTCAATCACCATTCACTTATAAACAACAAGTGGTTTCCCATCAAGGTCAAAGGTGGGAAGCCTCTGTTTCTATCCCTGCTGTACACCGTCAACTAGCAGCACCTTGGAAATCTATGTTGGTAGCCCTCAAGGGGCAGACAGGTACCTTCCTCTTAAGTGACCCTGACTATGCCACCCCTCAGGGAGATGTATCCTCGTGTACTCTCTCAGGCTCTGTCAGGAGTGGTACTGCTACAGTAGTTATGACAGGAACACTCAAGGCTGGTGACTATATCCAACTAGGGTCTGGTTCTTCTGCTAAACTACACCAAGTCCTTGTAGATCAAACTGGTAGTGGTAGCCTTGAGATTTGGCCTGACCTTAGGGATGACTACACAAGTGCTGCTGTAGTATTCAATAATGCCAAGGGGCTATTTAGACTTAGTAGCAACATATCTTCTTGGTCTATTAATAACACAAGTACCTACGGTATTAGCTTTGATGCTGTAGAGGTCTTAATCTAAGGAATACCCGATGTCAAGAGAACTCCCGACTAACCTACAAACTGATCTAGGTAATGATGTAGTATACCCATTCTTTGCTATTGAGATGTTCTTTGATAGCGGAGCTATTCGTACTTGGACTGGTGTAGGTGATATTGAGTATGATAGTAATACTTATACAGGTAGTGGGAGCCTCTTGGCAGTATCTACAGTAGAAGAGACTAATGAAATCTCCGTTAGGGGTGTAACACTAAGCCTTAGTGGTATTCCATCTGAGCTACTGTCTTTGGCACTGTCTACCCCTTATCAAGGTCGTGTATGTAATGTGTACTTAGGGCTACTACACAAAGACCCTCTATACACCGCCAACGACATTGAGCCTCAGCTTGTAGCAGACTTTATGGCGGACTATTATGCTCTTGCCATTAGTGACCCCTACAACTTAACACCTATCTTCTCTGGTTATATGGACAAGATGGACATCTCTGAATCTGCTGAGACTTGTAGTATTGAGATGGCTGTAGAAAACAAGTTGATCGACTTGGAGAGAGCTAGGGTGGCAAGATTTACTAGTGGGTATCAGAAGTCCATTTACCCTAATGACTTGGGTTTGGACTTTGTAGAGAGCCTACAGGATAGACCTATTTCTTGGGGTAAGGTAACTAAATGACAACCTACCAACAAGAGTTCCTAAGTATGGCTGAAGATGAGGTTACTCCTTTGGCTGTACTTGAGTGGGAAGAGTCTGGACACCCTTATGCTAGTCTACATATTGATTGGAATACTTACTTCCTATTAGAAGCTAATGGTACACTAAAGTTCTTTACAGCACGTAAGGAAGGCTTACTGATAGGGTATTTTGTAGTGTTACTGTTTGTACCTTTGACGAGTAAGGGTGAGATTGTAGCATCTTATGACGCTGTGTACCTACACAAAGACTACCGTAAGTCTACTGTAGGTCGTAAGCTATTTAAGTACGTGGAAGATTGCCTAATTGAAGATGGCATTAGTCGTGTTATTGCTTCCTCTTCAGTTAAAAACCCTATTGGTAAGTTCCTTAACAGGCTTGGGTACAATGAAATAGAAACTAAGTACGAGAAGGTGTTATAATGGTCATTGTCACTGCTGCTATTGCTGCTGCTGGCGCTTTGGGTGCCTCTATATCCGGCGCTTTCTTGACTACAGCCTTAGCCGCAACATCCTTTGGTGCTATCGCTATTGGCTTTGGCGCACAGTTTGCCTTAGGCTTCCTTATGTCTGCCTTGGCCCCAAAGCCTAGCTCACAGACTAGTAACCGTGGGTATGATGTAAACTCCTTCGGCTCTGCCCTTGACCACCAAGTTATCTACGGGGAAGTCAAGACTGGTGGTGCTGTAGTATATGATAATGCCACAGGTACTAATAATAAATACCTACACAGAATTATTGCCTTTGCAGGACATGAGGTAGATTCCTTTGTAGAGTTCTATGTAGATGATGAGGTAGTAACCTTAGATGGCACGGGCAATGTAACTTCACCAACTAGGTACGATGGTAAGCTACGTCTTAAGTTACACTTGGGGGCAAGTGACCAGATTGCAGATGCTGACCTAGTAAGTGAAGTACCTGAGTGGACCTCTAACCACAGACTGCAAGGTATCGCTTATGTCTATGCACGTTTGGCTTTTGATGCTGATGTGTTCCCTAATGGTGTTCCTACAATCACAGCAAAGATCAAAGGTAAGAAGGTCTATGACCCTAGAACCTTGACTACTGTTTGGAGTGCAAACCCTGCCTTGTGTCTTAGGGATTACCTAACCTCTAGCACTTATGGTCTTGGGGAGTCTACAGACAACATTGATGATGTAGCGTTCTCTGTAGCAGCTACTGTATGCGAGAACTTGGACTACCCGCTACTCACTGGTGGTAATAGGTTCTACTGTAATGGTGCTTTCACTACTGCTGTTACTCCTTACGTGTTCCTCAATAACATTATGACTTCTATGGCTGGCACTATCGGGTATAGCCAAGGTAAGTGGAGGGTTAAACCTGCTTACTATACTACACCAGTGCTAGACCTTAATGAAGATGATCTTAGGTCTTCTATCAGCCTGTCCACAAGACATTCCCGTAGGGATAACTTCAATACTGTCAAGGGTACTTTCAAAGGCTCTGAGACTAATTGGCAGGTTACAGACTATCCTGAAGTGACTAATGCTTTCTTTGTGTCGGAAGATAACAACCAAGTAAGTATTATTGACCTTGATTTACCCTTTACATCTTCTAGTGTAGAGGCTCGTAGGGTCGCTAGGATTGCTCTGGAGCGTAATAGACAGCAGCTAACCATAAGTGCATCTTTTGGTTTAAAAGCATTTAACCTCCAAGTTGGGGACATTATAACGCTTTCTAACACCCGTTTTGGTTGGACTACCAAAGAATTTGAGGTTACTTCTTGGACATTCGGGCTTACGGGTGAGAATGACCTACAAGTTCAAATGACACTAAGAGAGATTTCCGCTAGTGTCTTTGATGAAGTAGACGACGGTATTGTCTACTCTAGGGATAACACCACACTACTGTCGCCTTTTGAAGTACCTTCAGTAGGATTAACGGCAGAGCCTAGACTACAAGTCCTCAAAGAAAAACTAACCAACGTAGTTAAACTAACTGTTACATCAAGTGTACCTGAGAGTATTGATTATGTAGAGGTTCAGTTTAGGCTGTCAAGTGATGAGGTTTGGAATACTTTAGGTACTGGCTTGCTAGGTATATTTGAGCTTATAGATGCCCAAGCTGCTTTGTACGATTTCAGGGCTAGGGCTATCAATACATTTGGTATCAAGGGTGATTGGGAGTATTTGTTCAACCTAGACGCTGATGTACCTGCACCTACCATTAGTGATGTTACGGGTACAGCTTCTGAGGTTACTGGTGGTAATACGCTCTTAGATTGGAACCCAGTACCTGACCCAGACTTGTCATTCTATCGTGTAAGACATGCGGTAGAAACTACAGGAGCAACTTGGGCTAACTCTACCACTGCTGTAGATAAAGTACCACGTCCTGCATCTTCTGTAGCATTAGCCTCTAGGTCTGGCACCTATATGATTAGACCTTACGACAAAAACCAGCTTAGTTCCTTAGGGTACTCAAGTGTCGTAATCCTACCTGAGGTGCTGGATACTTTTACTACAACCTTGACACAAACAGAAGACCCCACTTTCTCAGGCACTAAGTCCGGCTGTAGTGTCAACGTTAGTAATTACCTAGAGATTACTGATCCTTCTGTAGCACCATCAGAGGCTACTTATACCTTCTCTAACTATATAGATACTGGTAGCGTTCGTAGGGTTAAAGCTAGGGTAGATGCTGCTGTCATTCGTGTCAATGAGGCTGGTAATGACTTTGATGGTCTACCGGGGTTGTTCGACAGTCTCACTGGTTTGTTTGATGACCTCTCAGGTGGGCAAGACTTCTCTGATACTAACCTAGAGTTCTACATCTCTACTACAGAAGATGACCCCGCTGGTGCACCTACATGGACACCTTACGTTAAGTTTAGGGTAGGTAACTATTATGGTAGGGCTTTCAGGTTCCAAGTAGTACTAAAGAGTTCTTCTGATAATACTACACCTAATATAACCAGCCTAGATGCTATCGTAGAGTATAACTAACATGAAAACCCGAAGGAGTTAATATGTCACAAAATGATTATGTGATTGCAAACCAGACCACACCGTTATTTAGGACAGACTTGAACCTTGCGCTACAAGCTCTAGCCTCAAATTCTTCGGGTTCAACTGCCCCTGTTACTACCTACGCTAATATGATGTGGTACGATACTACAGCCAACATTTTAAAGATGCGTAATGAGGCTGACTCTGCTTGGATTAACTTAGGTACTCTGGATCAGGGTGCTAATACTTTTGGCACCACTAACGCTACAAACCTCACTGGTACTAGCACCTCTAATATCCCAACAGCAGCATTAGCCACAGGTACTGCCGATACGACTACATACCTAAGGGGTGATAGGACTTGGCAGGTAGTAAGTACAACACCTACAACAGCACAAGTGTTGACTGCTACCGCTGGGGCCACCGCAGGTGCTGTTGGGACATATGCTTTTATGGAGGACACTGGAAGCAATGTAGGCCTAAATATTGGTGACACCGTTGCGGGTTCGGGCATACGGTACGCAGGTGTTGCCAAAACAGAGACTAGCCCAATGGATATCAGCTCAAGTTCAACAGTTCCTAGCGGGACGTGGCGATGTATGGGATATATCCCCACCGTATTCATTGCAACGGCAAAGTATGCATCTCTTTTTCTAAGGATTGTATAATGGAATTTAGAAACGCACGGCGCAATGTTTTCGGCACGATTGATTGTGAAATAAACCATCCGATTTATGGGTGGATACCTTTTACAGCAGACCCTAATGATATTGAACCTTTAGGTAATGAGGTGTTTAACGCTGCAAGATATATTGCAACGGCATACGTTGAGCTATATACAGACCCAGCCGTGACCCTAGCCCAAGAACGCACCAATATGGCCTGTACACCAATGCAGGGTATCCTAGCCCTTGGTGAAGCCAACTGGGGTACTATCCTAGCCTATCGTGACACCCAAGCTACTTGGGCAGAAAAGGTTATCGTAGATGGCGCTCAGACTTGGGTTCGTAACTCACAGAACATTGCCTTCTTTCAGTACCTCTTAGGACTAACGGATACCCAAGTAGATGACCTGTTTCGTGTAGCAGTAACCATAGAGGCTTAATCATGGCAGGTAATGGATTAGGACCAAGGTGGCTACCCAAGAAACTTAGAGAGTGGATTACTAATCTAGGTAAGATATTCTTCAAGGAGGCTGCTTGGGAAATCCATGATACAGGCTATGCAAGAGGCGACCCTATTCGTAGTGAGTGCGATAGAGGCTTCCTAAGGGCTATGCTTAGGGACGCTAGTGAGACTACATCTACGGGTAAGATACTAGCTTGTTGCCTCTTAGCGTGGCTCCTGTGGGCTTTGGTAAGGCTACTAGGGTGGATGACCTACAATAACTATAAAGGAATACTATAATGGCTTATCAATTAGGTCTAAGAAGTAAACAACGATTGTCAGGTGTACACCCTGATCTGGTAGCAGTAGTTAAACGGGCTATTGAGATTAGTGAACAAGACTTTAGTGTGACTGAGGGTATCCGTAACATTGACAGACAGCGACAGCTTGTAGCTACAGGTAAGTCTACTACAATGAACTCTAGGCACCTTACAGGTCACGCTGTAGACCTAGTGCCACACCCCGTGTCTTGGGACTGGGAATACTTCTACCCTATTGCTGACGCCATGAAAGAAGCTGCCAAAGAACTTAAGGTAGACCTAGAGTGGGGCGGGGATTGGAAGTCTTTTCCTGATGGACCACACTTTCAACTTAGCTGGAAAAAGTACAAGTAAGCATGGAAGATCAACGTGAGAGACGCTTAGGTGACTTAGAAAAAAGGGTCACTTCATTAGAGAAAGATTCAGCTATTGTGGGGGTAGAATTTCTGTCAGTAAAGAGTGACCTAAAGGATATTAAGGACTCCCTTAATTGGGTTACTAAACTAATTATCGGGGCATTGATATTAGCTGTTATTGGTTTTGTAGTTAGTGGAGGTATTGCTGTTGTCTAGTAATAAAACCTACAAACGAGAGGTGGCCTTATTCTTACTGATCTTCTTTTGCTATGTAGTTTATGTAGGTAACATTGGTATGGTAGAGGTTATTGTGTGGCCTATCTTTGCCTTTGCTATGGCTGCATTTGGATTGGATGGATATGCTAAACAGGTTAAAGATAAGTCTGGTGGTATCAGCACTACTAGTGATACCAGCGTGTAGTGGCCTTAGCCCTCTGAGCCTTCTCACAGGTGGTGGAACTAACGTAGCGGCTAATGTACAAGCTGGTAAGACTAACACCCAGAATGTAGGTACTACAAACAATGTAGAGCAGACATTAGTAAGACCTCAGGCTAAGACTATCCGACAGAGTAATGATACGTCTAAGGTGCAGGCTGATAGTGTACAGACCGTAGTGGTCAATGAAGTACCAGCGTGGGTTATCCTCCTGTTGGTACTAGGGTGGTTATTCCCTAGCCCTAATGAGATAGCTAGGGTCGTAAGGTCTTGGTTCCAGAAATGACAAAAACCCAGAGATTCCACTCAAGGAATCTCTGGGTTTTTCTTTTGTTTAATTACCATCCACCATCGAAGGTGTTATTCTTTTTTAGGTTATCCTCTGCGGTTATTACCTCTAGGTTCCAAGGGACATGAAGTCCACACACGTTCTTCCCCCGTAGTGGTGCATCGTGGTCTACGTGGTGTGGTACGCCTGTGTCCTCTGTTAGCTTTTGTGCCTTTAGGTAGGTTGCTTTGATTTCCTCATGGTGTTCTTCTGTTAACCAAGGTGGTGTAGCATTAAGTTTACGAGACCTTCTTTTAGCTTGTATCGCCCTACGTAAGGGCCTATTCTCTTGTTGGTACTTTTTAGCGTGCTCTAATATAGATTCCTTATTCTCTTGTTGGTACTTTTTATTGCGCTCCGCTATAGATTCCTTATTCTCTTGGTTGTATTTTTTACGGTACTCTGCTATAGATTCTTTATTTTCTTGGCGGTACTTTTTATTGTGCTCTACCGTACAAACTTTACACCTGCTACTTACACCAAACTTACCCCTTTTCTGGAAGTGAAAACCCTCAAGCCCTTTAGTCTTACCACACGTTGTACACGTCTTTTCTTGTGTCATAGGAATCCCCTCTATAGCTCATTCCCCTAGAGGGGATTCTATTGGTTAAGCTGGTTCACTCATGCAGATATTATAGTAAGCGTCTTTTACGCCTGTGGGGTCTTTATCCTTGAGGATATAGTAGACTGAAGTAGATAAGCCCTCTGCCACCTCATAGGGAAGACCTGCTGCTAGTAGGGTTTGATGCACCCTTAGAATAGGAATACCCATGTCCCTAGCAGTTGCGATGTTAAAGACCACATCACTTAGGTTACTACAAAAGGACTCTTGTTTACTTGTAGCACTCGCTTGTGTAGGCACCATAAGTACCAATGCTAGTAGGGTTGCTTTAATCATTTGCTTCACTCTCTTCTTTGGATTCTACCATCCAGTTAAGGTATACCTGAGCCTTCTTCAAGTCCTCAAGTCCGTTCTTATACTCATAGCGCCACAGGTACTTAATGCAGTTACCCTTACAGTAGGCACGAAAGCCCTCAGGTCCAAGGGACGCACGGATAGCATCAATAGCTTCGATACCATATTGGTTGTAGTGACTAGGCTTACTAACAGGGTCAAATTCTTTAGTCATACCTTCTCCTTGATGAAAACTTCTACCCACATTCTAGTGAGGGCGCTACGGACAATATCTTCTACACCAAACTCTACCACTGGTACAGGAAGATCATACTTAGTGACATACTTTAGGATGGTTGTCAATCCATCAGTTACCTTAAGATCAGACTGCATAACGTCACCATTGAGAATGATCTTAGAGCCTTCACCTACTCGTGTCAACAACATCTTAAGCTGATCGAAAGAGATATTCTGTGCTTCATCCACAATGATAAAAGCATTCTTAAAGGACCGCCCTCGCATCATAGCCATAGGTGCTACTTCAATGTTACCCTTCTTAAGACCGCACTCTACTACACCCTTACCCAAGTGTTCCTCAAGAATATCAAGTACTGGCAATGCCCAAGGCTCCGTCTTCTCCCGTAGATCACCCTTAAGGAAACCAATACCATCACCTACAGCAACATGAGGTCGTGTAATCACAATCTTATCAATCTTATTGGTGTTGTACAGAGAAGCAGCAATACTAGATACTACATAGGTCTTACCTGTACCTGAAGGGCCAAAGCATACCACTTGTGCAGAAGGACCAATGATAGCCTTAATGTACTCAGCTTGTTTGTCAGTCTTAGGTAGGATACTAATATGCTTCTTCTCCTCATCAAACTTTGTAGGTGTACGAGTGGTCTTGGGCTTAGGTTTCTGCTGTACCATTGTTAAATTCCCCCTGCAAATTTTATAGCCAGTGGGTATTGTTGTGACAACGTCGCATAAACAGAATCCATTTCAACACCCTGTAGTTCTGCCACGACTAGAGCAACAAAGGTTAAATCAAAGACAGCCTGAGCATCCTCAGGATAACCGTCTAGCAAATCTATCAAGGAAGAAACACGCTCTTTGTGTACCAGCTTTACAACTTCAGTATTCACAGGGAACTCCTTATAAGTTAAGTTAATAGCCTTTTATACACATGCTTAGGTGCTCTGTCAAGGGGGCGCTTAAGTGTTAAGTAAGGTCTACCATCTCACAGACATCCCCACTACACGCCATAGTTTGCATACCTGATGTATTATCCTCCTTCTCGTATTCGCTTAGACGCGCCCAATCGATGTTCTTAGGCATATTATCCAAGAGGTCAAGATAATCCTGTTCAGTACACTCTTGGTATGGAGCCTGCTGGTAGCTACCACCATCATGGGGCAAGAAGCTAACACCAGACATTTCATCGAAGTTCTTGAACACAAAAGCACCAACCTCAAACCACTCGCTATCTTTTACGCTAACAGTGACAGAAGGCTTATGCTCACACCAATGACGTTGGTAGACCAACCAAGTCTCTAGTTGCTCAATAGCAGTCATATCATCACGAGTAACACAACCAACCGGGGACTTAACCGGGAAACTGAATACTACAGTCTGGCTAGGTTTCATTACACAAGGTTCACTAGGAACTCCTTGGTCAATCATAAGCTGCGTCAAGGGGTCTTTTACGTCTCCTCGGACAGTCCTGACGTAATAAGGACTATGACGGGTGTGAATACCAGATGCGCTATCCACAAGCTGAGAAACAGTGCCACTAGGTTTGACACAGGTAATAGCAACACTAGGACTGATACCAAGGCGGTTAGCCCACTCTGTATTAGTATCAACTGCAAGAAGGCGTAGATGCTCAAGGGTTTTCTCCAATCCTTTGTTCTTTGTTGTCATTAGTGGGTTATCCATAATACCTGTAAGGCTTACCCCAAGCAACCGTTCCTCTTCTGTGTTCTTCTGCCAAATCTTACGTAGGTAAGGGAAGTTTGTGTAAGTAGATTGGATAGTCCCAAGGATAGTAGCAAGACGTACCTTACGCTCAAGGTCTTCTAGGTTATCTGTGGCACGTACTACTACCTCGGTAAGATTGCAGAATTGGTAAGGACGTAGGATAATTTCGCTGCAAGGATTAGTGCCGAAGTCATAGTCTGGGTTACGGCGTCCGTACTTTTCAGCTTGTTTCTTAGATGCAACACGATTGAATACCCCTCGTTCACCAGATTTACTTTCTACAAGTGCTGTCCACTCTCGCAAGAATGTCTCTACATCAGGCTTCTCTGTGTAGCACACACTATTGTTAGCCAAGGCACGTTGAGCTTGTGTCTCCCACCACTTACCAGACTTAGCATGGCGCATACGATCATCACTCAGGTTAGACAAAGAAATCATAGCTGAACGGCGTACACCACCCACTACAACAACCTCACCAATCTTACACATCATGTCATGGCACTCAATAGACGATAGCTTACGTCCTACTGCAACCTTGAACTTGTTAATGGTAAACTGGAACAAATCAACCAAAGGTGCTGGACCTGAAGCACGGCCACCAAAGGTCTTTAGTTTAGCACCTGCTGGTCGTACACCACTTACGTCCCACTTAGGGATTTCCCCAGCCCACAAGAGGGATAGCACTTGACGATACGCTTTAGCCCAACCCTCTTTACTATCCTTTACTACCACCGTAGTTTCACTATTGTACAGTGTGTCTGGTACATCAGGTAGCTTAGAGATATATTGACGTTCTACAGAGAAGCCTACACCAGTACCACACAACAAGATAAACATAGCTTCATCAAAAGACTTAGGATCGTCTACAGGTAGGTAGCTACAGTTATACATACAGGTGTTATCACGTTCTGCTGCCTTTCCTGCTGTCATCATAGCTCTCATTGAGGGCATAACTTCTAGGGATAGGATAGCCTGTTCAATCTCACCAATTAAATCCCAGTGCTTAGTGTTTGTGTAGGAACCCCCTGTGGCAACAAAATCTGGGTCTAGCGCACCACATACAATAGTACTACGGTAACGTGCTACAGTCTCGCCCCAAGTTTCTCGTCGGTTCTCCTCTGGCAACCATCGGGCATAGCGCGAAAGTGCGATGAAACGCTGGAACTCAGTCGGTAGTTGGTTATTATCATTCGTCATAATTATCTCCAATATTCTTTGTTTGTCCGTTCAGTGCCCGATAAACTGTCATAGCACTTAATCCAACTTCATCCGCTATCTGGTTATAGTAAAGCCCGTCCTCGCGTAGTTCTTTACACAAGGTATAAATCTCCGGAGTCACTTTTAGCAAGTGTTTACCTTGTGGCATGTTGTAGATAGGTAGTGCTTCCCTGATTAGTTCTTGCTCGTATTTGGCTGCTGCTTTCTTTTTTAACCCGCCTACGATAATGCTAACCCAATCCGTAGCCACAAAACCGTCTTGTGTCATAGACTCTAAGTGATTAAGGTGTTCTTGACTCCGCAAACATGTCTTTTTACTACCGTGTATCCACGCCCTACCCCTACAACCATGCCCAATATATAATAAAGTACCGTCTCTTGGGTCTACGTGATTGTACACATAATAAATGTAATCTGTAGGAAGTTGGTTACTCATTGTTGTTCTTTCTCTTTCAGGCATTTCATAAGTCGTTCTTTCATACCTTGGTCTACACTAAGTTCCTCTAGGGTATCCATAGCAGTATCAAAGGTAATCTTACCATTAACATAGTTCTGGATAGCGTTGTCACCAAAGATAGCCCAAGCTGGTCTGATGTTGTTAAAGCTCACACCAAGTCCCCCAGAAAAACCTTAGGGTAATCCTTGTTCTTTAGAATCTTACCGTCTTCTCTACGTAGGATACTACCATCAGGTTGAACGCACCGCCCAATGTTATTAGCATGTACCCTACGCACAGCCTCATCCAAGTCCCACCCTCGTACACTAGCGTATCCATAGATCACGTAGATAAGATCGGACAGTTCCTTTAGTTCTTTAATAGGGTCATAACTCTCGCCATAGAATTTAGATACTTCGGAACTCTTAAGGTTAGCCTCATAACCCCATTCTTCATATTCCTCGTCAACAAGGGATTCTGATAGAATCTCATTAGGCTCTTGGCCCATAGTCTTGGCAAACTCTTTAACCATAGCCATTACTGTAGGTTCACTCATAGCAACGTCTTGGTTGTAGTATTCCTCTGAGGTCTGCCATTCCTTAAAGGATTCAATATCTTCATAAGTGATTGTCATAGGTTATCCTTTCTACCGTCCATAGAATATTGTCTTACAGGGTTGATCGTCCCACCAATGCATCCAGACAAAATTATCTGTACTACAAGATTTACTGTCCTTGAACCACTTGATACGACCTACGCTCACAACCGTATCACAGATACTCATGTAGCTACCAAAGTACCGATTGTGCATATAGTCCGCTGGTAGTAGCAACCATGTAGGCCTTAGACTAATCAGATGGTCAATGCAAGGTAAAAGAGTGTCTTTGGTAAAAGGAGGGTTACTAATGATGCAGTCTACATTCTCTAGGTCTTCCTCTGTTAAGTCTGTAGCAGGCATAACCTTAGAGCTTGCTACAGTCTCCCTAATGTCACTACGCCAGTTACAGGTGGAGATGTCCATAAGCAAGTCCTCTAAATCCCCTTCACCGTAGAATGGCTCTGCATAAGTCATACCACGGATGAAGGGTACTAGAGGTGCTACAGCATTAGGGTCTGTAGTAGCATAGAAGTCCTTGGGTACTTTCTCGAAGTTACTGCGCTTGCTCACTTTCCATATGCTTTCCTCAAAGATTCAATACTGATAAACTCAGGTTCAAACACACCATCTTCCACGTTCTTAAGATACACCAAACCACGCCACCAAAGGTTATTGCAATTACCCGCCCAGCCACTGTTGTAATCTTGGTAGACCCCACACACAAGCCCCATGATAGTCTTACCATTAGAACCTGATCGAATAGCAAAGTCTGCTGTATGACTATGACCTACAACACAGGAACTATAGTTCTTAGCCAGTAGAGATGACGCATGATGCTCACCACCAACAGGACGCCCCATAAGACCTGATACCATAAAGTGAGCAAATGATATGCCATCTAGGTTGATGATACCCGGTGTTCCACCCTCGTACATAACGACATCTTGGTAGTAATCATTTAGCTGTAGGTTGCTGTAGGAAATCCCATAGCGTTCCCCTGCCAAGTGTGGTTCGTACTCTAGTACCTTCTTGATCCTATGGCAGTTACCAGTGAAACAGGGTCTGTCACCTTGACGAATCATGAAGTTTCCACTTGTAGTTGTCAAACAGTAAACCAAACCTTTAAAGACACCCAAATTATCTTTACTTGCGCGGCACTTGGTTGTCTTACAAATGTTTACCCGCCATTGATTGTCACGGTACTCTGTCAGTGTAGCACGGTGCCCTTTAGATACGCACAAGGCTTGCAAGTCATCACAAATTTTCTTACGGCCATAGAACACACGACTGCTGGTGGCACGTGTTGGAATAGAACCGTCGCAGAAGATAAGCATGTCGAAGAACACTTTGAACTGATCCTCATTCATATCGAAACACCAGTCAGGTAGTGACTTATTATCCTCGACACACCATTCAGGCTTCTTCAAGATATGAAACTCATAAGAAACCTTTTGAGACTTAAGCTCTACACCGCAAATGTGTGTAATATCACGGTTACGTGTAACCCTACGGTACTCAACCCCACACGCCTTAATAATACCTTCAACAACATCCGCCTTATCACCACTCTGATAAAAGACTATACCTCCACCCTTTCTGTGGTAGCTATCTGTAGCTGCGATAGCGTTAAACTGAAGTTGCTCGTTTGTAAGGTCTACACCATTACCTACAATAGTGGATACAGGCAAATCGAGGGTTGTTGGGCAATCCTTAGCCATCTTAACCTGCATCTGACCACTACTACCAGAGTAATAAACCCTGTGGTCAGAAGTCATAACTACTCCAGTGCTGCGCCCCCCAATACGATACATATCACCTTCATAGTGTACCTCATGAGTTTCTGTAGCCTCACACCAACCTTCAAGGCTCAGAACTACATCACCTTTAACAACTTCAGGTATAAAGACCCAACCACGGCCCCTGACAAGTACTTCTGTACTATCAGGTAAACAATGGTTGCCCTCAAGAAACACTCTACGCGGTTGCTTCTTCTTAGACTGCTTCATAGGATGCCACATACGGTCTTGGAAGTCTAGCCCTGCGTTGATGTCCTTCTCGTAGTTAGCACCATTGAAAGAAGCCTTACCCTTATCAAAGCTACTCAAGGAAGGCAAGTCCCATTGGTCCCCCATGTTCACTACAACATCAGGTTTACGGTCTTTGATGAATTGCCCTAGCCAGTCTGCCCTGTCGTTATTGTGGTCGGGGTGGGCATGTTGGTCAGGAACGATTAGGTAATCTTTACTCATTAGTATCCCCACTTTCAATAATGATAGGATCAATAGAGGTCTTAAAGTGACGGACCCATACGAAGGCTTCTTCTACAGTCTCGAAGTACCACTCTACATCGGATACTACACCCATATGCTCTATCTTAACCAAAAGGTATGCCTCATAATCATCAGGGCCACCCCAATCGTATTCCTCAAAGTCACTCTGAGTAAATGGCCCATCAAGGACACAGTACACAGAGATAGGGCTATCTTCTTTATCTTCCTTCATAAGACCTGTGAGGTTAAGCCCAAACCTAGCGATAGTCATACCTAGCGTACAAAGGTACATTCCGATGCCTACTTTAACGCTCATGTTCTATTCCTTTAACCATTCTTCTGGTATTACTTTATCTGCGTATTTGAACCCATGCTTATCACACCAACCACCATAAGTCTGTTTACTCCCTTTGTAAAGTTTAGACTTACTGTTGCTAAAGACAAACCTAATGTCCAACTCAGGGTGTCTCTCCTTAATCAAGAGGTGCTTAGACCTATCGGAACCTACAAACCTACCTTTCCCTTCGATTATGATACCATTATGTAGTTCAAAGTCTGGCGTGTATGTGGATAGAGGACGTTGGTACTTCAACCTTAGCTTCTCGTATTCGTAGGTTATACCACAGTCCTCTAGCTGCTTTGCGATCTTGTACTCAAGACCTGATCTGAAGTGTTCCCTTTTAGCTGTCATTAAGTAGCTCCTCCCTTAGTACAGGGGCCTCCCAGATTTGACCTTCGTAACGTCTAAGGTGCAAGAGTTTTGCATTTTCTATTAACCTTTCATATGGATCACCTTCTAAAGTAGGGTGCTTTTGGTAGGCCTCTAAACAAGCGTTAAACAAGTCTTCTTCAGTTGTCAAGCCTTTAAGTATCCCCTCAGCTTTCTTTGGGCCAATGCGAAACAGCCCTAAGATATTGTCCGCCCTATCTCCTGTGAGAACTTGAGAGTAAAAGTATCTTACAGCGTCTACTGTAGTGGAATACTTCCAAGTACCCGTCACAAAGTTAAACATCCAGCTATTTATCGTTAGGAAGTCTTTGTCTTGGCTACAGATAACAGTAGTCTCAGGGTCTCCTCTAGCCGAAGCAATACCAATTAGATCATCAGCTTCTTCTCCTTGTGACACTACAGCACCCCACTTGTCTATAAGGTGTTGCCTAGCTTCTGGTAGGTTCGTAGGTTTAACCACGTCCTTACGATTACCTTTGTATGGCGTAGTCTTAGCTACCTCAAAACGAAAGTTTCCCCTCCCCGTGAGGTAGCACTCTAGGTTATCCTTAGTGGGGAATACTACAGTCTGACCTACAATATAATCCATTAGGGCGTCTACTTTGTCTATGGTGTCGTCTGGGTGGCTTCCCTCCGTGCCTGCTGCTGCCC
>Ga0208544_10001133_pt1 | contig 18969 bp, 15 predicted proteins | sample DEB08_DNA_9_FD_184526 | JGI IMG/M metagenome (GOLD analysis project Ga0208544, IMG submission 184526) | Aqueous microbial communities from the Delaware River and Bay under freshwater to marine salinity gradient to study organic matter... | ecosystem: Environmental > Aquatic > Marine > Coastal ... | reverse complement strand
CAATACCCATAAAGCTAGGGCCACCTTCAATAAAACGTTGCTTCAAATTTTGATGCCATCCTTGTTCCTCTTCCCCGGAGGCAGCTGCCTCTTCATCTTGTACAAAGGTAATTGTCGCTGCTGTAGTTAGCGATTGAGTTGAATTTGGCATAGTTTGCGCTGCAGTTGCAGTGAATGTTCCCGCAAAAACTAACGCGGCAATTGCCATAATAGAAAATAATTTTTTCATTGCTATCGACTTAAAGTTTGTTTTTAGTTTAAGATTTTAAAGATATAAAATAATTTAGTTAATCTGCAATAATAAATTTGATGACTAGTTGTATTTGCTGTAATTAAGGTAGTTAAGCTATAAAATTAAGTTGAAACGTGGTTTATAAGGTCAAAATACGACCATTAACGCCGTATGTTATCCCATTTATCTTTATAAAGTTTATAGATTGATAAGACTATTCATACATCTCTTAAATCGGAAATACTCATAATTTGATATGTACTTTAAAAAATAACATAAGCAGCTATTGAATTAGAGATAGACTTGTAACGATACAATATGAACTCCAAATAAACGCAAATATTGCTCTATATGGTTTCGTTGCACGGCTAATGCATTATCAGCAAACAGCTAGCGCTGTTTCCATTTACGCAATCCAAAATTCATTCAAGCGAGCTTGGACAAATTTTGGATATTGCACTTGTGTTTGCAGAGAGGAAGGGATTCGAACCCTCGATACGTTGCCGTATACACGCTTTCCAAGCGTGCGCCTTAAGCCACTCGGCCACCTCTCTAAAGATTATTATAAATTTCTTCTAAGATGTAAAACGGATAGCAAAGAACAAAAAAAAAGTGACGATATAAAAGACATTCGAGGATTATTTAGTGCATTTCTCCTCGCAATGAGGTTTCAAAAATTGTTTTGAAACTATTAGCTGATACTTTCTCACCTAAAAGATACATCAACTTTGCAAGTGCTGCTTCTGTAGTCGCATCTTTAGCGGAAATTACCCCCATCTTTTTAAGCTCGAGGCTGGTTTCATAGTGACCCATGGAAACACTTCCCCCAGAGCATTGTGTTACATTGATAACCGGGATGTTCCTGGCTACTAATTTTTCTAAAGCGGAAACAAACCAAGTCTCATTTGTGACGTTACCACTGCCATAAGTTTCCAGCACTAAACCCTTTATTTGAGGATACTTAAATAGATAGTTAATTGTTGTCTCGTCAAGTCCGGGAAACATCTTTACTAAAAGGACGTTTGATTCCATTATTTTATGAACTTTAAGTTTCTTTCTCCTGTTGACTTCCAATAAGGCATCTTTGTTAATTTTTAAGTGAACCCCACTTTGAACCAATGCTGGGTAGTTTAAGGATGCGAATGCTTCGAAATGCTCTGCATTTATTTTAGTTGTGCGATTTGCGCGATATAATTTGTATTCAAAATATAGACCAACCTCAGTGATCACAGAGTGTCCATTTTCTTTTAGCGCTGCTATTTGAATGGAAGTAATTAAGTTTTCTTTCGCATCAGTTCGGAGATCCCCTATGGGTAATTGTGATCCGGTGAAGATCACAGGTTTGGATAAATGCTCTAGCATGAAGCTAAGTGCTGAAGCTGTATAGGACATGGTGTCACTTCCGTGCAGGATTACAAAGCCGTCAAAACTATTATAATTGTCTTCAATGATAGAAGCAATATCGACCCAATATTTTGGGTTCATATTTGAACTATCAATGGGATTCTCAAAGCTCTGTGATGAAATATTACAATCCAACAATTTTAATTCCGGAATGTGCTTGAGCAAATCTTTGAAATTGAAACTCTTGAGAGCACCCGTTTCAAAATCTCTAATCATTCCAATGGTACCACCGGTGTATATAAGAAGTATATTCGACTTTTTAATCATATTTCATTATTCAAGCTAAAAATCATCCGTTATTAATTTTATACACCAAAGACATCTCGTGAGTTTTTAGTGGTGATGGCTGCTAATTCTTCTTCGGAAACATCATATATTTCCGAAAGTCTTTTGCTTACCAATGTGATATATGCACTTTCATTGCGTTTCCCACGGTATGGCACTGGTGCGAGATAAGGGGAGTCGGTTTCCAAAACAATATGCTTCAAGTCTATTTGATTTAGAAAAGTGTCTATTTTTCCATTTTTGAAGGTAGCAACACCTCCAATGCCTAATTTCATATTATAAGAAATTGCAAGCTTGGCTTGTTCTATTGTTCCTGTAAAGCAGTGAAATATTCCGAAGAGGTCATCTCCTTTTTCTGTTTCAAGCACCTCAAATATTTCATTAAAAGCTTCTCGACAATGAATTATAATTGGAAGTTTGTACTCTTTGGCTAATTGAATCTGCCGTTTAAAAGCAATTTTTTGAACTGATAAGGTGGAGGTGTCCCAATACAAATCAATTCCAATTTCACCTACAGCACAAAAACTCCTCAGTTTAAATTGAGCTTCTACATGGCTTAGCTCTTCTTCAAAATTTTTATTCACAGAAGTAGGGTGCAAGCCCATCATAAGAAAGACTTCATTTGGGTATTTTGATTCTAAATCATACATCGCATCCGTATATCCTGAATCTATTGCAGGGATAAAGAATCGTTCTATGCCAGCATCTCTTGCACGTTGCATCATGGCATCCCGATCTTCGGAAAATGCGTCACTATATAAATGAGTATGTGTATCTGTTAACATTCTTGCAAAGCTAGTTTCTTTTTTCAGAAAAACTAGACAGGTTTTCAAAAGCTGATCTCTTTGTCTAACTTTACAAAAAAAAGGGAGCCTTGACTACGATACGAAATTTTCTTGAAGGGGAGGGTTTTTATAGAATCCGATTGAAGAAAATAGCTTCCGGACATTATAAACTTTCAGCAAAAATTAATGGAATATTAGGAGAGTTTATTCTAGATACTGGCGCCTCTACTAGCTGCGTTGGTTTTGCAAACACAGATTATTTTATTTTAAGAAGTGAAGATAGTGAGGTCACCGCAGCTGGAGCTGGAGCGATCAATATGGAAACCAAAGTGGCCCGAAAAAACACATTTTCTATAGGTAAATGGAGCATAGAAAAAATGGATTTTATCCTTTTTGATTTATCTCACGTTAATGAAGCCTTGCTACAGGCAAAAGAGAGTGAAATTCACGGAATTATTGGGGCAGATTTTTTGAAACGTAGAAGGGGTGTTATAGATTATGGGAGAAATTGTTTGTATATTAAATAGAATATGATCCATCAATAATGTGCTTTTTTTTTAGTATATTTAGTTATTAACCCACTAAACCGATCGATGCTTAATAAGATCTTGGTAATAGTTCCCCTGCTATTTCTTTTCATAACTTCCACAACTGCGCAAAACCTGGAAGATTATATAGATCTAGCTAAAAGCTCTGCAAATAATGTCGAAAAGCTAATTTCTTTAGATTCAGTATTATCCAAATCATTTCGAACAGATCCTGATATTTTTATTGAGTATAGCCTGAGTTATATTGATTTAGCGAAGACGCTCGATAGTATTGAAGGTGCGGCAAAGAAGGCTATGAATGTTCAAAACATTCTCGTTAATATCAAAAAAGATCCCAAAAAAGCAGTTAAAATAATCAATGGTGTTCTTTTGCGAAAAGATGAAATTAGAGATAGTTTTTTATTAGGAGGCTTGTATCTAAAAAAAGGTATGGCTAATTCAAAACTAGACCTAAAACGATCTATAATGGACTTCAGTGAGGCTATGCGCAATTTTGCTGTAAAGGATTCTATTCATAGGGCAGATGCCTATCTTTATAGAGGGCATGCTTATTCTTATTTAGGAGATTTTGTTGCTGCTGGTAATGATTATGATAAGGCATACAATTATTATAAGTCGCTTGAAGACGATGACTATATGCTACGCGCGCAACAGGGTAAAATTACGATGTTTAGCCTTCATGGATTTTACGACTTAGCTAGGAATGAACGTGATGCTTTAATTGGGAAACTTATTGAACTTAATCGAACAGAATTTTTAGCGACCGAATATTACAACCAATCACTAGATTATCAGAAAATAGGCAATCATCAATTACAACTTCAATTTTTATTAAAAGCAAATAAATATCAGAATGATGGTCAAAAGAATACTATGTATTTCAATATTCATTCAAAATTGATGGAGTATTACAGTGCCAATAACAATTTGAGAAGAGCAAAAGAAGAGTTAGACTTAATAGAGCCGTATTTGAGTCAAATTCTTGGGGATCGTTTTGCAGAATTAAGTTATAACGGGGCAAAATCTAGTTACTTAATGGCTATAGGAGATTTAGATTCTAGTTTAGATTTTGCTCAAATTAAATTAGAAATTGCCGATAGCCTTGGTATTGAGGATGAAATTATGGGTTCGCATTTAATGCTTTCTGAAATTTATAGAAAAATTGGAGATTATGAGATGAGTCTAGAAAGTAAAGATCGGTATTCGAAAATGCGGGACTCTTTATATTATAGGAGCAATACGAATTCATTGGCATATTATAAATCACGTTATGATATTCAGGAAAAGGAGAAGGAGTTCTCAAAACAAAAATCGGATATTCGCCTTCTAGAAAAGGATAGCGAAACATTTAAGAATCTAATGTTTTTTGTGAGCTTAGCTATTATGTTGCTCTTCGGAATTGTTTTGCTTTATAGAAATCGTCAAAACTTGAATAGCAAAAAAAAGCTTCAGGAAGTATTCAGTCAGAAATTATTAGTTTCTCAAGAAGAAGAACGGCGGCGTATTTCTAAAGATTTGCACGATGGGATAGGGCAACAGCTTCTTTTAATTAAGAACAAGCTTATTCTAATAGGGGATCAAGAAACTAAGAAAATGGTTGATATGACAATTGATGAGATTAGAAATATCTCACGTGACTTGCACCCATTTGCACTTCAGGAACTTGGAATAACAAGAGCTATCGAGCACACCCTTCAGCGAATAGATGAAAACACAACCTTGTTTATTTCGTCTGAAATAGATAACATAGATGATTTATTTTCACCCGAGGAAGAAGTAAATATATATCGAATTGTGCAGGAGAGTTTGAGCAATATAATAAAACATGCGAATGCCGAAGCAAGCAAAGTTCTAGTTAAAAAGTACACCAATAATATTACAATTTCTATTAAAGACAATGGTGTTGGTTTTGATTTCCCGGCAAAATATCAAGACAAGAAGTCTCTTGGATTAAAAACGTTATTGGAACGAACAAAATTTCTGAAAGGGCAAATGAAAGTGATTTCGAAAAAAGAAAATGGCACACTTATAGAGTTTAAATTTCCAATACAATGAACAAAGATTCCATTATTACAGCAGATGACCATCCTCTTTTATTAAAAGGGCTCAATGATTTTTTACTAGAAAAAAAATACAACTTGATTGGTAGTGGAAATAATGGCAGAGAAGCCTTTGATGTAATTACCAAAGAGAAACCAGATATCGCCATTCTCGATATTCAAATGCCATATATGTCTGGATTGGAAATTGCCAAAAAGTGTAAGGCCGACGGACTAAAAACAAAAATTGTCCTGATTACACTGCACAAAGAAAGAGAATTATATCAAAAGGCGCAGGATTTAAATATTTTCGGGTATATTTTGAAGGAATTTGCACTTGAGGAGATTGAGAACTGTATAGATATCGTCTCTCAAGGCGATCACTATTTCAGTCCTAAAATTGTTGAGGTGCTGTCGGACGAATCCCCTAGTGAGAGATCTCTTCGTGAATTAACACCTTCAGAAAAGAAAATATTAAAATTAATAGCAAAAGACAAGACCAATAGAGAAATAGCATCATTGCTTTTTATTTCGTATCGTACCGTTGAAAAACATAGAAGTAATATTATCACTAAGCTTAAACTTAAGCCTAAAACAAACAGTCTTCTCATGTGGGCGAAGGAGCATCATCAAAAATTAAAATAAAGAGAATTGGATTGGCTTCAAATTACGTAATTCTACGTATTTCATGGCATAGAATTTTTATGCAATTTTACACTATGAAAATAACTATGTTGGAAAAAGAAAATAGGTTTTCTCGACGGAATTTGAAAAAGTTTGTATTTGTTTCGTTAGTTCTGTTCGTGGTTTCCATTGTTTTGTTGAATATTATCAATTACTTTATTTAGTTTATCATAAAGGAATTGTAAAAACAATCACAATAAAAAAACCTCATTAACTAGTTACTAGTTAATGAGGTTTTTTGTAAATATTAGTTGGGGTTTAAACTAAAGAAACTCGTTTAAAGCCAACCACAGTTGCATCACCTTTACTGGCTACATATTCGGAAACTGTCTTTGATTCGTCCATAATAAAGTTTTGGTCTAACAAAGCTTTTTCGTGGTCCATGGTTGTGTTATCTGCAATAAAACGCGCTACTTTTCCAGGTAGAATTCTATCCCATATCTGCTCAGGCTTACCTTCTGCTTTTAGTTCAGCTTTTAAGTCATCTTCTACTTTTGCAAGTATTTCAGGAGTCAATTGTGATCTAGAAATAAATTGAGGTACGTTTTTTAGTGTTTTACCTAATCGCCCCAATTCGATATTATCTTTTTCGATTACCGCAATTCTAGCTTCAGTTTCAGAAGCAACAAATTCTGGAGAAAAATCTTTGTAAGATAAAGTCGTTGCTCCCATAGAAGCTACTTGCATAGAAACACTTTTAGCAACTTCGGAAGCGCTATCAGACGCTTCTGAAAGTCCAGTTAAAGCACCAATTTTGTTGCCGTGGATGTAAGATCCAACAAAAGGAGCTTCTAAAATTTCAAAGCCTCCAATTTCTATTTTTTCACCAATTACTCCTGTTTGCTCAATAAGTTTATCGGCTACTGTCATCCCGTCAAAATCGGCTGCCATAAACGCATCTTTAGAAGAAGTGTTTAATGCAATTTCAGCCATTTTATGAGCCATAGCTATATAAGAATCATTTTTTGAAACGAAATCAGTTTCACAGTTTAAAGATACAATCACACCTTTAGTTCCATCAGAATTTACTTTTGCAATTACAGCACCTTCACTTGAATCTCTGTCAGCTCTCTTTTCAGCTATTTTCTGACCTTTTTTTCTTAGAATGGATATTGCTTTGTCAAAATCTCCTTCAGCTTCGACTAAAGCCTTTTTGCAGTCCATCATTCCGGCACCGGTTGCTTGTCTTAATTTGTTTACTTCTGCGGCAGTTATTTTTACCATCGTTATAAAATTTTAATAGTATTAAAAAAAGTCGTTTAATTTATTTTCTTCTGAAGAGAAAAGAACCAAACGACTTTCACTTTTTATTTGAGTTTTATTCTTCTTCTTTACTTGCTTTTGGGGCAACTGCTTTTTTACGAGTTGCTTTCTTAGCAGGAGCTTCAGCAGCAACGTCGGCTTTGTCGGCCTTTGGTGCAGCTTCGGCAGCAGGAACTTCAGCTTTTGGTTTATCAGCCTCAGCTTTAGCGGCTTTAGCGGCAGCAGTTTTTGCAGCGGCATCAGCAGCTTTTGCAGCGGCAGCAGCATCACTTTCGTCTTTACTGGCTTTTCTTTCAGCTAGGCCTTCTATTACAGCATTGGTAACCGATGTCATAATCTTATCAATAGATTTTGATGCATCATCATTTGAAGGGATTACGTAATCAATAACGCGAGGGTCACTGTTCGTGTCTACCATTGCGAAAATTGGAATCTTTAATTTTAATGCTTCTGCTACAGCAATGTGCTCACGTGTTGTGTCAACAACAAATAATGCAGCTGGAAGACGACTCATCTCGCTAATTGATCCTAAGTTTTTTTCTAGTTTAGCGCGTAAACGATCAACCTGAAGACGTTCTTTTTTAGATAGTGTTAAGAAGGTACCATCTTGCTTCATACGATCAATAGTGGCCATTTTTTTAACAGCTTTTCTAATGGTTACGAAGTTGGTAAGCATACCACCTGGCCATCGTTCAGTGATGTAAGGCATGTTGGCATTCTTTGCTTTTTCAGCAACAATGTCTTTAGCTTGTTTCTTGGTAGCTACGAAGAGAATTTTTCTTCCGCTGGCTGCAATTTTTATAAGAGCTTCGTTAGCTTCTTCAATTTTTGCAGCAGTTTTGTATAGGTTGATTATGTGAATACCATTACGCTCCATATAAATATACGGGGCCATATTAGGATTCCATTTTCTTGTTAGGTGTCCAAAGTGCACACCTGCTTCTAGTAAGTCTTTGACTTCTGTGTCGTTTGCCATTTTGTTTTAGTTTACGTTCTGTAATGTTTAGATGTCAATCTCCGCACGAAGCGTTTGATTTAGATGCTAAACTAAATCTACATCTTCCGTGGGACTCTCCCTGCGCAAAATGCTTCGGAAGATGTAGATAACAGCTTATTAATAATAAATTTATGAACTTAAGTTTCAATTGTATTTGAAACTGAAATGATACCGTACCACAAGAAATGCGGTACGGTATACATTTATAATATTAACGTTTAGAGAATTGGAATTTCTTACGGGCTTTTTTCTGTCCGAATTTTTTACGTTCCACCATTCTTGGGTCTCTCGTTAGCAATCCTTCTGGCTTAAGAACCAATCTGTGTTCTTCATTAATTTCACACATAGCGCGAGATAATGCTAAACGAATCGCTTCAGCTTGTCCTGTGATTCCACCACCAAAAACATTTACTTTAATGTCAAAGCTAGTTTCATTGTCAGTTAAAACTAACGGTTGTTTTACTTTATAACGTAATGTTGCTGTTGTGAAATAATTATCCAACTCACGTTTGTTGATCGTGATTTTGCCTTTTCCATCTGAAAGGTATACACGAGCTACGGCAGTTTTTCTTCTTCCTATTTTATGTAAAGTCTCCATCTATTATTTTAGGTTAAGGTTAATGGTTTTAGGCTTTTGTGCTTCCTGACCATGATCAGTTCCTACATATACCTTTAAATTTCTGAATAAAACAGCCCCTAATTTATTTTTAGGAAGCATTCCTTTAACAGATTTTTCAACAACCCTTGCTGGATCTTTTCCATACAATTCTCTAGCGGTCAAACTTCTTTGTCCACCTGGATAGCCTGTGTGACGTATGTACGTCTTCTCATCCCATTTGTTTCCAGAAAGAATGATTTTTTCGGCGTTTGTAATAATTACGTTATCCCCGCAATCAACGTGAGGCGTAAAATTTGGTTTGTGTTTGCCACGAAGTAATTTTGCAACTTCACTGGCAAGACGACCCAAAGTCTGGCCGTCCGCATCTACTAAAAGCCACTCTTTATTTACAGTGTTTTTGTTAGCAGATACTGTTTTGTAACTCAATGTATCCATTTCGTTTTTTGTCAATAGTTAATAAATAATTTTTTTTCCTCATTTAGAGGGGTGCAAATGTAATGTTATTTATTTGAACCGCAAGGGTTGGGGAATTAATTTTCTATGGCTTTGTTTCGTAAACATTTTCTAATGAAAACACTCAAATCTTGAAGATACTAGCGAAATAGAAAAATAGAAGTCTCCTATTTACATCAACCTATCATTTTAGGGTTTAAATTACTTATTCCATAGAGAGAGGTTTCAGACGTATCAATTTTACTTTTATAGCTTTGGAAGCGTTTAAAATAGTCCCCAATTTTATAGCGTGCATAGCAGAAGGAAGATTATTTCTTCACATTATTTAATGATATATGGGTTTTCATTCTTATAGTTTCTAATTACAAAATCAAGGGCGCTTTCTAGAATTTCTCCCATATTTGACGATTTTTTAAAGTTTACGTCTCCTGTAAGCCTAAGTAGGTCTTTTTTTAATTCACTTATTTTCTCTTTGGAAGAGATTTTATCTAGTTTCATACAATCTAGTAAATCCTTTAGGCGACCCTTTTCTCTAACGGCTCTTTTTGCCAAGAGAGAGCGCTCTTCTAATTTATACTGTTCAATCGATGAATCTTTCAGAACTTCCAGCGTCATTTTTACCAGTTTGTTGTTTTCTTTCAGAAACTGAGGTATATATACTTTTATTTTGCCTTCATAACTCTGCTGGTCGAAGTCGGTAGCTCTAATTCTATATTGAATTCTGTCAAAATCATGGGTCAATACCATCACATAATTATAGGAACGCATATCACCAAGAAGTCTAACAAAGCAACGTTCATTGAACTTCACAAATTCTTTTGCAATTTCCTTTTTGTCCTGCTCTGAGCATAGGTCCAAATTATTTTCAATGAAGTCATCTCCTGGAATTCCAGAAATATGTTCCTCAATTAAAGTATTCCCGTGTACGAGAAAATTAATTTGGTTAGGAGATAATATGTGCTCTAATTCAAGTCCATAAATTCTGGATGAATCTGCCTTTTTTACATAAAGAAAGATGTAATTATCATTTAAAATATTTCTCACTTTAATTCGAAACGGTTTTGAGTTGCCAAAAGTACAGTAGTCGATGCTGTCAATGGAAAGATAACGAAGAACAGCATCACTTCCATCTGCATGTAAGATGGTGTACATCCTTTTTAAACTGTGATCAATTTCCTCTCTGTCAAATTCGGAATAATAGGCGCTCACCCACAAGGTGTCATTTCCTTTCTCATCGTATATGGAAACAACTCCTTGGAATCGCAAAAGATCATCATAATATAACGGAATTTTAATGTTTCTGCCATTACGTGTCAAATAATCCGACAACTTTTTGGAAACTTTATACGTAGGTTTTTTTTTAGAAATTAGTTTTCTCATGAATTGTAGCAATAAAACCTAAAGATAATCAATAAAGAAGTGCAAATCTAAATCAGTTAAAAGTTAAAAAGAGCGTAAAATAGTTTTTCAATCTGTCACATAAGAATTATTTTATAGTCTATTAGATTAAACTAACCATTATGCATCAGAAACAGGTCTTGTTTTTATTCGTTTGTTTGTGCCATTGTTTCATAGCTTTTTCTCAGTCAGAAACAATTTCCGAAGCACCCACAACTGGGTCAGAAAAAAGGATCTATAGGACGAACTCGTTTGGGACTGCTGATGCGCCAAAAATTGACGGTATTATTGATGAAGCGGCTTGGGACGTGGTAGAATGGACTACAGATTATGTGCAAAATGAACCTGATAATGGTGCTGCTCCTACCGAACAAACTAAAATGAAAATCACCTACGATGCCAAAAATCTTTATGTGGCGTATAAGTGTTTCGATAAAGACCCCGATGGAATCGTAAAACGATTGTCTAGGCGGGATGGATTCGAGGGAGACTGGGTCGAATTCAATCTTGATAGTTATAATGACGATCGTACGGCTTTTTCATTTACTATAACAGCTGCCGGTGTGAAAGGCGATGAGTTTATTTCTAATAACGGGAATTTTGATGAAAGTTGGAACCCAATTTGGTATGTAAAAACGCAAATAGATGCAGACGGTTGGAGTGCTGAAATGCGTATTCCATTGAGTCAATTACGATTTGGTAATGACGAAGAACAAATTTGGGGACTGCAATCCACCAGAAGATATTTTAGAAATGAGGAACGCTCTCTTTGGCAACCAGTTGAAGCGAACGCTCCAGGTTGGGTAAGTGAGTTTGGTGAGCTGCAAGGCGTCAAGGGTATCAAACCACAAAAGCAGATAGAAATTCAACCGTATCTATTAGGACAGCTCGATACCTATCCTGAAGAAGAAGGAAATCCGTTTCAAGATGGAAGTGATTTTTCAGGTACCGGTGGAGTAGATGCAAAAATTGGAATTACGAATGACCTTACTTTGGATTTAACGATTAATCCAGATTTCGGGCAAGTAGATGCCGATCCTGGTGCAATAGCACTTGACGGATTTGAGATTTTCTTTCAGGAGCGCCGTCCGTTTTTTGTGGAAAATAAAAATATTTTTGACTATCGGTTTGCTGGGGGGCAGGATAATTTATTTTTTTCTCGGCGTATAGGAAGAAGCCCGCAAGGCTATTCCACGAGTGATGGAGCAAAAGGGGAATTCGAAGATGCTCCAACCAATACAACAATTCTTGGCGCTGCCAAATTTAGTGGGAAGACGAAAAATGGTTGGTCGATAGGATTATTAGAGAGTGTTACGGCGAAAGAGTTTGCGAAAATTGAGTTGGATGAGCGGGAAGATGTGCTCAATAATCTTCCAGTTCGAGGAGAATCTCGTAGAGAATTAGTAGAACCTTTAACCAATTATTTAGTAGCTCGAGCTCAAAAAGATTTTAATGACAGAAACTCCTTCATAGGAGGAATCTTTACAGCAACCAATCGAAAGTTGGAGGGAAACCTTTCTTTTCTGCACGAAAGTGCATATTCTGGCGGAATTGATTTCAAGCACAATTGGAAGGATCGTACTTTTTATTTTGAAGGTAATATGGTAGTTAGTAAAGTGAATGGGAGTGAGGAAGCTATTACGGCTACTCAACAGTCACTTACGCATCTATTTCAAAGAGTTGATGCGGGTCACGTTTCAGTAGATACGACTAGAACGTCATTAACAGGAACCGGAGGGAAGTTCGAAATAGGAAAAGGTGGAGGTGGTGATTGGAGATATAATTTAGGAGGTACTTGGCGTTCACCAGAATTGGAGTTGAACGACCTTGGGTTTTTGCGGCAGGCGGATGATATTCGTCAATATGCTAATATCCGTAGATTTTTTAATAAGCCTACGAGCTGGTATCGGCGGGCAAGCATAGGACTTGAACAGTTTTCAAGTTATGACTTTGAAGGGAACTACAATCGTATTCAGTACGAGTTAAATGGATTTGTCAATTACAAGAATAATTGGTGGACTGAATTTGGAGGTGCGCATAAACCACGAATTTATAGTAATACTGTCCTAAGAGGAGGTCCAAGGTGGCGCTGGTCAGATGAGAATTTTTGGTTTTTATTTTCGGGAACGGATCAACGAAAAAAGTTAAGTATGACCCTAGGATATGTAAATTCAAGAGCGGCACAGCAAAATTTTTCTCTAGACAGATATGTGATCCGTTTTAGATATCAACCTTTAGATGCTCTGAGTATATCCTTAGAAACGGAGTATGAAACAAACCCTAACAAGACTCAATACGTTTCCCAACAGGATTTTAATGGTGCATCTCGATTTATAACTAGTGAAATTGATTTTGAAACATTAAACGCAACCTTACGAATAAATTATACCATTAACCCGAACCTTACCATTCAATATTATGGGCAGCCTTTTATTGCAAAAGGAAGCTATTCCAATTTTAATTATGTAAAAAATCCATTAGCCAAAGATCTAAGGGATAGAGTTCAGCTATATAATAGTGAGCAAATTAGTCTTTCAGATTCTACTTATTTGGTTGATGAAGATATGGACGGAAATGCCGACTACTCCTTTGGCAAGCCAGATTTTTCCGTAGTACAATACCGATCTAATTTAGTGGTGCGCTGGGAATATATTCCGGGTTCTGAAGTGTTTTTTGTTTGGTCACAAGGGATTAACGGTTTTGATGAGAACGGTGACGCTAGCTTTAATTCAATAGTAAATGATCAGATATTTAAGCAACAACCTCAGAATACTTTCCTAATAAAAGCAACCTATAGATTTGTTCTTTAATAATTTTAGTTCCTTATCTTCATTCAATCGCTCCGTGTTTCTGTCTAACTGTGAAACTTCTTCGTAGAGTGGATCGTAAATTATTGTACTTTAATGTGCCTCTAGCCAATTTTCTCCGATACCAAGTTCTACGTCAAGTGGAACTTCCAATTTGTAAGCTCCTTCCATTTCAGATTTAATAAGAGTTTTTAGTTCCTCCAATTCGGGCCTATAGATATCAAAAACCAATTCATCGTGCACCTGTAATAACATTTTACTTTTGTAATTTCCTTCGGAAAGTTTTTTATGAATGTTGATCATTGCGATTTTAATAATGTCGGCAGCACTACCCTGAATAGGTGCGTTGACTGCATTTCGCTCCGCCGCGCCTCTTACAATCGCATTGCTTCCATTAATGGCTTTGAGATACCTTCGTCTGCCTAGAACAGTTTGAACGTATCCATTTTCACGAGCAAATTCTACTTGTTCACTCATGTATGAACGCAGCTTAGGGTAGGTTTGATAATAGGTTTCAATAAGTTCTTTGGCTTCAGTTCGAGATAAATCTGTTTGATTGCTTAATCCAAAGGCGGAAACTCCATAAATAATTCCAAAATTCACCGTTTTAGCATTCCCTCTTTGTTCGCGCGTTACTTCCTCCAAAGGAATATTGAAAACTTTTGCCGCTGTTGATGCGTGAATATCTTCGCCATCTTTGAAAGCCTGAATCATCGTCTCTTCTTGGCTCAATGCAGCAATGATTCGAAGTTCAATTTGTGAATAATCGGCAGCAAGTAAAACATAATCCTTATCGCGAGGGACAAAAGATTTTCTTACTTCACGTCCTCGTTCTGTTCTAATGGGAATGTTTTGAAGATTTGGATTATTACTAGATAACCTCCCTGTTGCCGCCACAGCTTGCATATAATCTGTATGAACTCTGCCGGTATGCTCTTCTACTTGAAGAGGCAGCGCGTCCACATACGTGCTTTTGAGTTTTGCAAGACCACGATATTGCAATACATCACGAATAATTTTATGGTCTTTCGCTAAAGAAGAAAGCACATCCTCTGCCGTAGAGTATTGCCCTGTTTTTGTCTTCTTTGGTTTATCGACAAGTTTCATCGTATCGAATAGAACTTCTCCTAATTGCTTCGGAGACGCAATATTAAATTCGATTCCCGCGCTCTCATAGATATCTTTTTCTAATGTTAAAATGTCTTTATCCAATTCGGTAGAAAGACTATTCAAAAAGGCTACGTCAAGATTTATTCCTTCGAGTTCCATGTCTGCCAATACGCGGAGAAGTGGCACCTCAATTTCATCAAATAATTTTTGAGTATTTGCCTCGCTTAATTCATTCTGAAAATGTTCTTTTAACTGCAGCGTAATATCAGCATCTTCCACAGCGTATTCAGTCTGTTTATCAAGAGGGACATCTCTCATTGATAATTGATTCTTTCCCTTTTTTCCAATTAATTCGGTTATTGAAACTGGAGTGTAGTTGAGGTACGTTTCAGCTAAAACGTTCATATTATGACGCATATCGGCATTTATCAAGTAATGAGCCAACATGGTGTCAAATAATTTTCCTTTTACGGGCATGTCATATTTACCAAGTACTTTAATGTCATATTTCAAATTCTGTCCAATTTTTTGAATCTCTTCAGCTTCAAAAAAGGGTCGGAGCTGCTCGATAAGTTCCTGGGCTTCCGATCGGCCTTCAGGAAATGGAATATAAAAGCCCTTTCCTGCTTCCCATGAAAATGCGATTCCAACCAATTCGGCTGTTAATGGGTTTAAGCCAGTGGTTTCAGTATCAAAACAAACACTTGTTTGTTTCATTAAATTTTGAATAAACAGTTTTGTCCCCATCCCGGGCTGCACTGTTTGATAGAAATGTTCGGTAGTAGCTATGGTAGCTCTGGAGCTAAACGCAGTTCCTTCTTGATCTGCTTCTGAACTAGCACCGTCACCTCCAAATAATGAGAACTGTCCAGCACCAGCAGAAGGAGTTGCAGCCGTTGTTGCGCTGTCTTTTTGTTTTGTCTCAACTGGCCCAGTTTTCTTGTTGGATGTTCCGGCAGAAGCCATGCCTTCGGCTGTGAATGTTTTTAAAAAATTATCTTTTAGACGTCTAAATTCAAGCTCTTCAAATATTTTAGTAACTCCGTTTATATCTGGTTTTGACATCTCAAAATCAGCTTCGTTAAAGTCAACAGGAACATCGAGGATAATTGTAGCAAGTTCCTTTGAAAGCATGCCAAGTTCTTTTGCGGCTTCTACTTTTTCTTTCATCTTGCCTTTTAACTCATGAGTGTTTTCAAAAAGTCCTTCCATGCTTCCATAAGCGGCTATAAATTTCTTTGCTGTTTTGTCACCAACTCCTGGAAGCCCCGGGATATTATCTGAGCTGTCACCCATCATCCCTAAATAATCAATTACTTGCAAGGGATCTTTTACTTCAAATTTCTTCTGTACTTCAGGAATCCCCCAAGTTTCATATCCTCCTCCAAATACCGGACGATACATGAAAATATTTTCGGAAACCAATTGCGCAAAGTCTTTATCAGGTGTCACCATAAAGGTTTTATAGCCTTCCTTTTCAGCTTTTTTTGCCAGTGTGCCTATCACGTCATCTGCCTCAAAACCCTCTTTTACCATAATTGGAATGTGCATCGCTTCTAAGATGTTCATTATGTGTGGGATAGCAATCTTAATGGCGTCTGGTGTAGCATCTCTATTTGCCTTGTATTCTGGAAACATTTCGTTTCGAACGGCACTCCCACCTTTATCAAAGCATACGGCCAAATGGTCTGGGCGTTCTCGCTTAATGACGTCTAGTAAGGAATTGGTAAAGCCTATGATAGCTGAAGTGTCCATACCTTTTGAATTGATAGTAGGGTTTTTTATAAATGCGTAATACCCGCGAAAAATCAAGGCAAAGGCATCAACGAGAAAGAGTCTTTTTTTATCGGACATGAATTATATTTTTGAATATTACTGTCTTTCCGAGCCCAGTCGAGGGGTGCATCGTGAAGCGAGAATTCGAAAGGAGTTCTCGACTGCGCTCGAACGGACAAATCGTTCGGTTTTCTACGTACCCAAATGTAAAAAGAAGCTTTCAGAATAAAGAATTTTCTAAAAAAAAGAAATCATTAATCTTGTTCTTCAAATTAAAGCACAATGTGTACTTTTCCGTCCTTGTACGACCGAAGCAATTTGCGAAGGCGAAAGTAAATAAGATCAATATGAATAATTTTTCAATTGCCATTCATGGCGGGGCAGGAACTCTAGTAAAAGGACTCATGACGCCACAGCTTGAAGATCAATATAAAACAGCCTTAAACGAGTCTTTGGAGGCTGGTTATACTGTTTTAGAAAATGGTGGAACTTCTGTCGATGCCGTCGAAACCGCAGTAAAGTTATTAGAAGATTCACCCTTGTTTAATGCAGGAAAGGGTAGTGTTTTCACTGCAGAAGGAACGCATGAAATGGATGCAGCGATAATGGAAGGGAAAGAATTAAATGCCGGTGCGGTGTCCTTAATAACAGGAATTAAAAACCCCGTTTCTTTAGCACGTGATGTAATGGATAAAAGTTATCACGTGTTTTTGGCTGGTGAAGGTGCGATGCGTTTTGCAAAAGACTCGGGCCATGCTATTGAAAAGCCAGACTATTTTTACGATGAGGTTCGCTATCAGCAATGGTTGGGGATAAAAGATAGTAACACATTTCAGCTGGATCACAGTGCGAAAAAAGAAGGTAAGTTTGGAACTGTAGGTGCAGTTGCTTGCGACCAGAACGGTAATATTGCAGCTGCAACATCAACAGGTGGAATGACCAATAAAAAATGGGGTAGAGTAGGTGATAGTCCGATGATAGGTGCGGGAAACTATGCAAATAATAACACTTGCGCAGTAAGTTGTACAGGAAGTGGTGAGTTTTTTATTCGAGGCGTCGTAGCCTATGATGTTTCCTGCTTGATGGAATTTAAAGGTTTATCTGTAGCCGATGCTGCTTCAGAAGTAATTCATAAAAGAATTCTAAAAATTAAAGGAGATGGTGGGCTAATTGCTGTGGACGCCAATGGCAATATCTCGATGCCTTTTAATACAGAAGGTATGTATAGAGGCAGTAAGACTTCCAAAGGAGAAAAGTATATTGCTATTTATAAAGAATAGAGTGTCACAGTTATCTTAAACAGGTTATTGGAGGGTTTCGGCTTCGGTAACATTATAGCCTAGAGGTGATATTTTAATTTTTTTCTTCCTGATATTAAAACGGTCACCATTTGCCAAAATATGGGTTTTTAGATTCGTTAGAGACATATTAGTACCGTCTTCTAAAATCTTATGGTTGTTATGTCTGGCTTTTCTAGCGTTAAATACAATGACCATCCCAGAACCAATTACTTCAACCTCCTCTCCATCTTTTATCACCAAGCCCGTATCCTCAGCCAACCCGATTCCTAATAATTTAGGATACTTTGCAACTGCTTCAGCTAAACGTCCAAATCTACCTCTTCTAATAAAATGTGAATCAATTATCAAGTCAGGAATAAAATTCATTCCAGCGCTCAATCCAACTGCTCCTTTTATAAAAGCCTCGGTGCTACTACCTCCGGTAATCATTTCACGAGACATACACATTGCCCCGGCACTTGTGCCAGCTATAACAAGAGGTTCATTTTTATAACGATCCATCATTATTTTATGAAGTGATGTTTCCCCTATTTTTTCAGTAATATTTGATTGATTTCCCCCTGAGAACATGATACAGTTGGCTTCTTTAATCAATTCAATGTTCACTGGGTCTTCGGAATCTTCTCGCTTACGAATATCCATTACATGTAAATTGGTACATCCTAATTTACCAAAAGCTGAAAGATAATTCTCGCCAACTTCCTTAGGAATCCTTGAGGCCGTGGGTATTATAATAATGAGTGCGTCTATTCCGCCACTTTCTTTCACAACTCGGGAAAGAATTCCATCCAGAATGTATTCTAAGTGAAAAACCTCACTGGTTTCAATGCCTTTATCCTCATTTCCTCCAATGGGAATTAATATACCTTTTGCACTCATAGGGATTATTTTATAAGAAGGCAAAAATAGGAGTTTTGTTCTGAAAAAAATTATATATTTATAATCTTTCATCTATCTCTGATATTGATAGAGAGGATAGTTGTAATGCGACTTTGCTGTTTTAATCTGATTTTTACTCTAGGAAGAATAGTTTATCGTGCATTTCGAAACACTTAATTAAAAGACAAACCAAATGAAGATAAGAGAAATAAACGCCATGCGTGGCCCAAATTATTGGTCAGTTCGTCGCCATAAGCTAATTGTTTTAGTATTGGACCTAGAAGATATGGAAGAACGACCATCAAACTTAATTGATGGGTTTGCGGCAAGATTAGAGGCAATGTTTCCTAGTATGTATGAGCATCGCTGTTCTGAAGGAGTTCCTGGCG
>Ga0208544_10001130_pt1 | contig 18975 bp, 18 predicted proteins | sample DEB08_DNA_9_FD_184526 | JGI IMG/M metagenome (GOLD analysis project Ga0208544, IMG submission 184526) | Aqueous microbial communities from the Delaware River and Bay under freshwater to marine salinity gradient to study organic matter... | ecosystem: Environmental > Aquatic > Marine > Coastal ... | reverse complement strand
AAGAACATCCGCCGCAAGACCCGGCAAACCTATTCAGCTGAAGAGAAGATCCGCATTGTATTGGCAGGCTTGCGCGGCGAGGAAAGCATCTCGGTGCTATGCCGCCGGGAGGGTATTGCTGAGAGTGATCTCTTTTCCGATCACATCCGGTCATCCATCGCAATGTTATCCCCAAGAAACGAATCCGGGTCGCCAGATCGTGCGGGATTTTTGACAAGCTTTGCATTAGGTTAAGTCCAACACGGTCCACATCGCACAACACCGCAAGGCACCAACCGTTGCCGCACTTTGTGAACGGTTCTTTCAAGCGCATGTCATGGAACGCTGCAAACCCAGCACGCAAGGCGAGTACCGCCGCGCCATTGATATGTTTATCAATCCAGCACTTGGAAGCTTCAAGCTTGTAGACCTTGAACGCAAAGACGTCGCAGAGCTGCACCACAAGTTCCGCGACAAACCCTATCAGGCAAACCGAACGCTTGGCGTATTGTCCAAGATGTTTAACTTGGCCGAAATCTGGGGCTTGCGGCCAGAAGGTTCAAATCCCTGTCGCCACGTTCCCAAGTACCGCGAGCACAAGCGCGAACGCTATTTGAGCCAAGCCGAATTGCAGCGGTTAGGCCAAGTCTTGTCGGAGGCTGAACAGGATGGCAGCGAAGGTCATCAAACCGGGCGCGTGATCAGATGCGATTGCGCGCCCTTCTTATTCACCACAGTTAAGGACTAAATATGTCAAACCAACCTGCCCATAAGATCAAGCTGGGCCTGATCACCGCGACCATCTGGGACAATGACGGATCATATTCCGTCGATATGGCCCGCTCTTACAAGACAGACCAGAAAGAATGGAAGAACACATCTGGGTTCTTCCACAGTGATCTGTTGAACGCCGCCAAATGCGCAGAACGTGCGGAAATTTGGATCAGCCGACAACTCGCTACTAGCAAGTAAACTATCGGAGCCGGGCGTCAGCGCCCGGCCCCAAAACATAAGCTGCCCCGCCGGAGGCACTTATACAGGGTGCGCAGCACCCGTTCTTCACATCATTGAAAATACTATCGGCAAACGCCGGAACCAAGGTGGGTATTGTAACACCCACCTCCACGAATACGAAAGCGAAGGTCAGCGTAGATGGAAGCAGTTAAGCAAAATGGATGATCCCAGAGCGTCAATATCCTGAAAAATTGCTAAGGATTGGCTACGATGGCTTTTTCCGCACGGAGGGTGGCGGCGGCGCGCCTGCGCGCGCGACCTTTCCCGCTAAATCTATTGAAATCATCGCATCAAGCGCAAGCCGGAAACGCGGATCACGGTTGGCGCGACGTTTAAGCTTTTGCACCTGCCATTCTAAAACAAGGGTTTCGCTAACCAGAAATGTGGAGGCAGAGGCAGGGTTTCCCGTTAGATAGGCCACTTCACCGACGAAGCTGTTTTTCGGAATCGAAAAACAGCTGCCGAGCTTTTCGACGGCGACAGTGCCGTCGATAATGTAATACAGCGTGTCAACTGTGGTGTCAGCGGTGGTAAGCCGATACCCTGCCGGGCGCGTCACACGGATTGTCGCCTTCATCAGCTTCCTGAAATCGCCCGGTGGCAGAACATCGAAATACGGGTAAATGTCACGGAACTCTCTAGGTACGGCCCATGCCGATCGTCGATAAATTAAACCCAACATGCCAATTAAGTTCGCCGACCCTGTCGCAGCACTCGCCCAGATTGCCGGCCAGAGGGGCGCATCATCGACGACCGCATAATACCAGATATACAGCGCCGTTCCGATCAAGAGCATGGTGCGCAGGATGATCTGATTAATGATCAGATAACCCAGTACAAACATACCAGCCGCGGCGAGCACCAAAAAATCAGAAAATAGCATGTCTTCCATGGATCGATTGCTGCCCTGAATTCGCATAGGTCAAGATGATAGATGCAACCAACACCAGAACAGAGCAGCAGGCAAGAACAGCCCATCGAACTGGACGTTGCGGACCAGATCAACCATAATTCAGACGATGCGCAAAACCGTCGGACACGCACAAAATACAGAACGGAACATTAATATGTCTCTCGAGATCGTCGATTTAATCGGCTTTGCTGCATCGGCTTTGGTATTTCTGACATTTTGCATGCAAACTCTTTTGCCTCTGCGCATAATCGCGATCGCCTCAAACGTCCTGTTTATCGCCTATGGTATTTTTGCCGGGCTTGTTCCGATCCTTATTCTGCACGCGGTATTGTTGCCTGTGAACATTTGGCGCACCGTCCAGCAGGTCCAGATGCGCCACCGAATCCGCCGGATGTTCAAAAAAGCGCCTGACACCGACATGCTGTTGCCTTTCATGAAAGCGATCAACTTCGCCGCAGGGTCGGTGATCTTTCGCTGCTGCGATCCGGCTGACCGTTTGTTTGTCGTTCTGGAGGGCGAAGTTCTTGTCGAAGAATTTGAGCGCACTATCGGAAAGGGCGAGATTTTTGGCGAAATTGGCCTGTTTTCTGCAGAAGGACAACGGAACGCGACAGTGCGCGCCGTAGGGCCGGTCTCCGTTGCATGGATTGACCGGGCAACCGTCATAAAGCTGTTCGCGGATCAGCCTGATTTTGCCATTGCGCTGACCCGGCTGATTACGGCGCGTCTTTCTGAAAACCAGCACACGTTAACCGCGCGGCTGGCGTCAGCGACGTGACTGAACACGCGGCCGTCAGTTTTCTTGATGCCAGAAGCTTGACCGCAACATAGGCGGCCACTTCTTTCGGGCGGATGCCGCCTACGCAATCCCGGCGATCTACGAAAGACTGGAAAAGGCAGATTATTCCTATGTCATCCGGCTGCCCGCGAACACGGTACTCAAGGAAAAGATCGCACATCGGCTGACGCGGCCAGTGGGACGTCCGTCGCAGACCAAGGTCAAGCGGTTCTTCGAGGATTTCCGATAGTCTCATGTTCCGAACCAAGCATACTAAACCGTCGGCGCTTCGCTATCATGCGACAAAAAGCCCGGCACGACCCCAAAAGCTCTCATTTAAATAAATCTTTACCGGTAGAGGCGAGTTCTATTTAATCAGTTAAATATTTAGGAGAGTTATTTTGCCAGCTGATTTCAATCTTCTCGAACGTATTGATCCGTCTCCCCTGCTGGGATCGCCACGACAGCTGCTAAATAGCGAGATTGACGGTCTTTGGGCGCTCTTCGTCGAGATCAACAGCCGGTGGCGTCTTTTTCACACGCGTGATGCAGAGATCGAGGTACCTGATGCAAAAAATCTGCATTCCAGCTGGCTGGAACTTGTGACCTTGCGCGCCCAGCCGCATCAATACCCTAATTGTCTGCAGCAACTGCCCTGTTACGTGGAGGAATATGTAAACGCACTTAGTGTGATCGCGGCTTTGTGCAGTCACGACGACTCAGAGTATGCACTTGACCCGTTATTGGCGGTCACAACACAGCCGGAAAATTCCCGAATCTGGCACGCGCGCAAGTTTGTGGTCGAGGAATTCATGACCGTGATGATCGTCGCCGGCGGATTCAAAGAATTCGGCGGCCATAATTACGACGGCTTTCTTGGCGGATCGCGCTTTAACGAGGTTACGCAAATCGTGGCCCCCTTGCCAAGCGAACGTGGCAGCGCGGGGACAACATGGTGAGCGGTGATAGCGATTTCGATTTTCTGCTTGTTGGCTCTGGTGTGGCTGCGGCAACGGTCGCCATGCGGCTACTTGCGCGCGACCCGAGAACGTCGATCCTGATGCTGGAGGCAGGCGACCGGATTCCATCGCGTGATCGCGGCCTGTGGTGGGATTATGTGACTAACAATAAATTACCCTACGATTATACCTATGACCACGACAACCCGGACAATGATACGTCAGGTTCGGGGCAATCATCGATTGGCAATGTCCGTTTCGAGATGCACAAATCGCGTATAACGGCCATGGGCGGGACGACGATGCATTGGGGCGGATGGTCGTTGCGAATGAAACCGGAGGACTTTGTGCTGTGCACCAATACCGGTAAGGGCGGCGACTGGACCTTCTCCTACGACGAACTCGAACCTTATTATTGTCAGGCAGAAGACATTTTGTCTGTTTCGGGTGGTGACGAGGAAGGTGGCGCACCGCGCAGCCAGCCTTACGGACAGCCGGCCTATCCTTGGCAGTCCGCAGACGAAGACCTCAAAAATGCCTTCGACAAATCGCAGCTTGTCAGCGGGCGTATGCCGTTGGCTCGTTACAGACGATGTATGACAACCGGAACCTGCCGCTATTGCCCTGTGGGTGCGCGGTTCAGCGCACAATACCTGGTGGAAGACCTTGAAAACGGCGCGTATCCCAACTTTGTTGTGCGCACCGGGATCACAGTCACTGGTCTGGACATGGACGGCAAACGGCGCGTCTCTGGCGTCTCCTATCTTGACCGCCATCAAGGCAACGCACCAGGCAAGGCGACGGCCAAAACCGTTATTGTTTGCGCCGGAGCATTCGAGAGCCCAAAGCTCTTGCTTCGCTCGCGTACCGATGGGCACGAGAATGGTATAGGTAATAACAATGATCTTGTCGGGCGCTTTCTGGTGTCCCACTCTTTTCTATCGATCAAGGCCTCAAAACCCACCAACAAGGACAGGGTTGCCAGCGAATTCGGTTTCCCGACGCTGATGTCACGTTCTTATGATACAGAAGAGTGGCAGCCAAAGGGTAAGATCTTCCTTTTTCGCAACCAAAACACGCCAAAAGTGAAATGGGAACACATGATGCATGCGGGAAAGACGCGGGCAGAAATGGATGCAATCGCGACTGGCAAAATGGAAGTGGGACTGAGCGCGTTCTATGAGGAATTCGGGTGCAAAAATAACCGCCTGACGCTAAACACAAACGGCAGGACGGATCAATTCAACCTCCCGCTACAGACCATATCGTTCAGCCGAGATAAGCAGGTCAAAGATAATGCAGGTTGTTTGTTGAATGAAATGGCTGGAATTATGAATAATCTCGATGGCTACACAATCGTGGACGATAGCGCAAAGCTCGAGGGCGCGGCAGGGTATCATGCCTCCGGCACCTGTCGTATGGCCGATAGTCCTGAAAATGGTGTCACCGATGGAAATCAACGGGTCTATGGGACCGACAATCTTTATATATGCTCGAACGCCGTTTTCCCCTCGATCGGGGCGGTCAATCCGACGCTCACATTGACGGCGGTCGCCCTTCGGCTGGCGGATCACCTTGGCGCCTGCACGACAGCACCCCAAGGCGACGAAGCATGAGCTTCGATAACGCCAACACAGAAAACTTCGCCGGTCTCGTGGAACGGTGGAAGTGCATCAATGATGACACAATATTTGATCGCGACAGCGCTGTAGACTGGCTTGAAGACGCGCTTCATGCCGCGATAAAACTGGAATTCTCGACAATTCCGCCGTATCTCTGTGCGCTTTGGTCGATCAAGGACCAATCAGACCCGATTGCACGATCAATCCGCAGCGTCGTGCAGGAAGAGATGCTTCACATGGCTTTGGCCTGCAACATGCTGGTCGCCATCGGGGGCACACCCAAGATCGCCGACCCCGCATTCGCCCCCGTCTACCCCGGAAAGCTGGCGGGAGGTGTCCATGACAGTCTCGTTGTGCGCCTGACGCATCTGTCGGATGCGGCGCTCGAGGATTTCCTGCTGATCGAACGTCCAGAGCGCGACATGGCAAATGAAACCCAGGCGCTCAAAGATGCGGTGCATTTGCCCGAAGCGGATGAAAACGACAGCACGATCGGAAAGTTCTACGATCTGCTTGTCACGGCCTTCGACAAGGTCCAGCCGGAGTTTGAGACAGAGCGCCAGATATCGGGCCCGCTGGCATGGTTCCCCGTGCGTAACCTTGACGAGGTGCGCAAGGCAGTCGATCTGATCAAACATCAAGGCGAAGGGTCGACCAGCGACCCGAGCGAGGCAGAGGACGGCGAACTGGCGCATTTCTACCGCTTTCTTGAAATCCTCAACCGGCGCAAGATCGAGAAGCAACAGGACGGTCGCTGGGGCTTCGGCGCCGAAATACCTGCGGTCGAGGTTTACCCTATGGCCGAAGTCCCGCCGCACGGTTTTGACGAAGACCGGATGCCGGCACATGCCAGACAGCTTGTCGATGCATTTGACGGGCAATACGCGAAACTGCTGGCGCAACTTGGCGACCTGTGGGCGCGCGGTGAGCAGGGACAACTTGTCGGGGCCATCGAGACGATGTTTTCACTGCAAGGCCCCGCGCGTGAACTGATGCAGATCGAGATCGCAGGGCAAGCAGGTCAGACTTATGGCCCCTGCTTTCGCATAAAGGAGATCACCGCATGACCGCTCCCCAAGCACAGCAGATCGAGACCCGCCTTTTATTCCGGATCGTCATCGAAACCGATTTCGGGAACGGGCGCATCAGGATCATCGACGGCACACCGTGGGGGAAGTTGGTGAACGTGGCCGTATCAGGGGGGACCGTGTCGGGCCCTGCCGTGTCGGGACGTGTGTTGAATATGGGGGGCGATTGGGGCGTGCAGCACAAGGTCGAAACCGAAACCGGCACCCTCCACGTTACCGAACTTGACTGTAAACTGATGATCGAAACCGATGATAGCGATCCCGCCCTTATCGAAATGACCTATGGCGGTGTCAGCTTCGAAACCACCGACAAGCAGTCATACTTCCGGACCACACCACGCTTTCGGACCGCTGATCCGCGCTACGAGGCACTGAACCGGACGGTCGCCGTGGCGCATGGTTTCCACCGCGACAAAGCCGGACCGATCTATGATGTCTACGCGATACTTTAAAGGCGGCTAAATTCGCCGCAACGCAATTTTGGAACCCGTGGGGCGCTTGCACTTTGACTTGTCAGAATTGCCAGACTGAAAACCGTGTCGGCCGCAAGTTCTGCGCATCTTGCGGGCAGTCCCTTTCGCAGGTCTGCGCTGATTGCCGGTTTGAAAACGATCCGGGTGACAGGTTTTGCGGTGGCTGCGGAAAGGGGCTCGGTGCGTTGGCATCGCCTGCGGAGCGGACAACTCCGCCACCCTCTCCCGAACCTGCCTTGCGCGAACGCAGGCAGGTGACCATCCTGTTCGCGGATATTTCATCGTTTACAAAGATTTCCAGTTCTCTTGATCCCGAGGACACCTGTGCTGTCCTGCAACAGTTTTTCTCGATCGTCGATAGTGTGATCGAACGCTATGGCGGGACGATCGACAAGCATATCGGCGATGCTGTCATGGGGCTTTTCGGTGCGCCGATCGCCCATGCCGACGACCCTTTGCGCGCCGTGAAGGCTGCCGCGGAAATCCACGAACAGGTCGACATTCTCGAAGAGTCGCTGCCCCACCCTTTCAAGGTGCATATCGGTATCGCTGCAGGCGAGGTCGTTGCAGGCGGTATCGGAGACGACGAACGCGCTGCCTACACCGTGATCGGCGATTCCGTGAACCTTGCCGCTCATCTGCAAGAACATGCCGGCGCGCGTGAAACCGTCATTTCACAGGCCGTTCACAGCAGCGTTGCCGGTTACTTTGTCTGCGATCCGTTCGTCATGCCTGACGCCCTGCCCAACGGCCAGAAGGCATGGCTTGTCCGCAGCGCAAAGAGCGGCTTGGACAATGCAGCGGTGGAACCGATTGTGGGGCGCGAACGCGAATTGCGGCATCTGGAGGCGCTTCTGGAAAGCGCGCGCATGGAAAAACGAGGCGAAGCCCTCTTGATCCGTGGCGAACCAGGTATTGGGAAAACCAGACTTGTACAGGAATTTCAGCGGCTTGCGCAGCAAAGAGGATACAGCAACCATTGCGCCCAGGTTCTTGATTTCGGCGCCGCGACCGGTCAGGATGCCATCCGGATCATCGTCCGGTCGCTCTTGGGGATCGCAGAGACATCCCCGAAGGAACGCCGCGCCGAAGAGATCGCGCCGCTGCTTGCCCGTGGTTTTGTTGGCACCGAGGCCGTGCCATTCCTTTATGATCTGATCGAAGCCCCTGCACCGCCCGACGTCGCGATGCGCTACGACGCAATGGACAATGCCACACGCCTTGCCGGAAAGCGTGCGACACTGTGCAGGCTCATTTCAGATGCCGCCGCAGACGTGCCCTTGATGATCACGGTCGAAGACTTGCACTGGGCGCAATCGGTGACGCTCGATTATCTTGCAGAAATTCTCGACGGCATCACAAATCAACCTGTTGTCGTTTTGATGACAAGCCGGCTTGAGGGTGATCCCGCGGTCGGGGCATGGCGCAACGGTTTGCGTGGCGTTGGGCTTTTTGCGATGAACCTCAACCCGCTGGGGGAAAAAGCAGCGGTGCAGATGGCTACACAATACCTTGGCAAATCCACAAAGTTCGTGCGTGACTGCATCACGCGGGCTGATGGCAACCCGTTATTTCTACAACAGCTTTTGCGCAGTGCCGACGATCAGGGCGGGCAGCATCTGCCTGCCACCATTCAAAGCCTTGTCCTATCCCGCATGGACCGGCTGTCGCGGCCTGAAAAAAAGGCGCTTCAGGCGGCCTCTGTCGCAGGTCAACGTATTGATCAGCGCATGCTGGATCACCTTTTGGGGGCATCCGGTTTTGACACCGGTCCTTTGCTGGACAGCCAGTTGATGCGCGCCGATCATGATGATCTTGTGTTCACACACTCCTTAATTCGTGACGGGGTCTATTCATCGCTTCTCAAGCACTCGGCGCGCGATTTGCACAATCGCGCTGCAGCGTTCTACGAAACACGTGATCCGATCCTGCACGCCGAACATTTGGACAAAGCCAGTGATCCGGCGGCAGCTTCGGCTTATCTGGAGGCCGCACGCGGCGCCTTGGTCGAGCATCACACGAGTCAAGCCATGTTACTGGTGGATCGGGGCCTTGCAGTTTCCACCACTGCCCCGGTCAGCTATGCTTTGCAAATTCTGAAAGGTGATATCCATCAGGCGATTGATCAGAACACGGAGGCAGTCAAAGCCTATAAGGCCGCGTTAGAACTGGCGGGGCCGGAAAGCGAAAAATGCGTCCCGATCATCGGGATGGTGCGCAGCATGCGTGACGGTCATCAGTTGAAGGACTCTCTCAAGCTGCTGACGACCGCGCAGGACATTGCGACGCGACTGAACCAACCGGCTTATCTGGCCCAGATCCACGCGCAGCGGGGCAATCTGTATTTCCCGCGCGGACAGGTTGATGCCTGCCTCGAAGAACAAAAACAATCGTTGCAACACGCCATCGCCGCAAGATCACCAAAGCTGGAGGCGGAGGCACTTTCAGGACTCGGAGACGCCGAATACATGCGCGGGCGCATGGCGGCGGCGAATGTACATTTCACAGATTGCGTAAAGCTTTGCGAGCAGCATCAATTCCTTGCAAACCAGATACCAAATCTTGCACTGCGTGGGCTTACCCATTTTTATTGTGGGTTGCCCGAAACCTGCATTGCAGACTGTGAGCGTGCCATTGAGATGGCCAAAGGGGCCCATCAGTTGCGGGCCGAATTGGTTGCGCGCACCGCATTGGCACCTGCCCTTGTCGAAATGGCCGAATTTTCCCGTGCACATGTGCAATCACAATCTGCAAGTGATGTCATCGAAGCACTTGGTGCCCACCGGTTCCTTCCGCAGTGTCTGGCTTTCAAGGCAAAGATCGCGCAGGCTGGGGGGCAAGACCAGAAGGCAATCGCTTTCGCGCATGACGCGGTCAGGCTCAGCGAACAAAGCGATGCTGGCCGTAGCTTCACCGGCCCTTGGGCATATGGCACACTTGCGATTGTCTGCGACGACGACACCACGCGTCAGAACGCATTGGCGACAGGCCGAAAGCTGTTGGAAGATGGCTGTGTCAGTCACAATCATTTCTGGTTTTACCGTGACGCGATCGAAGCACAACTGCGTAGTGGTGACTGGCTGTCGGCGCTGGCAGATGCCGAAGCACTGAAGTCTTACATTGCGGCCCAGCCGATCCGCTGGGCCGAATATTACATTACCATTGCCCAAATCGTATGTGGCGCGCAACTTGAAGGCATGTCGGACGACCGCATAGTGCAAGCCAGTTCGCTCAGGGCTGCGATGGAACAGGCGCGATTGCAGTTGGCGGTGCGCCGCCTTCTGGACGACACACTACCTGCAGCGCGAAGGGTGCGGGGCTAGGTCATCGGTCCGATGTACCGAAACAGAGGAACCATCAGGCCATCCTGATCTTTGACCAATGACGTGAAGCTCCGCATGGTTCTGGTGAAATAGGGATACGCACCGAATTGTGCTTCAAGATCCGGATTGGGATAAAGGCCGCGATAGATCACTGTTTCCATATGAATTGTCCTGCCGTCGCTGCCGGTTGTTTCGCCATCTTTATGGATGGTATCAAGCGCAACTGCGATCACATGGTATTGATGGCCATATTTGTAGTATTCGTATTTTCCAAGCTTGAAATCATGCATGTCAGAATCCTTCTTGCACATCTGGTATTCACTCCGCCGCAGCATCCACTGCGGTATGCTCACTTTTATGGCCGGACAGGCGGACATTGGCCGCTAGCAGCTTGCGGCCGGTGTCTTCGCTGAGCGCGCGTTCGATAAGAATTGCGAAATCGCTGTCCTTTTTGCGCAGGGCGTTCAGGGTCTCGGCTGGAACGGAAAATATCGTCGCTTCTTCGTCCACAATGACCGTGGCGCTTGCCGGTCCTTCGCGCAGCACATTCATTTCCCCGACGAATGCCTCACTGACGGATCCAATTATTTTGTCACCACAAGAAACCGTCGCACGGCCCGTCAGCACATAGCTCAACTGCCTGACCGGTTCACCTTCGGTGGTCAGAACAAACCCGATAGGTGCAGTAAACAGATTTCCCGCGTTCAGAAACCGGCGCAACATGACACGAGGCGCTTCGGAAAGGACATTTTCAGTGAGTTTCAATTCCTGCTCGGAAAAGCGAATACGGTAATTGGAGATGAACATGCGCGTCAGGCCGACAAGGCTGATCACGATCCAGAATATCTGAATTATCGCTGCCGAGAGGTTGAACGAAACCGTCAGGCTAAAAAGTACAAGCGTGGCAGCGGCGAGATTTAATATTGTATAAAGATACCCCGAACCCCGAAGGATGCCAGCCTGCAAGAGGCCGTACGAAAAAAGGTAGATCGCCACCCCAATGTGGCCAAGCCAATTAAAGACCTCTGAATAAAACTGTGTCATCCACTCCCCGTTCAGTGCGCACTTGAGGTTTGATTACTCATTAGTGGACCGACTGGACGGTGATCACAAGGAAACAGTTTCTACATTTCGGAACCACCGTTTCGGTCACATAACTACACCTGCCTTTCTTGCCTCATGCGTTACGCGGATTGTGTCTTGTTCAATGATCGGCCCCTCATCAAGGTCGGCCGTTACATAGTGCGCTGTTGCACCAATCAGTTTCACACCGCGTTCAAAGGCCTGCTTATAAGGGTTTGCACCTTTGAAACTCGGCAAGAAGGAGTGGTGGATATTGATAATGCGGCCTGACATTTTTCGGCACATCTGATCGCTCAGGATCTGCATATACCGCGCTAAGACAACGAGCTCAGCATCGGACTCCTCAATCACTTGCATAATCCGCGCCTCGGCGTCTGGCTTATTCTCTTTAGTGACTTTGATGTGATGAAATGGGATGTCATGATTGACGACCAGCTTCTGATAATCGGTGTGGTTTGAAATAACGGCGACAATATCAATCGGCAGGGCACCGATGCGCCAGCGATACAGCAGATCGTTCAAACAATGCCCGAAACGCGACACCATGATCGCAACCTTCATTTTTGTGGCTTGGTCGTGGATAGCCCAGTCCATCTCAAATTGCGCGGCGGTTTCGTTGAAACGACCGCGCAGGTCATCCATATCCAGGGCGTCGGGCGCTTCGAAACTAACGCGGGTGAAAAACGCGCCCGTGATTGGGTCATCAAATTGGGCACTGTCGGTGATGTTGCAATCATGCTCTGCAAGGCATGTCGAGATTGCTGCGACAATACCAATGGTAGAAACGCATGACACTGTAAGTGCAAAGTTGGGCATTATTGGCTTTCAAAATGGAGTGTGGCGGAAGGACCGAAATTCAGGTTGCGGTATTATTCAATCGGGCGATGAATTTTTCCAGCTCGTCATCGCTGATTTTTACGGAATGGTTTGTGGCGGGATAGGCAGCCCCATCGACATCGGTCTTGAACTCGCGGAACGCGGCAATGCGTTCTTGCTGCAGACGGTCGAATTCGCCAGCAAAATTGCGGTACGTCTTTGCGTGGCGCGGCTTATGGCCCGTAGTGCACCCCAATACGTCTTCGGCGAATAGGTATTGCGCGTCAGCATGCGGGCCAGCCCCCATGCCGAGTAAAACAAGGTTTGTGCGTTTTGATATCTCAAGCGCGACGCGATCAGGAACGACTTCCAGTTCCACGCCGAAACAGCCGATGTCTTCGAGTTGTCTGACGTGGTCCAAAACCTGCATTGCACTCTCAGCGGTTTTTCCCACGGCTTTAAAGCCGCCGGTCCATGTTGACTTGGACGGGATCAGACCAACGTGGGTCACAACAGGAATTCCATCATCAGCGAGCGCTTTGATCGTGCCCATGGATGATGCACAATAGACGCAATCGCCGCCTGCTTGCATCGCGCGGTGCGCTGCACGTTGGTAGTCTTCAAGCGTTACGAGTTGGCCGTAAAGCAGCCCGACTTGCACAAAACAATTTCCCGCCGCCTTACGCATTTTTTTGTTCCAAGCGGGATCAATGATCGACAACATATCAATCCCTGCCGCCGCCGCCGCCGCGGCCTCATCGGGCGTCTCCACGTATAACATCGTCAGTTGACGCTTGCCCTTTAGCGCTCGAATAGCGCGCCAACGACAGATTTTGTGAGCCCAGTGACAAGCGGATACCCTTGGATGTTTGATCATTTGGGAACCGTGCACTGACCGTTGGCAACGGTTGGTTGAACGGTTCTGAACGGTCAGTTTAAGGGATTTGAACGGTTGGAGAATCCACGTTGATTTCGCCGGGATGCGCCGGGGAACGGTACTTATGCTCAGCAGCAGAAAATGGGGCTGAGCTGCGTGGTTTCACGGGCAAGGTGGGATTTCAGCGTAAGCTTGCACGTTGCGCTGTTGCCACAGTGGTGAACTTGGTTCTACTGCTTCCACAGTGCTTCCAGCGTTGTCTTGGAAACGCAAAAAGCCACCCGAGGGTGGCCGTTAGCGTGTTGATATTATTGAGAGATACTGGTTGCGGGAGCTCAATTTGGACACTGTTTCAAGAAACTTCGAGAAGTGCAGGTCGCCAGATGAAACGAGCCTTTCCTGCGCCATGGGACCGCATGCCGTAGGGCCCAATGAACATAGCCTGCTCCAGAAGCGTGTCCTCTGCGAACCCTGATGGAGGTTTCCATCCCGTCATTAACGGCCCAATCCCGACCTTCGCAAGTGATCGCGACGCTGCGGTGCAGCTTCCCCAAAGCGGCCATTCGCTGTCGGGGCAAGACTTTAAGAGATTGTCCAGGCCACCCTCATTCAACTGCTATAGAGTCGGCGTCAGGTCGATTATGGGGACTTCACGATTGCCTTTTCGAAATCTTCGAATGCTTGGACGCTGTGCGATGACTTGAGGACATCACGTGCCACCGCTGGGGCAATCGTGAAATGGTCGTGCCCTTGGTGGGCAAGGGTGACCATCTGCGCCGCGTTGCGCAGCGACGCCACCAGAATTTCGCAACGTTTCGTGCTTCCCGTGTTCATCGCGAGCATAGCCGCCAAGCTGCCTTCGCCATCAAGACCCGCCTCCATCATGCGACCGAAGTAGGGTGCGATAAAATCAGCGCACAGGGCCTTGGCGACGATCATCTGTTTGGCATCATAACAGGCAGTCATCAAAATGCGCCCACCCAGCGCTTTGATCGCGGGGGTGGAGCGGATGGCCTCTTCGACCAAGGGGATTTTAACGACGGTTTCGATACCAGCGGATTTGCCAATATCGTAGAGTTTGCCAGCCCAATCGACATAGGTTTCCGCTGACCCAAAGACCTGCGCATGCAGTTCTTTTGCGCCCAGATCGCGGGCACGGGCCGCCATATCGGACCAATTGATGTTGGGGTAATAAAGACCCGCGCGCACGGCCAAAAGCGGATTGGTCGTGATCCCGTAAAACATGCCTGTCGGCATCAGATCATCCCATGCAGTCGTATCGGCGGTATCGAGATAGAGTTTCATGTCGTTTCCTTTGCCAACGCACCATCAATTGCAGCCGTTGTCGGGGGATTACATCCACTTTGTGCGCAATTCAAACAGGCCGCGTGAAGACATCGTTTCAATAGGCCAGATAATGCGGCAGGTTCCAAGCCCGCAATGACACCATGCGACAGCTGCTTGCGCGCTGCAAGCTGGGCCAAAAGCGTTGCCATAAACGTATCCCCTGCGCCGATTGTGTCGACCAGCGCATCAATTTTCGGGTTGGGCTGCGCCACATGTCCGTTTGCCGTCCAAAGTTCTGCGCCGTCTGGTCCTTTGGTCAGTGCAATCAACGCGGCCTGACTTTCCTCGCGCAAACGAGTCATTGCGTGGTCAATTGAAAGGTCTGGATAAATCCAGCCAATATCTTCGTCGCTGAGTTTCACCACCGTCGCGGAGGACAGCAGCCTGCGGAATCGTGCGCGAAACTCATCCGGGTCATCAACCAAGGATGGCCGCACATTTGGATCAAGAGAGGTTGTGAGGCCCTGTTGTGCCGCGGCGTGAAACGCCGTTTCCCACACTTCAGCATCCGCACCTCCTGCAAAGGCCAGCGAGCCTACGTGCAAGTGGCTGGCCGTTTTTGGCATCACCTTATCCATCAAGTCGGTCGTTACCGCACGTTCTGCGGTATTGTCGCGCTGAAATCGGTAATGTGGCATGCCATTTTCAATCGACACGATGGCCCGTGTGGTCGGGGCAGTGCTACTCGGGGCGGCAACAATCACGCCCTCACGGGTCAAATGATCTGCCAGCCGCTGGCCGAATGGGTCGGTTGATATGGGCGTCAGGTAATGTGCCGCCACATCTTGTCGGGCCAAGGCAACCGCGACGTTGTAGGGCGATCCGCCCAGATTGTCTGTGCAGAGCACGTCACCCGTCGGTGAGGTGCTCTGCACGCTATCAATGAGGTTTTCCCCACCGATCGCTATGATCGGATCAGGCCGCATTCACGTCCAATGTCCGTGCCTTTACGAACAAGGCATGGACGAAGGCACTGCCCAGAAGTGCCGCAGCCCCAAGTACCAAGAAAGGCACAGTGAGCTGGTAGCCCAGCAGGACCAGCGGAATGATCATCGCGATGAACGCCGCAGCAAGGATAAAGCTGATGGAACGCGATGTGCGCAACACGACAAAGCAAGCCGCGACCAACAGGGCCAACAGCAGAAGCATTGCCAGTAGGTTTGACGACGCAGCCGCTTCAAATTGCGTAATGTCATCAGGCGACAAAAGACGCGCATTTTGTCCTGCAGCGAGCTGTGTGCCAGCTTCGCGCAAGTCGACGGATGCGTTATGCTCCAGCACTGCAATTTTTGCGCGCAAGAAGATAGCGCCCGGCGTCATCAGCGCGAGGAAGGCCATGACAGCCGCAATCGCCCCCAGCAGCTTGCGGACGCTTTCCGGGTTACCGGACTGACGCACAATATCAAGACCAACCGCCACAAGGATGATAAGACCCGTCACAACCATCTGCCAGAAGGTGTCGAGCTGTGCCAACGTCAGACCGTTGTTGATCAACTTCAAAAGGATCACGCCCATGAACGTGCCCCATAGCGATCCGCGCCCGCCAAAAAGCGACGTGCCCCCGATGACCACAGCTGCGATGGCGTCCAGTTCCCACATTTGTCCGTAGTCGGATTTGGCGTAAGGCGCGCGGCCAAGGAACAACAGGGCGCCTAGTGCGGCTGAGAAGGAACAGAACATATAGGTGATCAGCGTATAGCGCGGCGTGTTGATTCCCGCCTGACGCGCGCCGGGTTCGTTAGACCCGATAGCGTAGACCCAGCGGCCATAGCGTGTGTTCGCGATGATGATCGTCAGCAGGATAAAGAAGCCGATAAAAATCAACATCGACATCTGGAACGTCCGAAAGAAGTTGATCCAGTTGTCATCCACGAATGCGCCGAAACGTTCCCAACCGCCGGTTAGCGTGCCTTCTTTGTAGGCGTCGCGCAGCCCTGCAAACGGGTTGTAGCGGCCAAAGTAGTCAAAGGTTTCAGGTAGTTTTGGTGAGGCTTGAGCCCCGGTAGAAAGGTGACCTGTGCCGCGCCAAATCGATAATCCCGCAAGGGTGACAATAAAGGCTGGCATCCCAAAATAAGCGACTAACGACCCGTTGAACGCCCCAATGGCAAGCCCAATCCCCAGACCTGTCATAATCGCAAGGTAAGGTGGGAAGCCCCAGAAACTGGCGACATAGCCCGTTAACGCAGCAGTCATGCCCATAACCGACCCGACCGACAAATCAATACCGGCGGTGATGATTACAAGCGTCATCCCCCCAGCCACGATACCAATGGCAGCAGAGTTATTAAGGATCGTCATCAGGTTTGACGGGTGAAAGAACGGACGCCCGGAAGACGCAAGTTCGATTGCAATCCCAAGGATGAGGATGGCAAGAAAAGCGCCTGACCATTCGGCTTTAAAGAATTTTACCAAGCCCAGCACAATGCGGTCTTGAAGGCTATGGCTTGCCTGAGATTGGGGTACGTCTGTCATCTTTTTGTCCACCGGTGAATGAGATGTCGTGCATGAAAAAGGCGCGCCAAACGACGCGCCTTTAAGGTTAGGTCAATCGATTACTCAATGCCGACCATTGCTTTGTAAACACCAGAAGTTGATGGTGTCACCAGGAAGAAACCGGTGTCGATACGAGGGGAAACATCTTCGCCACGTGCCGCTGCTGCAGCCGCTTTGATGCCTTGGTAACCCATCTGGTACAGCATCTGTGCTGTATCAACATGGACCCAACCTTCGTCCATAGCTGCGATCGCATCACCAGCACCGTCAAAGCCAACCAGCTTCACATCGCCAGCGTCAAAGCCAAGGTTCTCAAGAGCAGCTTTTGCACCCATTGTCCCGCCGTCCCAAGCGTTAGCAACCATCACGATGTCCTGACGGCTGTTCAAGATAGCTTCAACACCTTCTTGCGCTTCTTGGCTGTTCCACTCTGTTGGGACCAACAGAATTTCAGAGTTTGGACGTGCTGCTGCGAATGCTTCCATGAAGCCGTTCTTGCGTTCTTGGCCCGTGGACTGTGCTTGGTTGCCAGTCACATAAATGATTGGCTGACCGTCTTCGATCTGTGTGGCCGCAACAGCGCCCTGTACCTTTGCAACTGCGTAGTTGTCAGTCGCAACGAAGGATGTGACCTCAGCGCCATCAACGCCTGTATCGATTGCAACGACAGGAATACCTGCGCCCATTGCGTCGTTTACAGCTGGTGCGATGCCTGCACTGTCAACCGGTGCAACTGCGATTGCAGCCGCGCCCTGTGCTACGAGGTTTTCGAAAACCTCAAGCTGGCTGGACAGGTCGCCCTGGAATGCCGGACCAACAGAAACGAGGTTAACGCCTTCTTCTGCGGCAGCATCGGCTGCGCCTTGGTTGATCATCATCCAGCCCGCGTTCGTTGCGGATTTTGTGATGTAGCCGATAACATCCTGCGCACTTGCAGCACTACCAGCCAGAAGTGCGGCAACAGCTACACCAGCGAATTTAAGGTTCATTTTCACGATATTCTCCTCCCAAAGATTGGTTAGTCCCGGATGGGAATCTAACCGCGTGTGCCCTTACAAAAACCGAACGCGGCAAACTGTCAATACTTAATTCAACTTGATTTAATTATTGACTTGCCCGAACCGATGATGCTTGTTCGCAGAAAATAAGAGTCGCTTCTGGGAGGAATAAGATGACTGACGAACGTAAAGTCATACTAGAAACACGTGGTTTAACAAAGCACTACGGGGGCGTTCAGGCGCTCAATGATGCGAACTTCGAAATGTACGCGGATGAGCATATCGCGATTGTCGGTGACAATGGTGCAGGAAAGTCAACCTTTGTGCGCAACATTACAGGTGTTGAACAACGCACAGCAGGCGAAGTCTTTATTGATGGCGTGCCTGTGAACTTCAAAGCACCAAACGATGCACGCGCCCATGGAATCGAGACGGTTTACCAAAATCTGGCGCTGGCTGATCACCTTGATGTACCTGCCAATATTTTTTTGGGCCGCGAAGAAGTTTACTTTGAATTTGGTCCACTTTCGTGGCTCAAGAAAAAGGCGATGGTCCAGCGCGCTGATGAGCTGCTTGAAGAAACCGGCATCAAAATTCCGGACACAAAACAATCCGTGGCAGGCATGTCTGGTGGTCAACGCCAATGTGTCGCAATCAGCCGTGCCGCCGGCTGGGGCAAGAAACTGATCATCATGGACGAGCCGACAGCTGCCTTGGGCATCCAAGAAACAACCCGCGTGGAGAACATTATCCGAGGCCTCAAGAAACGCGGCATTCCGGTCATCATCGTCTCCCACAATCTGCGTCAGGTCTTCAATCTTGTCGACCGGATCGTCGTGTTCCGTCAGGGCCGGATCGCAGGTGTTCTCGATGCCAAGACTGCAAGCGGCAACGATGTTGTTGCGATGATCACAGGTGTGGATCAAGACGTCCATGAAAACGCGAGCTACATCTGATGTTGAAAGGGATTGACCCAATACTCGGGCCCGAATTGCTTTCAACATTGCGGTCCATGGGCCACGGGGATGAACTGGCAATCGTAGACGGCAACTATCCTGCAGAAAACCATGCGCAACGTTTGGTGCGGGCAGATGGTTTGCGACTGGTGCCGGTCCTCAAAGCAGTTCTAAGTGTTCTTCCGCTGGATGCCGATGTTGCGCGGCCTGCGATGCGCACACGGAACGTGAACGCACCTGAGACGCCCGATCC
>Ga0208544_10001129_pt1 | contig 18986 bp, 28 predicted proteins | sample DEB08_DNA_9_FD_184526 | JGI IMG/M metagenome (GOLD analysis project Ga0208544, IMG submission 184526) | Aqueous microbial communities from the Delaware River and Bay under freshwater to marine salinity gradient to study organic matter... | ecosystem: Environmental > Aquatic > Marine > Coastal ... | reverse complement strand
CTTACTCTGTTCAGGTAGAGGTCACTGCCCTTACTGGTGGTGCTACAAATCCCAAGTTTTATATTGGGCCATCTCTTGGTTCAGGCACTCTGCTTCAAGTATCAGGTACAACTGTTGAAACTCTATCGGGGACTTTCGTTGCGACTACCACCACGACCTACCTTCACACGGAGGGACGTGGCTCTTTAGCAAGCACTGTTAGTTTCGACAACGTCTCAGTCTTCGAAGTCGATGCCAACGATGACGTAATCCACACCATTCCCAAAGGCTGGAAACCCAAAGACTTCTACGAGGATGGCCTGTTGCAGCGTGAGGGTGTAGCCCACGACTACGAGGTGGTCTACGATGGCTTCGACTACTACGTTAAGCCTACTGTAGCCCCCTCTGCCACAACTCAAACCTGCGTGATCGGAGTAAAAGCATGAGCCACTTTGTAACTAAAGGCGACCTGCCTCTGACACCAGTTCAACTTGAGCGACGTGCGCAGAAACACATCAAGCGGGTCTGGTCTGACCAAGCCCGTGAGAGGTCCATCCGCATATCTGACGGTGCCTTCGATGCCTTCATGACTTCCTTCTCAGCAGATCACGATGAGAACGTAGCCAACAACACGTTCAACTGGCAGCTTCAAGAATACGGCAATGCCGTAGCAAGGCTGGATCGTTACGTCCTAGCTGATGGTCGTCCTGAAGTATGGGAAGACCAGCCAACTGGTGAGTATGACGAGGAAGGCAATGAGGTCGTGGAGAGTGTGCTTGTGCAGTCCGCTGTAGAGCCACTGGAAGCCACAGTGGAGCAGCTAGTGTGGGCTGATGACCCAATGGTCGAACCTACTCTTGAGGTAATACCTAACCCGATCATAGTCGCTGACACGGAGGAACGTGCTGCGGCTCAGGCTGTGGTTGATGGGACATTGGGTGAGGTGAAAGCGTTCTAGCGCCGCGGTTGCTTTTCCACGCCAAAAATGACAATATGCGCTCAACACATTGGAGCAGACAATGACAGCCTTCACATACAGCAACCCCACCGTCGGTGGCTCCGAGGATACTTGGGGGACGACCTTGAACGCCAACTGGACGGCGCTCGGCAACTTTATTGGCACGCTGGACAGCGCGGAGCTGGCGGTGTTGGACGGGATCACGGCCACGACGGCAGAGTTGAATCACGTTGACGGCGTCACGTCGCCGATCCAGACGCAGTTGAACGCAAAGGCCGCCAACACTGCGGCGTCCATCGCCACCAGCATCAACCTGACTGGCGCGGCGTCAACGTGGTCGTTTGCGCTGTCTGGCAACGATCTGGTCATCAAGTATGGCGGTGTTGGTAAGGCCAAGCTGGACACGTCGGGTAATTTAACCGTCACCGGAAACGTCACCGCCTACGGGAGTGTCTAAATGACTTTGCCCTCCACTGGACCACTCTCCATCGGGAACATCCAGACTGAGCTCGGCGGGTCAAATCCAGCGAGCTTGAGCGAGTATTACCGCAATGGCCCGTATACGACAGCCAACAACACCAACGTGCCAACATCTGGCACTATCAGTGTATCTAACTTTTATGGGGCTGTTGGAGCGCTCGTAGTCGAGTATCAGCTAATCGGCGCTGGCGGCGCTGGTGGCCACGGCAACTTTAACAGTTACGCCAGCACACGAGCGCCTTCTGGTGGGTCGTCTAGTATTACAAGTGCAGCCATCACCAACCTCACAGCGGCGGGGGGCCTTGGCGGGCTTGATGCATACATTAACCCTGGGTATTCCCCAGCCCCCAACAGAAATGGCATTGGGACTGTATATGGCGCTGGCGGCATTGCTGGGCCATCGTATTACTCTGAGACATACTCTCCCGGCGGTGCGGCCCCATCAGCGTCTTACGGCGCAGGCGGCGGCGGCGGCGGCGGCGACTACTCTGGTTCGAATGATTCTTCTGGCGGCGCAGGCGGCAGTGGGCAGGCTGGCACATACCTGACAGGTACATGGCTTCTCCTCCCCGGTACACAGCTTGTTGTTAGCATTGGCACTAGAGGTCTTGATGATGGCAACGGCGCAAACCCCGGTGGTGCAGGTGCAAACGGATACGCCCGTATCCGTAAGGACGGTGGCGCTTGGACTAACTTCACGTCGGGTGGGACATATGTTGTTTAACTTTAAGGGGGCGACTGAATGCCATTAGTAGAGATCAAGCCACCCCCGGGCTTCATGAATCACGGCACCGATCTTGAGAGCGAGGGCCGCTGGCGCGACGGCAGCCTTGTGCGCTGGCACGAGGGCAGCCTTCGTCCCGTCGCCGGCTGGGTTGATCGCGTCGGGGCGTCTGTCTACACGTCTCCGCCTCGCGGCATGATCGCTTGGGACACCAACACAACGCGCTGGATTGCGGCCGGCAGCTATGACGCGCTTTACGCGACGACGGCTACGGGCATGACCATGGAGATCACACCAGCAGGCTACACGGCCGGCCTGCGTGACGCAGCAGTCAATACGGGCTACGGCGGCGGCCCCTTCGGGACTAGCTTCTACGGGCAGTCCCGCCCAGACACGGGTAACTACTCTGAGGCCACGACGTGGTCGCTGGACACATGGGGCCAGTATATGGTCGCCTGCGCGCCGACTGACGGTAAAATTTACGAGTGGCAGCTTGATCCGCTGGTGCCTGCGGCCGCCGTGGCCAATGCCCCCGTGGACAACCTCGGCCTAGTGGTGACGGAGAACCGCTTCCTGTTTGCCCTCGGCGCTGGCGGCGACCCACGCAAGATCGCTTGGTCTGACTTTGAGGACAATACGACTTGGACGGCGTCCAGCACGAACCAAGCGGGTGACACGATCCTGCAGTCCGCCGGTCAGATTGTGGCTGGCATTCGGACCGAGGGTCAAACATTCATCCTGACAGATCAGGACGCTCACCGAGCAGTCTACGTCGGCGCGCCGTTTGTGTTCCAATTCGACCGCGTGGGATCGTCCTGTGGCCTAGTCGCTCGCAAGGCGCTGGCCGACACACCTCGCGGCGTGATGTGGATGGGCCAACGCGGCTTCTTCGCATACGACGGGTCAAGCGTGAGCGAAATCCCATGTTCCGTGACTGACTTTGTATTTGACGACATCAACCCTGCGCAGATCAGCAAGTGCTGGGCAGTCACCAACGGCCAGAACGGCGAAATTTGGTGGTTCTACCCGTCGTCCACAAGCAATGACTGCGACCGATATGTGGCATTCGACTACGCCGCAGGCCACTGGATGATTGGGTCGCTCCCCCGTAGTGCTGGGTTTGACCGTGGCGTCTTCCGCGCGCCGATCTGGGCCAGCGAGGATGGCCGCATTTACAACCACGAGACTGGCTTCAACTACGACGGCTCGCCCGTCTACGCTGAGACTGGCCCCTTCCGCATTGGTGCTGGCGATAATTTGGCGGTGATTACGAAAATGATCCCGGACGAATTAAGCCTTGGCGACGTCACGATGACGCTGAAGACGCGCCTATACCCTAACGCCGACGAGACGACGCACGGCCCCTACACGCTGACCAACCCGACATCCGTGCGCGTGCAGGGCCGTCAGGTTAGGATGCGCTTGGACGCCAACACGCAGACGTCGTGGCGTGTCGGTAAGTTCAGATTTGATGTGAAGCAGGGCGGCGGCCGATGAGTGCCATCGCCCCGCCACCCGTCGGCCCAGATTGGAAAGTGTGGGCGCGCCAGCTATCGGCGTTCCTGTCGCGTTCACTCGTGCGACTTCAATTTAAGACGCAGAGCGACACGGCGGCCGAGGACGGCGTCATGCTGTGGGACGGCGTCGAAGGCTACCCTGTGGTGTCCAAGGACGGCGTGTGGCGTCAACTAGTGATGGCTGACGGCTACGCCGAATTTGTCAAAACGACCACCGTCACGGCGGCGGCGATCAACACGCCATACGCAATCACGATGGACACGCCGCTGTTTGACAACGGCATCCACCTCGGCACGCCAACGTCGCGCATTGTCTTCGACGAGGGCGGCGTCTACCTGCTCGCATTCTCGGCGCAGATTCTCGCCACGAGCGCCAACGCAATTGAGTTTAACTTCTGGCCGAGACTTGACGGCGCTGACGTTCCGTTTAATCGGATCACGACGAACACCAAGGCCAACGGGGTCACGACTGTAGTGTCGCGCACAATCGCGTTCACAATCTCCGCCGGGTCATACATTGAAATCATCTGGCAGGTGGACGATCTCAGCGGGCAACTTGTCGCCACCCCGTCCGCCACTTTGCCATCGTCTCCGTCGGTGACGCTATCAATCACGAGAATACGCGCATGACGCACAAAGTTGACATGCGATTGGTCCCCGTCGACCTGATCGACCAGCATTGGTCGACGTTTGCTCCGATGATCGAATTGGCGCAGAAGCGTGTGGCTGACCAGTGCGGGATGGGCGACATTTTAGACTGGCTGCATGACGGCACGTCCCGCCTCTGGGGCATCTACGTTGACGAGAAGCCACTGGCTGCGATGACGACAGCCGACAAGAATTACCCCCGCAAGCGCGTGATGGTCATCGAGATGATCGGCGGCGAGCGGGCTGACCTGTGGTCGGAAAGTGCGCTGGGCGAGCTGGCCCGCGTTTCCCGCCTCTCAGGTTACGACGCAATAGAAACACACGCGCGCGCAGGGTGGTCAAAACTCGCAAAAAGGTATATGTTTACCCCAAAGCACGTCGCCTATGAAATGGAGCTTTAGTCTTGGGACAAAGTAAAACCACAAACACCACCACGCCGACTGGTCCGGGCGTAGATTACTTCGCCAACACAGTTAACCCTGCGGCGTCAAACGTGGCCAGTGGCTCCTTCGAGGGTTACGGCGGCGAATACGCGCCAGGCTTGAGCGACTACAGCACGCAAGCCGTTGGCATGTATGGCCAAGCTGGCGCAGCGGGCAATTACACCCCCGCGGACTGGAACGCCCTCACACAGCAGAATATGTCGGCCTACACGCAGAACGTCATGGACCCGACGTTGGCCCTGATGGATCGCGAGCGCCAGAAGCAGATGGTAGGCGAGCAAGCCAACATCATCGGTTCGGGCGCGTTCGACAGCAGCCGGCGCGGCGTCTACGAGGGTGAAAGTTCGGCGGCATACGGCTTGGGCCGTGACAAGATGATCGCCGACTTGAACCGTCAGGGCTACAACGAGGCGCAGGCGGCAACGATGAACCAGTTTGGCGCACAGCAAGGCGCACTGGCGCAGGGCGCGGCTGGCCTGTCTGGAATTGGCGGCATGGATCAGAATTTGCAGATGGCGCAACTCGCTGGCCAGTATGGCGACTTCATGCGGCAGTACGAAGACCCGTTCAAGCGTTTGGGCGCTCTGACAGGTGCGTCGGCGGCGGCTCCGGTTGGATCAACTAACACTGAAAGTTACAAACCGGGCGTTTGGGATTACATGACGGCCATTGGGTCGATGGGTTCTTAAATGGACTACCGCGCGCTGGCGTCACAGATAGCACAACAGGAAGGCGTACCGGTCGACCTGTTCCTTCGCCTAGTCAACCAAGAGAGCCGCTTCAACCCAAACGCAGTCAGCCCGGCTGGCGCGATGGGACTGGCTCAGTTGATGCCCGGAACGGCGCGTGACCTTGGCGTCGACCCAAGTGACCCGACGCAGAACCTGACTGGTGGCGCACGCTACCTCCGTCAGCAGCTAGACACATTCGGCCAGCCTGACTTGGCATTGGCCGCATACAACGCCGGCCCCGGCAACGTGCGCAAGCACGGCGGCATTCCGCCTTTTAAGGAGACGCAGAATTACGTCTCAACCATTCTTGGCGCTCCGCAGAGCAGGGCAAGCACACGAGGATCACAGCCGATGGCACAGCCAATGACGCCGACACAGCAAGCCCCGAAGGGCATACTTGAGATGATGGGTATCCAGAAGCGTGACCCGTCGGCGCATGATCAGACGGCGATGTCGTTCTACCAGCGCGACCAGTTCAAAAACACAATGGGCAACCTCGCGATGGCAGCAAACACGCTGCGGCAACGCCCAGACGAGGGACTGTCAGGTCGTATCCAAGCAAGCCGTCAGCAGCGCGACCTTACGCAGCGGGCAAGCAAGACGGCTCAGTGGCTGTCACAGCAGCCCGGCGGTGAAACATTTGTTGAGATGCTGAATGCTGGCGGTGACCCTGCTGCCGTGTTGCAGGCTTATCAGAAGGCCGTCTCTACGAAGCCAGACCAGACTGCTGCGATGCAGAATTATGCAGAATACCAGCGCATCCTTGCGGCAGAGGGCCCAGAGGCGGCCGAAAAGTTTAGGGCCATGAGCCAAGGCGGAACGACAGTTAATACAGGTGACATTGGCACTGGGAATTATCTCTATGGGGCCAAGTATGGTTTGGAACCGGGCGAGCGCCTTAACGTTGAAACTGGCGCCGCGGAAGTTATTCCCGGCAGCAGGGCTGAAGCTGAGGTAAACGCATCCGCAGCCGACGCAGCGAGACGTGAAGATTCCGCTGCCGCGCAGACTGGTCAACAGGGCAGCGTAGTTGACAAAAAAGTAGACCAGCTTGTTGGGATGCTTGAAACGGGCGGCTTATTTGACCTGCCAGAAGCGGGCATTGTGGGGAACCTTCTTGGCTCGGCAGGTATAAACCAAGAGGCTGTCACGTTTAGGAATGAGGTCAAAGCAATCCAATCTATTATTGCTTTTGACCAGCTTGCTAAAATGCGCGCTGCGTCAAAAACAGGCGCTGCGTTGGGCGCGGTGACCGAGAGAGAACTTGACTTGCTTATGTCGGCATACGGCAGTTTGCAGCAGTCAACTGATCCCAAGGTTTTGGCTGGCAACCTTAAAGACATAAAACGAATTATGGGTCTAATTGAAAATGATCCTGTTGCTAGTCAGGTTTACTACGGTGGGGCGGCGACCGCGGCCCCAAGCCCATCTAACAACATTTCCGTTGGGGAGCCAATTCTATGAGTGAGCCGGTCAAGCAGTCATATCCAGTCAGAATTGGCGACGCTAACTTTGAGGTCCGCGCGACTAGCAAGGAAGAGGCATTGGCTATGGCAAGCGCCCCAGACTTTGCGTCTACCGCGCTGCGCGTTATTGCCCAGCGTGGCGACACGCGCGTGCTGGAAAGTGCAACTGGCCGTCGGCACTTGATGCGTCCGGGCGGTAGCAGCATATCCCCAGCGGCCATTGAGGAGTTTTTGGCTGGGGCTGAACCGGAGGATATTGCTCAGAAGCAGAGCGACAAGATGGTGTTGGCCCAGCACCCATACGCAGCGCGCGCTGGTGAGTTTGCGCGGGGCGCGCCTTTTATCGGCTCCCGTATAGATGAGATGGTGGGGGCCATTGCGGGTCCAGAGGCGACAGCGGGAATGCGAACGCTCTCTGGCGCCATGCAGCGGGAGCGTCCCGGCGAGACTTTGGGCCTGAACCTTGCTGGCGGACTTACATCGGCGGTTGGGGCAACGCTTGCTGCGCCGCAAGCGGTGGCTGGGGCTTTAGGCGCTGCGGTGGGCGCAGGCAGCCGTGGCTCACAAGTGTTGCGTGGGCTTGCGGCGGGCGGCCTTACTGGCGGCATTGAAGGCGGCATATACGGGTCAGGCGAAGGCACCAGTGCGCAAGAGCGCGTGGCAGAAGGCGGCCGCGGCGCTGCGATTGGCGCTACTGCTGGTGCGGCATTCGGCGCTGCTGCCCCACTTGTTTCTGAGGTTGCTGGGAATGTTATTGGTTTATTCCGTCGCAGTGACGTGAGACAAATTGCGCGTGAGTTTAACATTTCAGAGAACGCTGCGAAGGTCATCAAGAATACGTTTGATCAAGGCGGCGACATTGACGCAGCCATTGCAAATTTAAACCGCGCAGGCGGTGAGGCTATGCTTGCGGACGCCGGGCAGGCCGCGCAGGCATTGCTTGACGCAACGGCCGCATCAGGAGGAACCGCTGGTCAGAATGTGCGCGGCGCTATTGACGCGCGCATGTCCCGATCGGGCTCAAAGGTTACTGAGGCATTAAACCGCGCACTAGGCGAGGCCAGCGACCCAGAGGCGCTTCGACGTGGTATTGTTCAAGGGACAGCGGCAGAGCGCAAGGCTGTATATGACGCGGCTTTTGGGCAGGAAATTGATTGGTTTTCTCCTGCCGGTGCTGAATTGCGGGCACTGCTAGAAACAACTCCACCAGAGGTTTTAACCCGTGCCGCGCGGAATGCCCGAATGGCCAATAGGTCGTCTAGCACATTCCCTGATTATTCGGCTGATTTTGCCCCAGAAATTACCTTCCCTAGCGGACAGGCAGGCAGGGGCGCGGCGCAAAGCGCGGAGGCTAAGGAGGTTGCAGACTTCTTTGAGGCGTTGGACGCATCAGGTGGCGGCGCTAAGAAACCGTTTACAGCACAGATTAAGCGCATGGGCGGGATTGATCCGTCAGGTGTTGCAGCAGAAGAATTGCGCCGTCGTGGCGTAACAAGTCAAACGCACCCAGCTCTATTTAGGGTTGGCGGCATGAAGGATGTTGATAACCTTGTCGCGAGCGAATTGTTTGACGGGATGCTACCAAGCGGAAACTATGCCGACCCAGAAGATATCTACTTGGCGCTGGCCAATGAGGGTAGAGGCGTTCCGACAAATTCAATCGACAACGCCACGGACCGGGCTGATTATCTTGAGCTTCTTAGCTTGGAGCCTGAATATATTGCCCGACGTGACGCGCTTGGGGCTGCCGAAGCAACTCAGCGCGGGTTGCTGACGGCTCCCGACGCCCCGTCCAATGCTTACCCGATGCAAACTGTGCGAGACGTTGATCAGATTAAGCGTTCGTTGGATGAGATTTATCGCACCAACGACGGTCTGGGGCTTTTGGGCGGTCAAACAGATTTTGGGCGCGAGGCTGGCATCCGTGCCACTGAGACCCGCGACTTGTTGAAAGAAGCAGTGCCGGAATATGGGACTGCTTTGAATGTGGCGTCAGACGCGATAACTCGCAAGAACGCGGTTGATTTTGGCACTCAGCTTCTTCGCGACGCGACATCGAGGGACGCGGTTAGCGAGTTTGTGAGGCGGGCAGACCCGCCAGAAATCTATGCGGCGCAGGCTGGCTTGCGCGGTCAAATTGATGAAATTGTGTCAAATGTTCGCGCAATTCCATCAGACCCGAATATGGACGTGAGGCAGGCTTTGTCGGCCCTTTCCGCTATGAGCAGCGATAGTGCTAGAAGCAAAATGGCGATGCTGCTAGGCGACGAGGCTCCGGCTTTGTTTGCTCAACTTGACGAGGCTGCGCAGTCGGCAACGATTAGAGCCGCAATGTCCCAGAACAGCAAGACAGCAGGCCGAGAGGCCATCAAGGGTACGGTTAACGATATAACCGCACCGGGGGTCGTCGGCCAAGCGATGCAGGGCGAGGCTATTAACACGACAAAGGCTCTGATCCAATCGGTAACGGGCCAGACATCTGAATACACAGCGAAGCAGCGGCAGCGTATTTTCCAAGATATTGCGCGGGCATTGACCGAAAAGAGGGGCGAAGATGCGCTTATATCTTTGCGAGTTCTTGACGCTGCAATGAAGGGGCAGGCGCTGACGGACGCGCAAACGGATCAGTTGGCAAGAATGTTGGCAGGGGTTTTGTTTAGTGGCGGCACGTCTGGCGTAACGCGAGGAGCGTCGGCAGAGCGCCGACAGGCAGAGCATAATCCGATGAGAATGACAATTGACACGCCCGCAGGCCAGTAAGGACAACACATGAACCCCGAAGACATGATTGACGACGCCGACATTCTCGACCTGTTCGAAGACGCTATCGAAGGCGAAGTCGAAGCCGAGGAGCAGGGCTTTAAGGCTCTCACCGAGGATCAGATTGAGTCAATCGCGTCGGCCGCAATTACGGACGCCGTAGACTTCATCGAAGCAGAGCTGACCGAGGGCCGCGTGAAGGCGCAGCGATACTTCGACGGCAAGACTGACCTCGGCTACGAGGATGGCCGCAGCAAGATTGTGGCGACGAAAGTTCGCGACACGATCCGCGCAGTAAAGCCGTCGCTGATGCGGGTATTCCTGTCATCGGGCCGACCAGTTGAGTATGTGCCATCTGGCCCAGAGGACGTGCAGATGGCGGAACAGGCGACGACCTACGCCAACTACAAGTTCAACGAGATGAACGGCTTTCGCATCCTGTCCGACGCATTCCACGACGCACTGCTGAAGAAGGCTGGCATTGTGAAGGTGTTTTACGAGGACCGCGACACGTCGGAAATCCACACGTTCACGGGCTTAGACGACATGCAGTATTCTGCGGTCATCACCGACCCCGACGTCGAAGTGATCGAACACTCGATGGAGGCTGGCGTGATTATCGCCGACGGTATGGGACTGCCAGAGCCGACGACGCACGACGTGAAGCTGATCCGTCGGTCATCCGCAGGCGACATTCGCATGATGTCCATTCCGCCAGAAGACTTCTTTATCGACCGTAACGCACGATCCATCGACGACTGCTACTGCGTCGGCCACGGCAGCGAGATGCGCGTCGGCGACTTGGTTGACATGGGCTTTGAGTATGACGACGTCGTTGACCTTGGCGGGCGTGACAGCCTGAACCAAGAGGACGACGAGCGCCGCGGCTACACAGTTAACCCAGACGAAGACGAGAACGCCATTGACCCGTCAATGAAGAGCGTGTGGGTGACGGAAGCCTACATGCGCGTAGACGCCGACGGTACTGGATCGCCAACGCTGCACCGGGTCATCATGGGCGGCAACAGCTACAAGTTGCTGTCGGCGGAGCCATGCGACCAAATTCCGTTTGCCGTGTTTGAGTGTGACCCCGTCCCCCATTCGTTCTGGGGCAATTCGCTGGCTGACCTGCTTCTGGACGATCAGGACGCGGCGACGTCCATCATCCGTGGCGTACTGGATAACGTGGCCATGACCAACACGCCCCGCATCGGCGTGGTTGAGGGGCAGGCTGACATGGATGACGTCCTCAATAACGAGGTCGGCGGCATCATTCGCATGCGCCAGCCGGGCGCAGTCGTGCCGTTCGCCATCCCGTTCACTGCGGGCCAGACGTTGGGCGCGGCACAGTATTTCGACCAGATGATTGAGTCCAAGACGGGCGTCTCTCGTGCGTCTATGGGCTTGGCTCCTGACAGCCTACAGTCAACCACCAAAGCAGCCGTGCAGGCCACCGTGCAGGCCGCCGCAGGGCAGATTGAGGTGATGGCACGCAACTTTGCGGAGGGCGGCATGAGAACCATGTTCAAGCTGCTGCTCAAGCTGATCGTGAAGCACGCCGACGCGCCACAGTTCATGCGCCTCAATGGTGAGTTCACGTCAGTGGACCCACGGGCTTGGAACACGTCGATGGACCTGTCGGTCAATGTCGGCCTCGGCACTGGCCGCGAAGAAGAGAAAGCCGCAGCATATCGCGAAGTTCTCGGCCTCCAGATGCAGGTTTACAACCAGTATGGCCCCGGCAACGGCGTCGTGTCTCTGGTGAACATCCGTAACACGGTGGCCGACATGATGGCCAGCGCAGGCATCCGTAACTCTGAGCGCTACTTCCAGCCGATTACGGCGGAGCGTGAGCAGGAGATGGCACAGCAGCAGGCGCAGCAGGCGCAGCAGCAGGGCCAGCAGGGGCCGCAGGATGCGCAGGCGATGGCCTTTATGCAGGCCGAGCAGATCAAGGCGCAGACCAAGTCGCAGAGCGATGCAATGCGCGTCCAGCTTGATGCCCAGAAGGCCATCATGGAAGATGACCGCAAGCGCGATGAGATGTACCAGAACATGATACTGAAAAACGTCGAATTGCAGGGAAAGTTCGGAATGCAGGCTAACGAGCAGGCAATCCGAGCCGAGCAGGAGCGCCAGCGCATGATGCAGGGTGGCGCATAATGGAGCCGGCGGTCAAAGCGGCCCGCGCTCAGCAAATCCTAGCTGATGAGGTTTTCACGGAAGCTCTTTCTGTGTTAAAGAAGGATAGCATTGGGGTATTCTTATACCCCACGGCTACCGACGAAGAAATAATGGAAGCGCGCAAGGCAGTCTTGGCGCTATCGCTCGTTGAGCGGCAACTCCAGCGTTTTGTTGACGACTGGAAACTGCTTGAGCGTAAACTGAAAGGATCGGGACCATGAGTGACATGACCGACACCAGTTCTATCGACGCAGTCGCAGCGTCTTTGATGGAGTCTCCAGAGGTTGAAGCCCCCGAAGACGAAATTGTAGAGGCCAGCGACGAAGATGAAGCCGACGAGCAATTGGAGGCTGACGACGATACGACGGAAGACAACGCCGACGACGTCGAAGACGAAGAAGAAGACATCGAACAGGACGATGAGCCAGAGGAGCCAGAACAGGCACTGTTTACCGTAAAGGTTGACGGCAAGCCCAAGCAGGTCACCCTCACTGAGCTTCAGCGTGGCTATTCGGGTCAGGCTTTTATCAACCAGAATTTGGAGACACTCGCACAAGCTAAGAAGCAAATGCAGGAAGAGTATTCCCAAGTTCAGCAAGAGCGCCAGTTTCTGGCCGACTTCCGCCAACGTGCGGAGAGCGGACAGGTTCTCACACCGCCAAAGCCCCCGTCGCGTGAGCTATTCCAGCAAGACCCCATCGGTTACATGGAAGCCAAACTCTCGCACGACGACGCGATGGCCGAATACCAGCAGCAGCAGCAGCAGATGACGGCGATAACTGAGCGGCAACGCGCAGACCAAAGCCGTCAGCACCAAGCGTACCTACAGTCGCAAATGCAAATCCTGCAGGAGCGTGTCCCCGAATTTGCCAACCCTAAGACGGCGTCAAAATATCGGGACAAAATGGTGCAGGCTGGCATTGATGAGTATGGATTTAGCGCCGACGAACTGACCAGCGAAGGCGATGCTCGCCGACTCTCTGTTCTGTCCGACGCGATTAAATTCCGTGAGCAACAGAAGGCTGCCGGGGTCGCACGCCAGCGTGCCGAAACCGCTCGACCAGTTGTTAAACCCGGCGTCCGCCGCCCCGCCCAAGCCTCTGAGGCCAAGCAAGCAAAAGACGCTCAATCCCGAATGAGAAAAACAGGCAGCGTCGATGACGTTGCAAAATTTCTCCTCAGTTAACAGGAGCCTATCATGGCCGTTTCAGCAAATACCAACGAGACATATAACGTCTCAACCATCAAAGAAAACATCCAAGACGCCCTCGTGAGCATCAGCCCCACGGAGACACCTTTCATGTCTGCCATTGGCACGAAGAGCGTCTCCAACACCTACTTCGAGTGGGCCACAGTTGACCTCGCGGCTGCGTCCTCGACAAACCGCGTTGTGGAAGGCGAAAACGCCCCAGCAAACGACGCACCGACCAACGCAGTGCGTCTGGCCAACTACACTCAGATTTCTGACAAAGTTGTCGAAGTGTCTGACACGAACGAAGCCGTCAACGGCGTTGGCGATGCACAGCGCGTCGCAAAGCAACTCGCCTATAAGTTGAAGGAAATGAAGCGCGACATGGAAACCATGATCGTTGGCGACAACAACGCAGCCGTTGCTGGTTCTTCCGGCACTGCACGCGAGACTGCGTCCCTGTCCGCATTCCTGCGCACAAACGTGGATCGTGGCGTTGGCGGTGCAAACGGTACGCTCTCCGGCACAACCGCTGGCTACCCTAACGCAGCAGCCACAGACGGCACACTTCGTGCGCTGACTGAGGACATGCTTCAGGGCGTGATCGCATCCTGCTGGGACGAAGGCGCAGAGCCAACAATGGTTCTCTGTGGCTCTGGCGTGAAGCAGAAGATCAGCTCCACGTTCACTGGTTCGGCGACAAAGTTCAAGAACGTTGACGACAAGAAAGTCGTTGCCGCAGTTGATATTTACGTTTCCGACTTCGGCGAGCTTCAGATCGTACCGTCGCGCTTTGTACGTTCCCGTGACGTGTTTGTTCTCGACCCGTCGCAGGCTCGCATGGCCTACCTGTCCAACACAAAGCAGAAGCCATTGGCTCGCACAGGTCACTCTGAGCGCCGCCTGATCTCTGCCGAGTATGGCCTTCAGGTTGACACAGAGAAGGCACACGGCGTCATCGCAGACATCAACCCTGCGCTGTAAGCCTACACTAACAGGGGGGGTCACATCGTGACCTCCCTACCCCCTTAACGACGACAGGACATTCCCATGAAGATTAAACTGATTGATAGCCGTGGCATCTGGCTCGACGGCAAGCAGCAGGCATCTGGCTACGAGACCACAGTGGCCGACGTCACTGGCGCCGCGCTGGTCAAGTCTGGCTTGGCCGTTGAAGTGAATGCCGCAAAGGTTGAGAATAAAAAGTTTCAGGCACTAAAGCCCAAGGCAAAGTCAAATGCTGACTGAGGTATCTGAGGAATACAGCTTCGACAGCGACGGCACCATGCGCGTCACGCGGTCACAGGACGTTCAGCGCCTGATCGACCAGAACAAGCACGAGGCCGACGCGGCTCCGTCAATGTTTGGCCATGCCGCCGTCCGCAAGATCGGCAGCATCCCGTTTGTCATCGCCGAGGCTTGGTCGCGTGAATGCGGCGCGGGCATTGGCACAAAAGAGTTTGCAGTGTATTGTAAGCGCAAACTAATGGACGGCGATTTTGCCGCATTTCGCATCAAGGACATCTAACCAATGAGCGACGACGCCCGCCTTGAGCGCATTGAGAAGAAGTTGGACCAAGTCGGCGACGCCATCGTGGCATTGGCCCGAATGGAAGAGCGCATGATTACGTTGTTCAAGCGGATGGATGCACTCGACGCGGACCAGAGCAGCCAGAACCGACGCCTGACGCTGGTTGAAAGCCGTGTCGGCAGCAATGGCCAAGCGTTACGCTTCGCCGAGCGGGTGTTCTGGATTGTTGTCACAGGCGCAATTGCGTTCGCATTTAATCACCTGAAAGGCTGAACATGAAAGTCAACAAAGCTGGCATTGATCTAATCAAGGAGTTTGAGGGACTGCGGCTGGAGGCATACAAATGCCCAGCAGGCGTCTGGACTATTGGCTACGGCACAACAGCCAGCGCTGGCGTCGGCATCAAGCCAGAGGCTGGCATGGCTATCACGGAAGCCGAAGCCGAATGGTATCTCGAGCAAGCCGTCGCAAAGTTCGCTGCGGGCGTCGAAGCTGTCATCACGGCCCCCGTCGATGAAAACGAGTTCGCGGCAATGGTCTCTTTGGCATACAACATCGGGATGACGGGCTACCGGAAAAGCAGTTGTCTTCGCCACTTCAACAGTGGAGAAAAAGCAAAAGCCGCAGCCGCGATCAAACTCTGGAACAAAGCTGGTGGCAAGGTGCTGGCTGGTCTTGTGCGCCGACGTGATGCCGAAGTCGCCTTATTCTGGACGCCAGTTCCCGTCGTGCCAGCAGAAGCACCACAGGGCCGCCAGAGCGCCGCACAGAGCCGTACGGTGCAATCTAGTGTCGTGCAGGGTGCCACAGCCGTTGGCGGCGCTGTAGGGGCGTTAAATTCGCTCGACGGCACTGCGCAGATCATTGCGCTGGTCGGATGCTTTGTGATCGGCGCGTTGGCACTGTTTATTATGCGCGAGCGGATCAGGCATTGGTCGGCGGGCGTTCGATGACCCTGCGTCTGCAAATCTACGCGCTGGCCCTGTTTGCATTCGTCGCTGGCCTGCTGCACTGGCGGTCTGCATACGCCGACGCCAAGTTGAATGAGATGTCGCGCAGGCAGGCAGAGGTTCGCCTTGACGCGGCACTGCGAAAAAGAGAGATCGAGCATGAGATTGAGACGTTGGGCGATGTTGGCCTTTCTGAGCGGGCAGCTAGGTGGCTGCGCCCAGACGCCGACAAACGGTAACTACTGCGACCTTGCTGGCCCGCTATGGCTCGGCAGCACGCAGACCATCGACAGCCTGATGCAAGCGGATCGTGATCTGCTGGTCGGCATTGTCATTCACAATGAGACGTGGGCCGATAACTGCCAGTGAGCCGACAAGCGACATCCGTCGGCAGGTCCGGCGAGTATTACGTTTGCTACCTGCTGGAGCGTGCGGGCCTTGAGGCGACACGGTCAGACGGCTTGTTTGATGTCGTCGCCGTGCGACCAGATGGTCGGATCATCTCCATCGAAGTCAAAACGTGTTACACGACGCGAGGCGCGTCGGCGGGGTTCCGCATAGGCAACAGCAGCGCAGACTGGTTTGCGCTGTGCATCGACGGCAAGCACGGGCCGACTGTGCTGTTCGTGCGCGGCAACGATCCGCTATTTGAGCAGTCGTTTGTCAGGATCAAAACGGCAGACTTTACGCCTGCCGCGTTGACCGAGACGCTGCGTGATTTAGCTGTTGGCGTCTAGTTCATGGCCCAGCGCAAGATAGCCGCATCCGTCAACCGATGAGTCCCTGTGAGCGCCATTACGCAGGCGGGCAATCTTCAAACACGCCATGAGGTTGCAAACGTCGGCGGGTGATACACTGATGCCGAGATATGCTGACCACATTTGCGCGATGGCCGCGAAGTTCTCCTGCGGCGTGCCGTAGTGCTTTTGACGCTCGCCGTTGATGAGCGTATCGGCCTCCGCCAGCACACCGCTGCGGACGTTCCTGTGTTCGCTGTTCAATTCATTGTCCATTGCTTTCTCCTATTTATACGCCTTGTTGGTATGGCGTGCAGATCATAAAATCTGTTTATGATTTGTAGATCATGGGGTTTAGTTCATCTTTTTCATTGTCCCACGGTGTCGCGGGCAGGCTTACTGCGAACTTGCGTGGCTCTGGATATGACGAAGCAGATTTGCCTCGGATCGTCACTGTTGTCTTTTCGTCTTGCATCGGTCTCTCCTTTTGCTATTGCTGTGACGTGGGGCGCTCAATGGCTGCAAAGCGATTGTCTGGTCAAAACGTGTCTACCAAATGCGCTACATCTGAAAAACTCATTTTAACTGCGCCCCACACGATCTCTCAGATGTTGAACCCCTGCTGCCGTTTTGCTGACGTAAACTCGCGCAGGTCACGCATAGCAACTTGCAGTTCGTTGACGATGCTGGGACGAGCGCCCGCCCGCCAGCGATCATCCTGCAATCGGTCTACACGTTGTCGCAAGTATTTCAGCACTGCCGCGTCTGCGGGTGTCAGGTCTTCGTCAGCCATTACAAGTCTCCTCTTGCACGCGGCCTGATCGACTGGCTGGGAGCGTAGGTGCGCACGCATTGGGCGTAGGTCTTGCGCCCACCGAGCGGTGGCGTGGCCTCTGCTATGGCGACCAGCGCCTCTCCGCACGCCATCTGCGACGGGTAAGTCGTGCTGTATGTGTTCGCACCGATGTGGACGAGCAAGATCGTGATAAGGGGCGTCATAGGTCTTCCGCCACTTCAAACCAGTATTCGATCAGGTTGCGCCGATAGAACCCGTGCTGGATCAGCCCACGGTTGATCAGCCCTTGCAGCGCGTATTTGACGCTGTAACGCGACGTCGGCAACTCCGACCCAGAGACGGCCTTCGTGATGTCTGTCAGGATCATCCGCGCTGGCGAGATAGATTGCAAGTGCGCAAGTGACATCTCCCCCAGAGACCGCGTGCCGTCAGCCCGCGCGCCCATGTTAGTCATGGCCTTCTTTGGTGCGCCCTTAAAGTGACCCTCCGACTTCGCCTGTCGTTGCATCGCACGCCCGATCAAACTTTCGTGCTTTGTCGCCAGCGATCTGTCCAAATTAAATGCGTTTATCATTGTCCGTTCTCCTCTGCGATCACGTCGCGCAATAGTACGCCGATCCACTCAGCAATAGTCAGACCCTCTGGAGCCGTTTTGTAAATCCACGACGCCTCGTCAAACGTGATGCTCGTCAGGATTTCCATTATGCTGCCCGTGTTGCGGCTGTAGCGCTTGCGCAGGATGCGATACCTGCCGTCTTCCGTGTTGATGCGCCCTGTGCGCTCGGAGTAAGGCTTCAATTTACCGTTGCGCATCAGGGTCGTCATGCGGCAAGCGACGGCAGTGCTGGTCATGTTAACCCCGTCCGCGATTTGTGCAATAGATTTGCCATCATTTGCTAGTTTGATGATATGCTTGTTTATCGTGCGGGATTCTGACCCGTTTATGCCGTTGGACATTCTCATTCTCCCTCTGCGATAAATGCGTCAATGTCGATGGCCCAGAGGCACATCGTGGCACGCTGCAAATTTGGCCGCGCATGAACATCTGCACGCACGATCTGGTTGCGGTTGAACATCGCCAGCAGGCGATCCCGAACTATCGTTCCGCTGGCACCCAGCGCCGTCGTGATCTCGCCCGTGGTCATGTATAGCGAAGCGCTGAGTTGCTCAAAAATCCTGTCGTCGATCAGGGCAGATGGAGTGGGCTTTGGCGCTGTCTTTTCTGGCGCTGGCTGCTGGCCGTTCACGGGTGCGACGTCCATTTGGATGACGCGCCACGGCGTCGTCGCACGCAGGGCTTCCGTGTTTTCAATGAGGACCACGTCATAAGTGTGGCCGACGGACATGCCCACGCCGCGCATAATATGTGATGGGACGAACACTTGGGAGAACGAGCCGTCGTCTTGGCGAAGCGCGAAGCCAGTGTCAGTTGGCAGGCTGTTTGTGATTGTGATGGTTGCGAGGGTCATTGGTTTTTACCTTTGGTTTGATTAATGATTGCGTAGAGTGCGCAGAGGCTGACGTTGTGGACAGCGGCTGCGATGATGGGTCCGATGATGGCAGCGTCTGCAACTGCGCGTCTAAGGGCGTTATCCATGCTGTGCTGCCTCCAAGCGTGCGATCTCTGCCTTGTAGCGGCTGATGCGGTCGCCGTAGTCTGCGAGGTCGGCTGACACGAAGGACGGGCGCACACCGTGGCCGTATTCTTCCAGCATATTAGACGCCATCTTCTCGGTTCGCTGGATCGCTCCCAGAAGGAAGGCGATCTCGTCGGGGGTTGATCGAGTGGTCATTGGTTAGTCTCCTGTTTACTGAATTGCGACGAAGAAAAGTGTCGGGATGCCGAAGCACACGATGCCGACTGCGAGCAGGCCGATGGCGTCGAGGATGGCG
>Ga0208544_10001127_pt1 | contig 19006 bp, 16 predicted proteins | sample DEB08_DNA_9_FD_184526 | JGI IMG/M metagenome (GOLD analysis project Ga0208544, IMG submission 184526) | Aqueous microbial communities from the Delaware River and Bay under freshwater to marine salinity gradient to study organic matter... | ecosystem: Environmental > Aquatic > Marine > Coastal ... | reverse complement strand
CTGGCATGTAGGCTTCTTTAAGGAGCTGTTGCCAAGCCTCGCCTCTAATAGAGAGTGTGCCATCTTTCTTGTGCATCACTTTTGGCGGGTTCATTACTTTTGTAATAGGCTTTGTGGGCATAGCTGCGGACAGTTGTGCCTGTGAACTCTCTTTCATTTGTTGTAGTGTCTGTTGTAGCTCTTGTGCTTTAGGTACATCTAAGCGCCAACCTAAGACCTCTTGGTCCCTAGCGCATTGCATCTTGAACGTCAGGTAGTCAGTGAGACGCTTTTGCTCAACTTCGTCACGATAGAGACGTGAAAGCTTACGCTCTAGAACCTCTAGAACTTTGAGGTTGATTGCTACATCTTCCTCACAGCGGTGCTGATAGTCCCCATAAGATAGGTTGTCCCAGTCGTCCACTTTAGGTTTAGCTACGCCTACTGTAACACCCCATTCCCCTAACCCATGTCGGACACGAGTAGGTTCTAGGTACCAAGAGAGTGGCAGAGTGTCGATGATGTCAGCATCTGTGAAGATGTCGAACATCTGTAGGGCTGGAAGGTCAAAGGCAACGATGTTGTGGCCTACGACTGTAGTAGCTTTATGCATTACCTCTTGGATAGTGCTGTGGTCGTTAGTGCTTTGGACTACACCAGAACCAACTACAGACCACGAGAAGACATGGATTTTAGTTAGCTTGTCTAGAAGTCCGTCTGTTTCTATATCGAATACGATTTTCATGTTGTTTCCTTAAAGTGGTGCCATCGTAAACGTGTTTAAGTCAAACAACATCTCGCCAGCTAAGCCCTCCTCTGATGTAGGACGGTTCTTTTCGATTATCAGTCTTGTAGTGTTTCTGTCTTCTATGTCATCAGAACTCTTATCACGATCCAAACGGATAATAACAGAAGCCCTTTGACCAATCATCTTGCAGTACTTGACCTCACCATCATCATTAGTGTGAGCAATTGTGATGATACCTACGTTAAGATCAGCAGCAACCTTAGAGAGACGAACAGCTAGCTCAGCAAGCTTAGCCTCTTTGTTCTCCTCAGAGCCTGTAGACACTGCATCTTGGATAGGTTCAAACATAACGAACTTACAATCGTAAGCTTCTTTGAACATCCTGATCTGAGTGATTAGGTCATCCTCTGTCTGTCCATCTTTCATGTAGTATTGATAGTAATTCTCACTGTCACCCAAGCGTTTGATACTGGCACGGACTTCTTCAGTCTTACCTTTTTCTTCCACTAGGTCTTTGCGAGTTAGATTGTCCTTCAGGTCGTAACTAACCAGACCCAAGACACTACGGAGCTTTGTTTCCTCAAGGTGCATAGTAGCAAAAGGAACATCACGTTTAATGAAGTTCCACTCAAGGTATCGCATTAGCTCAGTCTTACCTATGCCTGTTGGGGCCTTGAAGACTGTGAAGTGTCCTTGCATTAGCCCCATAGCTTTAGCATCGAACTCAGGGATGCCTGTAGGGACGTAGGAGTGGTCTGGTGTGTGGTCGAATAGCTTTAGTAGGTCATCAGCACTATGGAGGATGTTGTCTGGCATAAAGCGCTGGGCGTTAAACCATGAGCTTTTGTACTCAGAAGACTTACCAGCCATAAGGAACTCATTAGCGTCCTTGTGGGTGCTGTGATCTACACGATAGACCTTCTTGGGGAAGATGTTGTTTATCTTCTGGGCTACAGCATCACCTGGGCCATCAGCATCTACAGAGAGAATGATCTTCTCAAAGCCATCTAACCAAGGGACTACGTTTTCCCAAAAGACTTTAGACGGATTAGCTGATGGTAGTGAGACTACAGGGTTAACGTAACGATTACCTACGCCACCTAGCATCTGCCAAGCACTTAGGGCATCTAGTTCCCCTTCTACTATGGTTACTGACTTAGAACTACCACGAGTGAACAAGTTCATCCCGAATAGCTCATCCATCTTACCAGTAGCTGTAAAAGACTTAGGGAACTTACGTGTCTTTGTAGAACCTGAAGGGTAAACGTAGTCTTGACTGATAGGCTCACCTGATGGGGACACTTTGGTTCTAACGCCATAGTGCTCCATTGTTTCCTTAGTGATACCACGGATACTGATGTAGCTATAGTTACCCTCTTGGGCAGTAGGGATGTAATCATTATAATCATCATCGCCACTATCACCCAATGGGTAGAGCGCTAGTGTTTCCTCAGAATACTTAACGCCCTTCTTAGGGTACGAACTACCACAAGAGAAGCAGACGCCATAACCATCAGTGTTATAGGCGAACGCATCGCTGCTAGGACACGTAGGACATGGCTGTCTGGTAATCTCAGCCATTGTCGTATTCCGCACAGTCTTGCTTACGGGTAGTGACAGTGCCATCTGGCAAACGATAGTAGGTCATGTGTTTAGTCCTTTGTGTTGTATTGTTTAATAAGGTCGAATACGTGTGCTAGGCCTAAAGCTGCAAAGAAGCCACCATAGAGCCATGGGAGGACCGATAGTGTAGCTGTAGGCATCATAGAAGCATAATCGAACAGCATTAGTCCTGTTGACATAGCTACGAAGATGAAGACTACAGTAAGATGCTTAGATTTGTTCATGTGCTTAGCTCTGGATACATAGGGTAACCGTTATGGGTCTCCTCACGTAGCTCCTGTAGAATTAGCATGTGGTTAGCATCTACTATGCTTAAGAACCCTTCAGGGTCCAAGAGTGTCATGTCTGTTAAGTATTCTAAGAATTCATATTCTTCTAGTTCTGATAGGGCCTGTAGGGCCTTATGGAGACTATCGGTCATCTTATGTTTCCTTATGTAGTAGTATTATGAATATTATTATGGATGTACTATAGTGGAACTATAGGGAACTATAGTATACTAATGTTAACTATAGTAATACTAATGTACCTATCCCATTCTTCTATAGTGAGGGTTTTTGGATACCCTTGTTTTTAAAGGGTTTTATTGATACCAAAAAGGACCACCAGAGTTAACTAGCGGTCCTTCTTCTATAGTGAGGGTTTTTGGCTATTATGAGAACGAATAGTCCGTTTCAATGATGCCACCTAGGTCTAAGTTACCCATAGTTGGTAGTTCTACAAGACCACCAGAAAGCTCCTCATTGAGCATCTTAGCTACCTCTTGGCTGTACAGTGTAACGAACTCCTCACGAATGATTTGAAAGAAGCGCCCTGCGTCTGCTGCATGGCAACCAAAGCTGTCATGGATCATCGCTAGGCTGTGCATTTGTTCCCTTGAAGCTGCTAGAGCGACCATACGGATGTGACAAGCGTCTAACGAGTGGATTACGTTAGGTGAGATGCTGCTAGCCATCTTACGTGTGTCCACTTTGTCCGTAGGCACACTGTACTGGGACTGCACACGGCCACCATTAACAAGGATATCCAAGCGATTAGACTTCTGGGTCTTGTAATTCTGCACAACAACCATCCCATCAGGTGTAGTCCACTGGGTAGCTTCATTACGTCCACGGACGCAAGCTTGCAGCCAACCTTTAGCTTCAGCAGCCTTAACCACGATATTTTCTATCTCATCAAAGGTGGTTTTAGCAAGATAATTACAAGCTAAGAACACCTCATCTTTAGCAAAGGCATCACGATCAGTGGAGATAACGTACTCCTTGATCTGGTCAGTCATCCCAGGAACCTCAGAAGAATAGCCATAGGTCATTGTAGGCGTTTTAAAGAGGCTACGGGTCATAAGTCCCGATTTGAGCCACTGGGAGGCCAAGGTATCGCTAGAGGCGCTCAAGGTGGCCTCTACGGCGCTCTTAACGGCTGCATAGATGTCTTGGCGGTCTAGGTTAGGCAAAAGGTTAACCTCACGGCCCCCTACTTCGTCCTTGAACATAGCTGAGAAGTGCTGAAGACCAGAGCAAGAACCATCAAAAGCGACTGGTAGGGTGCTCATGAAGTCCTCTGGGGCCTCACAGTATCCAGCCCACTCAATACAGCCCCTAAGGAAGCCCCAAGGGCTATCAGCAGTCATCCAGAAGGCCTTATGCTCACCAAATGGGTTATTAGCCACTTCAACTAGCATATCTTCGTTCTCAAAGACCCAAGAGACACGATCTGCAAGGGATAGCTTGTCATTACCGAACTCATTAGCAATGTGGATAGCAAGGAAGCTCTCAGCACCATCAGCAATACGCTTGCCTTCAGCGAACGAGAGGAGCGCTTTAGCTAGTTTGTTGCCCTGTGGGGACAGACCGTCAACCATTGGATAGACACGACCCCTCCAGTCCATGTTATGGGGGAACCAGATAGCATCACGATCCTTGAACTCATCAGCAAGATTAAGGACTGTAGTAGCCCCTACACGGATGCTAGTGCGCTTTGCACGGTCATCTTTATAGTTGAACGGAAGGCAGTCTAGGTCCAATCCGTCCCCCATAGCCCTCTGAGCGATGCTGAGAAGCCCTGTGTGGACCCTCCAGGCTGTACGTTGGATAATATTGATACTACCCCGCACAGAAGACAAGTCAGCGTCCTGTAGGGCCTCTGTGTGCCCCTCAAAGCGTGTCTTAACTAATGGCTGACGAAGTGTAAGGTAGCCACCGTTTCCCTCTTGGTCCCAATCTTTAGGCTCTACGACCATAGGAAGGTAGACTGGGGCGAACTCAGGGCACAGGTTCATCACTTCAATCATCTCCATAGTCTTGTCAGTAGGCACGAGCTTCTTAAAGCTAGATTTACCACCACCGACTGTAGCATTGTCGATAAGGCCCGCTTGGGCTGCAAGTTCAATGAGTGTAGCCCCTACCTTCAGTTGGTCTTCAGTTGACCAATTAGACTGCATGTTAAAGAAGGTTAGGGTGTCAGCTACAGCCTTAGACTTAGCATTGTCGTTACCTAAAGTGCGCTTAGTGCTAGCTTCAATGTGCTTCACAAGGCCCTTCTTCTCTTTGTCCTTACCAAGCGCTGCCAGTGTGACAGCGTTAGAGACTGCAAGACCAATGTTGATAGCTGTAGCTGTAGTCTTAGCCTCATCATGGCCCAAGCTGTTCACGATTGTCTTTAGAGCAAGGTAAACCACAGCTTCAAGGTTAAGGCCCTTGAGTAAGATGGATGCTGGGGCCTTACGCTTGACAGTCTCTTGTGACTTAATGAAGCCCTCAAGGTTATCAAGCATTGTGTCCATGTTAGCCTTAATGACCTCACGGCCATAAGCTGTGTTAGATTGGCCTTCGTTAGTCTTAGCAGCCTCAATCTGCTTTAGGAACCTAGCATAGCCACGGTCTTGCATCTGGGCTTCTAGCTCGAATTGTGTTATCTTAGTCATGTCTAGTAGTCTCCTGTGCTTCTGTAATAAGTAAATAAGCACTCTAGAGGGCAATCACAACCCCCTAGAGCTAAATTAGTTACTTTTTCTTAGGTGGAGGCATCATTTCATCACAAGGGTCATCACTCATAGTCTTTTACTCCATGTTTCTCAATGTCTTTCAACACAATCATTTGTTCATTATGATCGTCACGAATTGATCAGCAGTATGACCCACAAGTCATATCAGTGGTTTATGATCTACAGACCATTAGAGCAGACCACGACACAGGGAATAGTTCATGCATCTTCTCACTGATCTGGTCTGCTACTAAACGTGTCTCATACTGTGTGTCAGGCTTACAGCGAAGATTACACATGCTAGAGAAGGCATCTAATGACCCAGACCACACCCACTCAGTGAACATATTAACTGGCAAGATCATTCTAGCTTGTTCAGCACAGATGCCTTGGTTAATCATCTTCTCATAACGCTGCACAGTCTCATCCTCAGTCTGCTTTAGGTAAGACGTAGGAAAGTATTGAGAAGCTGCTACACCAACAGACCCTTGCTTAACGTCTGCTGCTGCTGCCCTCCAGACAGAAGGATAGTAGAACTCTGGTCGATCTTTGACGTACCGACGGCTCACTTCTGACATTCTCATGAACTTATGCTTCACAAGTTGCCTAGCTACAAACACTGGTGCCTTGATGTGAAACTTAGCGTAACAGTGGCCGAAAGGTGCGATGTGGCCTTCTCGTGCTAGGAACTTAATGAGCTTGTTGTTGGCTTCCTCTGTGTAGTTCTCAGCTTTCTTGGCGAATGACACTCGTGCAGCTTCAGCTACGTCTTTGTCCTCACCGAAGTGCCCCAGGTAAGTGGCTTTGATCTGTGTCATTTAGTTTCTTCCTTGTAGATTAAGTAAGCCATAGCGGCTGTTGAGATGATTAGTATTACAAGCATTGTTGTTCTCCCTTGTTGACTAAGAGATACTTCAACCAAGAAAGTATTACAACCCCTAAAAGACAAAAGGCCCCATTATTTCTAACAGGGCCTAAAGTTACTTATTCACACTGACGTAGACCAGTAGCAGGGTCATAGTAGCAAGCCCCACCCTCGTCAACGTAATCGCTGTTGTCTACTTCTTCTACCTCTGGGGCTACATCTTCAGAAGCTGATGCATTCAAGATGCCATAGCGCTTACCTGATGCACGGAATGTAGTGCAACCAGAAGCACCACCATCATAAGCAGCCATATAGACTTCCTTGAACTCGTCCCAAGTTACGTCATCACCTACGTTACAAGTCTTAGAACATGCACTGTCAACATACTGGGACGCTAGGTTCAAAACCTTAACGTGTGCCATTACTGGTAGATCATCAGCCTTGCGACCTTTGACACCGAAGACACGATACCCATAGTCATCCACACGCTCCACTCGTGGACCATCAAAGGTCTGGATAGTACGATCAAAACCATAGGAGAACACTGGCTCAATGCCAGAGCTTACGTTGTCAGCAGAGAGGCTAATAGTCCCTGTGGGAGCTACAGACAGAAGGTGACTGTTACGGATACCATGACGCTCAATGAGGTCACGGATGTCTGATGGAAGTGTCTTACAGAAGTCACTTTCAAGCATCTCCCCACGGTACAATGGGAACGGTCCCTTCTCAATAGCCAATGAGACTGAAGCCATGTAGCAAGTGTCACGAATGGTCTTCATGATCTCCTCAAGTACATTGAGGAACATAGGAGAACCGTAATCGTGGCCCAGCGCTTCAATAGCATTAGCTACACCAGTGACACCCAAGCCCATACGGCGCTTAGACTTAGCCTCTAGCTCTTGTGCTGGTAGTGGATAGATTGCACGATCAACTACGTTATCCATTGCACGAACTACATAAGGAATATCGTGACGTAGGCGGTTGTAGTCGAACTGGTAACCACTGTCGTGAGCTGTGATGTACTTAACGAGATTAAAGGAACCAAGGAGACAAGCGCCATTAGGTGGGAGCGGCTGTTCACCACAAGGGTTCGTAGCTGCAATAGTCTCACAGTAGTGCAGGTTGTTCTTTTGGTTGATACGGTCAATAAACAAGATGCCTGGTTCAGCCCAGTCCCATGTGGACCGCAAGATATCATCCCAGAGAGCACGAGCGTTGATAGTGTCGTACACACGACCCTCAAAGGTTAGGTCAAAGTCAGTGTCGTCCTTAACAGCTTGCATGAACTTATCAGTCACACCTACGGACAGGTTGAATTGTGTTAGCGTGGTAGAGTTGTTCTTGATCCGAATGAACTCAGCGATGTCTGGATGGTCCACACGTAGCACACCCATCTGAGCGCCCCTACGGTGACCAGCAGAGCTGATAGTCTTGCAGACTGCGTCAAAGATACCCATGAAGCTCAGAGGGCCACTGGAGCGGCTGTCTAGGCCCTTAATGAGGGCACCAGAGGGACGTAGGGTGCTGAAGTCATAACCAATGCCACCACCAAGCTGCATAGTCTTAGCGGCCTCTTGTGCTGCTGTCATAATGCCTTCCATGCTATCTGGGATAGTCATAGACACAAAGCAATTGTACGGCGTAACTCGACGAGGGGCACCCATAGCTGACTGCACACGACCTGCTGGCATAAACCGCATGCCATAGAGGATGTTACGGAACTCTTGGAAGTGCTGTTCATCGTCCTTCAGTGCATTAGCTACTCGTGTCATAGCGTCCTTGAAGCTCTCCCCTTTGGAGCGATACTTCATCGCATGGATTTCCTCACTGATGCCAATGGTTGGTCCGTAGTTGTGTTCTGGTAGTGAGTTTTTCATTTTAGTTCCTTGTCAAAAATTATCATTATTAGTAGGTAGCTGTTGTTTTCTAGGCTCACACTAAGTCGCCTAAGTCTGCTTGTTTATAGTTAGGCCCCTTTAGAACCTTACCGTCCTCACGGTACAAAGGTTTCCCATCGTCACCTAGCTTGCTCATGTTACTTTCATGAACCCGCTTGAAGGCTTCGTCGATTGGTAGCCCATAGGTTGCTGCGTAGCCATAGATTACATAGAGTAAATCTGCCAGCTCCTTTAGCAAGTTCTCTTTATCAGTAGCATCTATGAACTCATGTAGCTCCTCTATGATAAGCTTAAACCTCATGCTTTCAAGTTCAGCATCATAGCCTAAGTCAAAGCCACAGAGTTGGTCTAAGGGTTGCCCCATAGCCTTAGTGAACTCTCGGACCATCTCATATTGCGTCTTACTCATGTTAACCCCATTCTTCTTCGTTAAACCTACGACCTGTGAGGTCTTCAATTATCTCCTCAAGTCTCTCTAGTTCCTCTACCATAGAGATTGAGATGTCCAAGAGGCCCTCTATCTGTTCTTCAGCATAAAAGCACCGTTCAGCCCATTCGTCCTTAGTGACGTAGTCCATAGTTCTATGTGTCATTGTGTTCTCCTTTGTGTTTCCTTGAGACCTTCCTAAAGTAGGTGTTAAACCCTGTAAACCCCTAAAAGACAAAAAGGCCCCACTATTTCTAGCAGGGCCAATGTTGTTATGCTTCAAGCGCTGTTAGTCGTGCTTCAATAGAGAGGAAGCGTTGATCGTTGTAAGCTGCTACAAAAGCAAGTAACTCAGGATAACGTACACCCAAGCGAGTGCGTTCAGTTGCACCTTCTGGGGCTTCTTCTAGTGTGTCGTAGGTGTCTTTGCGAGTGTAGGCATCTTTGGCTTCTACTGCCTCAGTGACTACGTTGCCTTCTTCGTCTACTACTTCAGCTACAGCCTCTACAGCAGGAACATCAGTCTGTGTCTCCCACCAAGTGCTAGAGATGAACATAGCGTAGTCACTAGCATCTAAGCCTTCAGCCGTGAAAGCACCCTGAACATCTTGGGCAATGATACCTGAGTGCATACGGGCTGCTGCTAGACCCTTCTCAGCGACAGCATCCTTCCACTTGAAGTTCTTGAAGCTGCTAGACAGACGTGCAGCGACAAGCATCTCAGTAGGTGTGAGGGATGCAATGGCTTCCTTCTCGTTGCGGTCAGATGTCTGGATGGTTCCGTTGGTGGCGTAGACATCGTCCCAACGGACGGAAGGTACACCTATATCGTTTGTGTTGTCGCTATCTGCGTTATTTGCGAGAGGGATAATTGCCCCCGCAGAAGCTGAAAGTCCACCTGTTCTAAAACCTTCACCGCCAGCATTTACAACAAATACATCGCCGCCACCCTTAATTGAAAGATTTCCGCTCTGCGCCCCAATACTCCCCACCGCTACGTTGTTTTTGCGGAACTCAGCAACAGTGCCGTCAGATGTGCGCCTATTGAGAAACAGGGGTGTATCACCGTCACGGGTAACAGCGACGTAATCTAGTTTATTTAACTCAATACCATCCGAAACAACACCAATCGCAGTCTTGCCCACAAGCACGGAGCCGCTGCTGTCGATAGTAACAGCAGTAGCAGAAGCGTTATCGTCGATGCCTAGTGAGGTGAATGCGCCAGTGGCTGTAAGGTCAGCAAACGTAGGACTGTCGTTAGGTTGTACTGACGTATCCGCCAGCACCCCTTGTGCTAATGTAGCCAGCCCAGAAGGAGCCGATTTTGATGATAGAGTAGCCATTAGATAGCCTCCAGTGCTGTTAGTCGAGCCTCAAGTGCATCGATCTTGTTGAGTGCTTCTTGTAGTGCTGCTGTTAGGATTGGTGTGAGCTTAGAGTAGTCAACGCCTTGGTAGTCTGGGTTGCCCTCTTCATCGACTGCATCCTTCTCTCCAGTGACTGCACGTGGGTGTAACTCTTGTAGTTCGTGAGCAAGGAAACCATCGTGCCAAGAACCATCAGACTTGAAGGTGTAGGTGCATGGACGCATCATCTTAACGATGTCAGAAGCACCTTGAACTGGTGTGATGTTCTCTTTCAAGCGATAGTCTGATGATGTATTGTAGGCTGTTGCTGAACCTGTGACTGAGATGGAGCCTACAGTGCTGTTGTTATATTTGATGGCGACAATGCTTCCTGTGGTTGTTGTGCGGTTCAGCACCAACGCCGCCCCTGCTGACGTATGGTAAGCCGTCCCAGCCGCTAATAACTCATGACCCACGGTAGAGGAGCCAACAGCACTCGTCTTGCCCACAAGCACGGTACCGCTGCTGTCGATGCGCATGGCTTCTGCTGCGTCAAAGCCGTTAGCATTGGGAGCAAATACCAACGCATTCCCAGTGCCTGTAGTCTCTAGTGCGCCAATGTATGAACGGCGGTTAGCGGTGGTCGTGTGTGTAAAGTAGATGCGGCTGTCATTGCTTACCGTATTAGTAAACAACATGTTGCCATCTTCGATCTCAAGCAACTCACTAGGCGTAGCCGTACCGATACCCACGTTACCACTTGCATCAATAGTAACAGCAGTAGCAGCAGCGTTGTCGTCGATGCCTACGGGCTGCATAGCAGTGTCTGCAAGCGCACCCTGTGCCGCTGTGGCAAACTGACTGTTATCAGCACCAACTGTTGTGTAAGTCTGCCAAGTAACACCATCGTAAACAAAGGTGACGAACACGCCACCAATGTCCATAGTCATATCTTCTAAGTCACCCTCAATAGTGGAACCATTACGGGCAACAGTGAGGTTAGTAGTTGCCCAATCACCACCATCACTAACAACAACATAGTCTCCAGCAGATGGTGTCGCTGGTAGTGTGATTGTGAAAGTGCCACCACTAGTGTCAGCTATTACGCCCTCTAGGTGTGCTGCTGTGTAATTGGCAGTCTTGAGGGCAAATGTCATCCCAGCGATAATGCCAGTCAAGCCAGAGCCATCCCCAAGGAGTGTTGTTGCCGTTATTGTACCTTCAACATCTAAGTCACCACGACCTGAGTAGACGATATTCCAACCAGCGTTGTCGTAGACCTTAAGAATAGCAGGTGTTGTCGATGTGTCTAACCACAGCTTACCGTTAGCAACCTCATCTGTAGGAGCTGTAGCCCCTGAGTGGCATGTGTCTAGGGCCTCTAGTGCGCTATTAGCATTAGAGGTGTAGACCGTACCGTTAACATTAGCGTCTAATACACGTGTTGTAGTAGCCATTATTTAGTCCTTTGATTATTGAATGAGTGTCGTAAGCCCCCGTTAAGGGGCCTACTGTTTCTTATTGCCCTACAGCAACCCAGTTGATTGTCTTAGTGCCACCACCGCCACCGCTTACTGAGTAAACGAAGCCAGTAGAGCTAACAGAGACAATATCAGCGCCGCTACCACTTGTTGCCCCAACTGTAGCTAGGCCAACATAAGGAACATCAGTGCCACCGATACCCCCATAGAAGGGTGTGTCAAATGTGACAGTTGTATTGCCACCAGTTGTGCTTGAAGTTCCACGCTTGGTTACATCAACTTTGTCTGCTGTTAAGCTTAGACCTGAGATTTCAATAGTGTAAGTAGTTGAAGCTACAACACCAACTAGCCTGAACTCAAAGGCTCTATGCCGATAGTTACCAACAGTGAAGGTTTCCCAATCAGACCACGTAGGTGTTCCAGCAGGGTCATCATCAGTAGTCCTGACCTCAAAGGTGACTGAAGCATCAACGATAGGACCAGCGAAGCGAGTGACAGAAGCCACAGGGTCATAGTCAGCGACAACACTTGTACCATCAGTAATCAAAGCTGTTAAGCTAGGGACAAGCCTGATGTTCTCAACGCTACCCAAGTCGATACTGTTGTTGAACAGATATGTCATAGACAAGACGCCAGCATCTAACTCTAGGTTACTACCAACAACTGTACAGTTAGTCTTAGTCCCTGCGAATGTAGGGTCTTCTGTAATAGTTGTGATAGCATTGTAGTCAGGGCCAACAAAGGAGTTGAGCAACTGTGCAGCATTAGCACAAGCATTGCCAGAGCTATCAATGTGCTTAATCAGGTAGTAACCTGGGGCAATTGGTAGCGTAGCAGTTGTAGTAGAGCCACTGATGTTGTTTACGATAGTCTGCGCAATCTCCCACTTAGGGGTGACAACATCGTTACGGACGTACCTGATCTCAGTAGTACCACCAGAGACAACATCAAGGTCTGTAGGTGTGTTCCAAGTAAACAGGATGCCACTATCAGTAACCTTACTAACGAAGCCTGTAGGGTCCGCTGGGATAGCTGAGAGACCTAAGATAGTCTTAGTGCCAACCAAAGCTGTGCCTTCGTAGTCGAACCAACTAATAGGAGTAATCCTAAAGTGGTAAGCACCAGACCTAACGTCATCAAAGTTGTAGGTTGTCCCTACAGTGTACCCCAAGAGCTTATAGGTAGAGCCATCAGCATCTCTGTAGTATTCAACCTTATAATCTTTAGGTTCAACACCACCAGAAGGTTCAGCCCAAGTTATAGTAGCCCTAGCTTTAACACCAGAAGCCTTGTTGGTCTGATAGAGTGTCTCAGCTACACTGAAGGATGTGATAACCCCAGGGTTACGGACAACTGCATTAGTTACAGCTACACCTGTGGACAAGCGCCCTAGTGGTGTCTGTGCCTTAACAGTGAACGTAACGCTTTGACCATTGGCCCACTCAGGACGTGGGTGGATCAAGAAGTTCTCACCAGTAGTCTCACCAAGTATCTTTAGGACACCACCAACAGTGTAGTAGACAACACACTTAAAGGAACCATCAGTTGGTGCAGTCCAAGTAAGTTCTGCAATAGCTGTGTGGTCCTCATCAGGTGTCCCTGCTGTGTACGTTAGCCCAGTTACAGGCTCAACCTTAAAGTCATAGGTTGGACGTACAGAGTAGGCTATATCATCGTTAACATTCCAAGCAAGCGTAGTGTAATCAAAGTAAGTACACGTTAGCTTAACTGTGAAGTCAGAGTTAACCTCAATAGCTTGGACCCTATAGACCTCATCAGAGATATTACAGGTAGTAGATGTGATGTTAATGAAATCCCCAGGCTCAATGCTCAGACCCCTCTTGGTTACAGTAAGATCAATAGTCTTTACAGACCTAGCTTCACGGACGAACTGTTCAGCCGCTGCTAGTGCATGATAAGGGTCTGTGATACCAGAGATATCAAAGCTACCCCTGAAGGGCTGGTTGTTGTCCTCAGTCAGATAAGTGTTGTAAGCTGTAGAACCAGTCTTAGGCCAAGTTACACTGTCTGTCTTAAAGTCCTCATGCTCATTAGAGAAGGCTATGGTCACTTGGTTGTAACGCTCAGAAGCGCTGGGCCACTGGATGTTAACATCCTTACGGACAATGTCATCATCAGTAAAGTAGTGGTCAGCATCAACTAAAGCGTCTTGTTCTACAGTAGATGTAGGGTACTCAACTAGGAGCTTGTACTTACCCTCAGAACTCCAAGTAAGCTCAGAGAGAGACATAGTGCTCATAATAGCTTCAATGTTATCCCTTACGCTACTCGTAGTGCTAAAAGTAATGTTACACTCATAGAGCGGGATGTTGCGGGTTGTTGCCCCACCATTGACTACACCAGACACTGCACGTCCTGTGGATACTGTAGTGCCACAGACTACAGCAGCGTCATAGAACGACTGTAGGTCAACCTCTGAGGTAGACAAGCCACGCCCAAAGTCTGCATTAAGCAAGTAGTCTAGTAAGCACAGTGCAGGGTTGTTAGAGTAGGTGTAGGTTGACGCTAGGCTATAGACACCAGCACTAAGCTCAACTGCACGAACCCTGCGGCCCTTGACAAGAAAGCCCATCTGTGGTGCGCCATTGTACTGTGGGTCATCACGGTCTAGCTTAAAGGTTGAAGATGCGTAGGCTGCACCAGTGAACCTGTTGGTTGATGGGATGCCGTTAGCTGTAGCAATAGGGTCAGCAGTGCCACCATCACGGTAGGTTCTAATCAGGTGGTTAAACCTTTGCTCACTATCATTATAGTCTAGGTTGTTTACCTTAATACCCGCAACACTCTCAATCCCACTTTGGCAAAGCGCATGTTGAACATGAAGGAACTCATTCTTGGTCCCAGAGGCTGTAGTGTTAGTAAACCCTTGGTTGAAGTTATTAGTTCCAGTTATTGAGGAGCTTGTGTAAGTGCTAGTGATGTGATGCTTTACAGCAATGCCACCAAGTAGGTTCTTACCATAGACCACAGGAAGTGCTACAGCTTCACCTGACGTAGTGAATGTAAAGCCCTTACGAGCTTCTTCAGCAGCAGCTTGTTGCTGTTGCATCTGCTGTTGCTTCTTCTTAAGTTGCTTTTGCTTATTGTTTTGGTAAGCTACTGAAGCTACAAAAATAATTACCCTAAGTATTGTAACCGGATCAGCCATTAGACCTTACCCCACTTTATTGTTATCTCACTACCATCATAAACCTCATCAAATGATGTGTCTGTAGCGCTCTTTTGATCCATGCCATCCTTGGATGTGATGAACACTCGCACTAGGTCTAAGTCAGACATAGGTGAGGTACCCTCTAAGACTGCAAGCTTAGTCTCAAAGTCATTAGTGATTGACGGTTTGTCAACAGTCCCTTTGTAGACCTTCAGAACATCGCTTGTAGAAAGTAACAGGTCACCGTTAGCATCACGTAGAGCAACAAAGACCTCAATAGGTTTACCAACGACATTAAGCTTAAACTCTGGCATCATCTCGTCAAATAGCTCAGAGATAATAACCTTATAGCTCTCACGGTCAACGACTGTAGAGAACTTAGGGCTATCGAAAGAGTAGAGGCCACTGTTAGCTAAGTAGGTGTTGCCATCGTAGACAATGTCATAACCATTGGATGTCAGATAGTAGTCAGAGTTGAATTTTAACTTGATTAGGAAAGCGTACTCAATAAGGTCACTATCCAAGACTGTCTGCACAGCCGTTGAGAACTGTCGCATTAAATCAAAGCCTCCACTAGGTTAACAGTGCCAGTGCTAGACAAGATACCATCAGTGAACGTAAGGCCACGGAGGTTACTAACGTCACGGTAGTAGCGAAGGGATACAGAAGCCCCTGTGTTCATAGTGTGTGCTGTAGTAACAGCGCTACGGAGCGAAGGGTAGATGGAGACTGGCACAGTACCAGCAGCAACATCAGCAGTGACTAAGTAGACCTTGTCATGGTTGCTGAACTTGATGAATGAACCTTTGCTAATGACACCATCAGAAACAACTGTGACTGAGGGTGCACCACCAGAAGCTGCAACACTAATCACTAAGCTTACACCAGCAGTGTTCAAACGAGCAACTGATGGAAGCTGTGGCATAACCATAGTCTCAGCAGAAGTGATGCTGTCGATTACACCAACTAGCATATCAGCTTCTGTAGCATCTGAGGTAGCTGTGGTGAAAGCAACCTCCCAGCGCTGGGCACCTTGTGTAGCCCGCTGCTTACTAAGGCTAACAGTGTCAACGTCATAGACAGGCTCATTAGAAGTAATCGAAAGTGGGGCTAAGATTTTAGCGCCTTTGAAATAATATGCCATTTAGTTAATCCTTTATGGGTCTTGCTATTGTGTCAATGTTTAACTCTAGGAACATGATTTGCTTAGAGCGAACCACACCCTTGTTATCTTCAGATGTGCTTATCCAACCTTTTGGACCAGCTATCATTGAGCCACCAGAAAAGGCTACGTCACCTATTAGCGGTCTTTTGTTCTTAATGATCTCATAGCCACAATGTTCTAAGTAGCTCTCAACAGTGAACCCATGACGCTTTAGCTTGACCACGAAGTCCCTTACGCCACTCCACTGGAAGTCTAGCTCAGCCTTAGAGCTTGAGCCTCGTAAGGCCTTATCATAGGCCATCAGTAGGGATGCACAGCAATTGACACCATAGGTAAACCCTGTGCAAGCCTCAGTCCTATCGTTTATCGTTTGTGTAGCAATGTTGATTGCTTCTATCAGTTCTTCTTGTGTGTAGTGCATAGAACCCCCTGAGAGCCACTGAGAGGCACCTTAGAGGGCCATCTAGTTAAAAGGTGACCCACCATAGCCTAAGAAGCTACAGTGGGCCTTAGAGTGGCTTATCGACGCCCGTTCTCTTTGTTGAGCATGTTAGTACCTGCTGCAATCTCTGGCATCATCTTAACGATCTCAGAGCGTGTCAGTCTAGATACGTCACCAGTGACATTGATGTTGAACGTCTGTCCACCACCGCCACCACCAGCACCATTCATGAAGTTGTCCACTTGGGACTTAGGGACTACAAGCTCCCCAGGTTGTAGCATCGCAGGGACACTGTCAGCATAGGACTTAGAGGTTGATGTAGTTGGCACAATGCCACCATCAGCGAAACCAAAGATAGACATAGCGGAGCTAATTAGGTCACCACCACCAGAGCTACCCATGCCTGAGAATAAGTCACCCATCCAGCTTGTTAGGCTGTCTTGGAATGGCTTAAATAGACCCTCAGTAAAGGAACCAATGATACCCATAGTCAGTGTGTCTAGAGCACTATCAAGGAAGCCCTTCCAGTCACCACTAGCAAGCGCTGTGGTAAAGGAGGACTTCAGGCCACTTACGAACTGTTCTGCTGTGGTCTCATAGAAGTCCTTAACCTCTGGGGCCTTAGCTGCTTTAGCACCAGCACCACCAGAGCCACCAGAGCCACCACCAGTAAGGTCTGTTAGGCTTCCAGGTTCTAGTTCTACAGCAATAGGATCATCACCAGACCAAGCGTCAGACAGCTTCTTCCAATGTGGGTTAGTATCCTCTAGGAGTGCATTGTTAGCAGACATAGCTGCTGTCAATTTAATGAACTCATCGTTGATGGCATTCATATTTCCCCAGCCAGCTTCAGCTGCTGCATACTCGGCACCACCCTCAAGACCCATCATCTTGCCAACCTTAGTAGCGGCAATGCTATCAGTCCAACGACCAAATCCAACACTCATGTTGATAAGCGTGCTCTGCCAACTTTCTTGGATACCATTAAAGATAAGCGATAGGCTTAGCTTCAGCTTTGTTCCATAAGCACCAATACGGTCAAACTCGAACTTAGCGCTATCAGCAAGAAGCGGCCAAAGCTCACCAAGTTCACCAACAGCTTTAGCTAAGTCTTTTAGCTTCTTATAAGCCCAACCAATCCCTGCGATTAGGGATGCAATAGCTGCAACCCATATGGTAACAGGGTTAGCCCACATTGCTAATGTCAGTGCCACTAGACCAGCAGTCACCAACTGTAAGCCTGTGACAATAGCTGGGAAGTCTGTGATAAGCTGACGCCAACCCTCAAGCATGTCTTCAATGAAGCTAATAAGTGGCTGGAGAGCATTAAACGTCATGTTGGTAATGATAGTACCAAGAGTAGTAAACGAAGTACCAATGTTAGCAAGTGAGTTCATGGTCTCTTTAGACAGCACCTGATTTGTAGCAAGTGCGAACTCATTCATTCCAGCAGCATTGTCCCTTAGTAGTGGTAGGAGCATAGTGCTGTCGGATGCTAGAGCTTCCATGTAGAAGGTCATTTGCTCTGTTGACAGACCAGCTTTCTCAAGTGAGCTAACGTAGAGACCAAGAGCATCTTTACCTGATAGGCCCTTAAAGGCATCTTCAGTAATACCAACAAGTGGTGCAATGTTCTCAAAGAAGTCAGCCATAGGACCACCACCAGTTTGGAGGAAGTCGTGTGACTTATCGTTTACGTCCTTGAGAATATCAGAGTATTTCTCTAGGGAGATGCCAGCACGGTTTAGGGATGGTGCTACACGTTGTAGTTCATCTGCACTAACACCAGTGAGGTTAGCCATAACCTTTAGTTCTTTAGAGGTCTGGACAGCTCCCCTGATGAGACTACCAAAGCCGATAGCAGCTACAGCAGCACCAATAAGCTTGATGGATGCTGCCACACCTGAGAACTGTTTCTTTTGACCATCAGCCCACTTCTTAGAGTGACCCTTGGCTTTATCTAGGTCTTTCTTTAGTTGAGCACTATCGGCACTAAGGCCAATGGATAGGTTTGCAAGTGTTGCCATTATCTAGCCTTTCATTCGCTTCTTGTTGAGGGCTTTAGCTTTCTTCTCAATAGCTGGCCCCAGTGTATCTTTAAACCTCTTAAGCATCCCAGAATGCTCTCGCATAAAGACACCCTCAAGGACGTGTTGTGCTGCCACTTGCTGTGTACCGAACTCAACAGCTAGAGCTTGCGACCAAAGGCTTGGCCTAGACCAGAACCAGCCCGCACGTCCTGCAATGATTGTGGTGTTGTTGTAGTGGGCGCTAGACAGCATCTTCTTTGTAGGAGCACCAATAGTGACCCTTGTGCTGTCTCTAAGTGTACCTTGGTCAACTGGGGTGTCCTGCAACACCTCTTGCTTTATAGGCTTCATAGCAGCCACTACAGCGGGTCTCATGGCCTGTACAGCAGTCCTACCACCGTATTCCTTTTGTAGCGCTAAGAGAGCCGCCTCAAGCTCCCTTAGACCCTTCACCTCAATCTTATCGGACGACATTAGACTAGCTCCTTAATCCATGCTGGTGCATCTTCTGATGGCAATACAGACAGCATCTGCAAAGCTATGTGGTCCCTCTTAGATTTCTCACGTTTAGCTTGACCTTCACCTAATGAGTGGAAGTCTTCAACAACTGGGAACATCTTGTGGAAGGGTAGCACAGGCGTTGCCTTGTACTTCTTGCCTTGGGCTACAGCAACAGCAACCTCCTTCTGGAGATGTTGGGAGCAATAGAGCGAATAGACCTGATAGGCTTGCCCATAAGGCCCCCATAAGCCACCTTGTAGGGTAACATAGAGGGCCTTGGCATCTTCTAGTGGTAGGTCATCCACGGTGGACAAGTTAGAGCCATTGGCAAGCATAAAGGTTCTAA
>Ga0208544_10001126_pt1 | contig 19012 bp, 17 predicted proteins | sample DEB08_DNA_9_FD_184526 | JGI IMG/M metagenome (GOLD analysis project Ga0208544, IMG submission 184526) | Aqueous microbial communities from the Delaware River and Bay under freshwater to marine salinity gradient to study organic matter... | ecosystem: Environmental > Aquatic > Marine > Coastal ... | reverse complement strand
GCGGTTTTGCCCATGACACTGGCGAGGGTGGCATCAGCCGCTATCACCGCCAAGAAGGCGGCGATTTGATTTATGAAGTCGGCTCCGGGTATTTCGGGTGTCGCAATCATGACGGCACATTCAACGTTGACAAATTCAAAGAGCAGGCAAGCGACGATCAGGTCAAGATGATCGAGATCAAGCTTAGCCAAGGTGCAAAGCCCGGCCACGGCGGCATGCTGCCCGCGGCCAAAATCACCCCGGAGATCGCGGAAGCCCGTGACATTCCAATGGACGTGGATTGTGTGTCGCCTGCAGCACATAGCGCATTTGACGGACCATTAGAGTTGATGCAGTTCGTCGGTCAACTGCGCGAATTGTCGGGCGGCAAACCTGTTGGCTTCAAGCTTTGCATAGGCCACCGCCGCGAATTTATGTGCATGGTCAAGGCAATGTTGGAAACGGACATCGTCCCGGACTTTATCGTGGTTGACGGGACCGAAGGTGGTACCGGAGCGGCACCGCTTGAGTTTGCCAACCATGTCGGCATGCCGATGATTGATGGCCTGACGTTCGTACATAACACACTGCGCGGCGCAGGCATTCGCGATCAGGTCAAGATCGGCGCGGCTGGCAAGATCATCAGTGCCTTTGATATCGCGCGTGCGCTATCATTGGGTGCCGATTGGTGCAACTCGGCCCGCGGCTATATGTTCGCAATCGGTTGTATTCAGGCCCAAGCCTGTCACACCAACCACTGCCCTGTGGGTGTCACAACCCAAGATCCGATGCGGCAAAAGGCGTTGAATGTGTCCGACAAGGGCCAACGTGTCGCGCGTTTTCATGCGAATACGCTCAGGGCATTGGGTGAAATGGCCGGAGCCGCTGGTCTGGACGATCCTTGCGGGTTCTTGCCCTACCACTTCATGACCCGACAGGGTGATGGGCAAATGACCGAAGCGGCAGATGTTTACGCCTACCTGCGTGAGGGCTTTTTGTTAGATGACGGTGACGACAATCCGATCTACCGTGAACGTTGGGCCCGCGCGAACCCACACAGCTTTGCGCCGCCAGAGGCCCGCTAGCCCTTATCCTGCCTTGGCGGTGTCTTTCCTGCCAATCGCATAAACAAAGAGACACGCGGAATTGTGCCCGTTTCCGAACGGGACCGTGTGCGTAATACCGGTGTGTTCATTGATGTCCCGCTGCGGCTTTCGCGCAGGACGATATACATGCCACTGGCGATAATAATTCCGGCACCGATGGCAGTGGCCTGGTCGATGGATTCGTCAAAGAAGAAGTAACCAAACAGGCTTGCCCAAATGATCTGGCTGTATTGCATCGGCGCGATAATCGCAGCTTCGCCGGCTTGGTACGCAGCGATCACAAGACGGCTGGCAAACCACGCGAAAGTCGCGATGATCGCAAGCAAGCCCAGATGTTCGATTGGCATTGGCACGTAAACGAATGGCAATGCGCAAGCCATAAGAATGAAATTTACCATCATCGGATAAAGCAGCATCACGACGGGGCGCTCTTCGTTGCCAATCTTGCGGACCACAATCGACGCCAGCGCACCACCGATTGCGGCAGCAAGTGCTGCAAGATGACCCAGCGAAAACTCAGTCTCGCCCGGTCGTAAGACAACCAAAACGCCCACAAGGCCAACGATAACCGCGATCCAGCGGCGCAAACGTACTGTTTCACCCAGCACGGGAATTGCAAGGATCGTGATCAGCAGAGGGGCTGCAAAAAGGATGGCATAAACCTGCGCCAAAGGTAGAACCGAAAAAGCGTAAAACACCGACACGCCTGTGACGACCGCCGCCCCTGTGCGCAATGCCAGCCACCATGGGTGGCGTGGTACGAGTGTGCCTGGATTTGCGTCCCGCATCATCATTACGGTTGCCAAAGGAAAACTAAGCAGGACACTGAAAAAGACGATCTGGAACGGGGAATAAACCCCGCCCAGAATTTTTACGACAACGTCATGTGTCGAGAAAATGCCGAAAGCCAGCAGCGCCAGAAGCGCACCTTTGGCATTCGGCGACATCAGACGCTCGCGTCGAGTGCGGCAAGGATCACATCACCCATTTCAGTCGTGCTAAGCGGCGTACCACCCTCTGGACCCATCAGGTCCGCGGTGCGTGCGCCGTCAGCAAGCACCTTTTCGATTGCGGCCTCAAGACGATCCGCCTCTGCGCCCTCATCAAAGGAATAACGCAGCGCCATCGCAAAGCTCAGGATACACGCAATCGGGTTCGCCTTGCCTTGGCCCGTGATGTCAGGCGCAGACCCATGAACCGGTTCGTACATCGCCTTGGGACGGCCATTCGCCATTGGCAGGCCAAGTGACGCCGATGGTAACATGCCCAGAGACCCTGTCAGCATCGCGGCGCAGTCGGACAGAATATCGCCAAACAGGTTGTCGGTCAGGATCACGTCGAATTGCTTGGGCGCACGCACCAACTGCATCGCGCCGTTGTCGGCATACATATGGCTAAGTTCCACATCGGCGTAATCGGCCTGATGCACCTCGGTCACGACATCGCGCCACAGGATTCCGCTTTCCATGACGTTGGCTTTTTCCATGGAACAGACCTTGTTGTTCCGCTTGCGGGCCAGATCAAAAGCGGCGCGTGCGGCGCGCTCGATCTCGGCTTCGGTATAGCGCTGGGTGTTGATGCCCACGCGCATGTTGTCTTCCATGTGGATGCCGCGCGGTTCGCCAAAATAAACGCCAGAAGTCAGTTCGCGCACGATCATAATATCCAGACCTGCAACAATGTCCTTTTTCAGCGAGGAAAAGTCAGCCAGCGCATCAAAGCACTGCGCGGGGCGCAGGTTTGCAAACAGGTCCATTTCTTTACGCAAACGCAGCAAGCCACGTTCAGGCTTTACGCTAAAGTCGAGGTTGTCATACTTGGGGCCACCCACGGCACCCAGCAGAACTGCATCGACCTCTTGCGCCCTTGCCATCGTGTCGTCGTGCAAAGGCACGCCATGCACGTCATAGGCGGCACCGCCGACAAGATCCTCCGAGACGTCAAACTTCAGGTCACGTTTGTCGCCAAACCAGCCGATAACGCGCTTGACCTCGTTCATCACTTCGGGGCCGATGCCGTCGCCGGCGAGGATCAACAGAGAAGGGTTTGCCATGGGTCATGTCCTTGCTAAAATATGTTGCGATTGCCCTAGCGCGATGGGGCGCAAGGTTCAAGATACCAACGGGCGAAGACCTTCTTGCAAAAGCTGCCAAACCCGCCTGATCCGTGGGGTCTGGCGCATCGCTTCATGGGCAGTCAGCCAAACAGGAAGCGTCGGCAGTGGTAGTGCAAGGTCGATTTGTGTGACCACCGGATCCGATCTCCCGATCTCGGCCTGCGCAAAGCCGATCCCGCAGCCTGCCCGCACCAGTTCCCAATAAGCAATGTTGTCGTCGCATCGCGTTTTGAAGAAATCGCGGTCGATCGGGACGCCTGCAGCGTTAAAGCCCGTGATAATTTCGGTGTTTGTATCGTAGCCTACAAAATCATGGCGCAACAAATCATCAACAGAGCGCGGCAAGCCCCTTTCCGCAATATACGAATGGGCTGCAAAGATACCCAAAGGAATATCACCGATGTGTTGCGTGACCAGATCCAGCTGCGTTGGCCGGTACATGCGTACGGCAATGTCAGCTTCGCGGTATAGCAAGTTACGGCTATCATCACTGGCCACCAATTCAATTGCGATTTGGGGTTCTGACCGCCGGATACCGGCAATGATGGGCGGCAAATGCATGACCGAAAATGCGACACTTGCCGTGATGCGCACGGTCCCCTCTAGTCTTGCCTGTTGGCCCGCTGCGGTCAGCGCGATTTGGCGAACGGCGTCTTGCATTGCACGCGCAGGCGCGACCAGCTCAGCGCCCGTTTTGGTCAAGGAAAATCCGCGCGGCTGCCGGTAAAACAGTTCGGCCCCAAGTTGGGCTTCGATAGTCTTGATCTGGCGTCCGAGTGTTGGCTGGCTGGTTCCCAAAAACCGCCCTGCCGCTGACAGGCTGCCCGTTTCGGCAACAGCAAGGAATGCCTGAACAAGTGACCAGTCGAGTGTATCCAGTGAGTTATCCATTCAATTATGAATACATGACCAACGCAATCTGGCAATTTATTTTATTCCAAAACCGGGTGACTGTCTGCTTATCAACTTTTCAAAGGAACAGTCATATGCAGTCCACAGTACTTATTCTTGGCGGATCGGGCAAAATCGGCAGCCGCGCGTCTGAGGCATTCTGGAATGGCGGCTGGCATGTCCGCCAGTTCAACCGCAAGACAGATGATATGATCACCGCCGCACAAGGTGTTGATGTGATCGTCAACGGGCTGAACCCGCCAGCCTACCATGATTGGGAACGCACAATTCCCGCGATTACCGCGCAAGTGATTGCAGCAGCCCAGGCCAGCAATGCGACAGTCATCATCCCCGGAAATATCTACAACTACGGCGACCAGCCCGGAATTCTGGATGAAGACACTCCGCAAAATGCGCGCACGAGAAAGGGCCGCGTTCGGATAGCGATGGAACAAAGCTATCAAGCGTCGGGCGTACGAACCATCGTCTTGCGCGCTGGAAACTTTGTCGATCCTGACGGCAATGGCGATATCATGAGCATGTTGCTGATGCGCGAGATTACGAAAGGGACGCTAACAGCAGCAACAGACCCCGACACGCTGCAGGCCTATGCCTATGTCCCTGACTGGGCGCGCGCTGCGGTTCAACTGGCAGAGAAGCGCCATGAATTGAACGCGTTTGAGGACATCCCGTTTCCGGGTCACAGCTTTACAGCCAACGATTTACGTCGCTGTGTTGCGCAAGCCACTGGTCGCAAGATCAAGGTCAAACGGTTTCCGTGGTGGATCATGACCGTTCTTAGCCCGTTTTGGGAACTGGCACGCGAGATGCGCGAGATGCGGTATTTATACGAGATGCCTCATACAATAAGCGCCAAAAAATTTGACCGCTTGCTGCCCGCGTTTATCCCGACCGGCCCGCGGGATGTCATGTTGGCCGGACTACCGACCGATATCCACCCAGACAAGGCTATGGGGACCAGCAATAGCATCGCCTTGCCCGTCGGTAACAGCATTTAAGGCAGGAATTTGCGTTCCTGCGCCAACGATCCGCCAGTTGGTCGAAGGCAACACGTAGCTGACCCGCAACTTTCCTGGGCCACCGTCGCCCCAATCGGCATTCGTGGTCCCTGTAAGGGGGTCGCGGATGTCAGGTCGTGACAGAAAGGCCTGCATAGCAGCGCTGTCCCCATCCCCATTCACCGGATCAAGATTGCTGTTCCCAACAACAACAAAGCGATCCGGTGGCGGCCCATAACGCCCGTCCAAGACATCTTCCCACAATCGCAATTCATCGCGGCTGCGCAGACCGTTCATATCTTCGGGGCCGTCAAAGACGGGTGGTGTCGCGGAAAAGGCCATGATGGAAACTTTGGTCTCGTCAGGCAGACGGATCGGTACAATCCAGTGCGCGGTCGAGGACAAGCGCAACACGTCCAGAATACCCGTTTTGAAAAAAGGCTGTCCATCTATCTGCGGCAGAACCGCGTCCGGCAAATCGCGCCAAAGCAGGGAACTAAAGTCGACCACTTCGCCCGTTTCAATCGGGAAGCGCGACAATATCGCGAGCCCGCCATCACCTGCGAAGCGACCATAGCCCTGCGCGTCGCGGGCATCACCAGTGCGCCCGTTGCCATCAATATCATAGCCTGTCGCGAAACCAGAATTAGGGGTTCGCGCAAACATGAAGGGATAGCGCCCGTCAAACATCTGGGCAAAAGCCGCAAGTGCAAGACCGTCAAGGTCATAGTCAAAATCCGTCAGAACCAGTACGTCCGGTGCCGCTTGCATGATCGCAGCCGCAATCGCGTTCAGACTATCGTCATCACCTTTGTTGAATTCTCGCTGTAAAAGCCCCGGGCCGTCGCGGCTAAGCGGTGCTGCGAATGTTGCGACGCGCACCCCATCCGCTTGAACGCAGGTCGCCCAGAGGGACAGGATCAGAGGACCATAACACCTTGGGTTTCGTCGCGTGCGTAGGCGCGCAAGCGTTGCAGATGAATCATCTGCGCGACGCGGCTGAGTGCAATTCCTCGCATCAGTATACTGGCAGGCAGGAATGCCCATGCGGATACAGTCCAAATCAAAGTCTGTGCGCTATCAAGATTGATCGGGGTGCCAAGCAATGCCGCCATCTTGATAACCGCTGGCACCAAGAAGGGCAGCAAAAACCCTAATACAATGTTAATGCGCCCGTCGCGTCTAAGGCGCTTAACGACATCACCACCGGAAGTCGGGTCAAATGTTGGCAGGTTGATCCAGACATTGAATGCCTCTGTCCGGCGCGGCCAATGATAGAGACGCAGCAAGATTACAAACCAGATCACTGAAAAGAGCGATAACAGATAACTCAACCCTGCCGCGTCGCGCAGTCGCTGGATAACAGCGGCATCGGTTCCTTCGGGCATCATCATCACCATCAGCCGAACAGGTGAATACGCGAAATCAATGGCAAGACCGATTTGGGATCCGCTATTTTGGAAAAAGGCTGTCACCTCGGACGGCGCATTTTCACCGCGAAAGATCACCGAAAGACACAAGACAGTGCCGAAAAGCGCAGAAAAACGGACGCGGTTAAATGGAGGGGCATCGCGAAATTCGACAAGGCTGGGGCTTTTCGCGCTATATTCGACGATCGTGAAAAGTGCGCCAAAGATCGCGATAAGAGCAACAATTTGCGTGCTGTCCGTATTGCTGTCAGGCAGCAGCGCGAACGGCATGACGATCAACATCACAACCAACGCGGCCCTTGCTAATGCGCCCGGCAATCGAAACAACACTGTCTTTTTCCCTCGTCAGAGTTCGCAAAAGTCGCACGCTGCGCATATGCGTGCCTATTTCAAAGTTTTACTCGGTTTTCATTGCTTTAACCTGATCAAATCACATCAGACCCATCAATGTCATTGCTAAATAATTGCTTACTATTCCCCAATTAGACATTGGAGTGATGCTTGATTGCAACCGATTACGCCGATTTTTCCAAGATCACTCGCCCTTGGGTGGTCGGGTCGGTCAATGAAACCAACGCACTGGCACCGGTTTCCGGGTCATTGAAATGCAAAAAGCCGCATCATCTGCGGCTTTTTGACTGTTTGTCGATTTGTTCAGGTTTAGACCCAAGGTCGCGCCGCGGAGGTGGCAGCTTCAAAGCTATCGATGGATTTCACTTTTTCCATCGTCAGACCGATATCGTCCAAGCCATTCATCAAGCAATGTTTTTTGAATGCATCAACTTCAAAACTGAACACATCGCCGTCCGAAGAGGTGATTGTTTGCGCCTCTAGATCAACCTCGATCCGCGCATTCGATCCCTTTTCAGCGTCCTTCATCAAGACATCGACCTGCTCTTGTGGCAACGCAATCGGTAGGATCCCGTTCTTGAAGCAGTTGTTATAGAAAATATCCGCATAAGACGGCGCAATAACACACGTGATGCCAAAGTCGGCAATCGCCCAAGGCGCATGTTCACGCGATGACCCGCAACCGAAATTTTCGCCAGCCACAAGGATCTGCGTGTCGCGGTACTGGGGTTTGTTCAGCACGAAATCTGCGATCTCGTTGCGATCATCGTCATAGCGCATCTCGTCAAACAAGTTCACGCCAAGGCCAGAGCGCTTGATCGTTTTCAAAAACTGCTTGGGGATGATCATGTCGGTGTCGATATTTACCAATGGCATCGGGGCAGCAATGCCGCTGAGTTTTGTGAATTTTTGCATTACATCATCTCCCGCACGTCGGTCAGTTTGCCTGTGATTGCAGCGGCAGCTGCCATTGCAGGTGACATCAAGTGCGTGCGACCGCCCCGCCCTTGTCGTCCTTCAAAGTTGCGGTTCGAAGTCGCCGCACAGCGTTCACCCGGTGCCAATTGGTCTGGGTTCATCGCAAGGCACATGGAACAACCCGCAAGCCGCCATTCGAAACCTGCGTCGATGAAAATCTGCGCAAGCCCTTCTTCTTCTGCCTGTGCACGTACAAGGCCCGATCCGGGGACAACCATCGCCCGCAGCCCGTCTTTCTTTTTCTTGCCCTTCAGGATGGCAGCCGCCGCCCGCAGGTCTTCGATGCGGCCATTGGTGCAAGAGCCGATGAACACGGTGTCGATCTCGATTTCGGACAGCGGTGTGCCGGGTGTCAGCGCCATGTAGTCAAGTGAACGCTGGGCTGCACCGACTTTGCCGCCTGTGAAATCGCTTGCTGCTGGAACATTTGCGGTGATCGGCAGCACGTCTTCGGGGGACGTACCCCATGTGACCACGGGTGCAATGTCTTCGCCTTTCAGCGTGATGACCTTGTCGAAATGTGCACCTTCATCGGTGAACAGCGTTTTCCAATAGGCGACCGCTGCTTCCCATGCCGCACCTTTTGGCGCATGGGGGCGGCCCATGCAGTACTCATAGGTTTTTTCATCCGGAGCGATCAGGCCTGCACGTGCGCCGCCTTCAATGGCCATGTTGCAAACCGTCATGCGGCCTTCCATGGACAAATCGCGGATCGCTTCGCCGCAATATTCGATCACATAACCCGTACCGCCAGCAGTGCCGGTCGCGCCGATCACTGACATGGTGATGTCCTTGGCCGTCACGCCGGGGCGCAGCTGGCCTGTGATTTCGACTTTCATGTTCTTGGATTTTTTCTGGATCAGCGTTTGCGTGGCCAGAACGTGTTCAACCTCGGACGTACCAATGCCGTGCGCCAAGGCGCCGAACGCACCGTGGGTCGCTGTATGGCTGTCGCCACAAACCACGGTCATGCCCGGCAATGTCCAACCCTGTTCAGGTCCAACAATATGCACGATGCCCTGACGGACATCAGACACTGGGTAGTAATGAATCCCGAATTCTTTGGCGTTGCTATCAAGTGCTGCAACTTGAATGGCGCTATCCTCAGTCATATTCTTGGGATCATCACGGCCTGCTGTCGTAGGCACATTGTGATCGGGCACAGCGATTGTTTTGTTAGGCGCGCGTACCGTACGACCCGTCATGCGCAGACCTTCAAAGGCTTGCGGGCTGGTCACTTCGTGGACCAGATGGCGGTCGATATAAAGCAGGCATGTGCCGTCTTCGGCTTCGTGGGCTACGTGCGCATCCCAGATTTTATCATAGATCGTTTTGGGGGACATTGTCCTCTCCCGTATTTGAAATGTCAGTGGTCGTCAGGCGTGCGGAAACGGCGCTGTTACCCGCGGGCTAGGATTGTGCTGCGCGCACCAAAGAACCGCCAAGGCAGGCGGGCGCGATCATCCATGTCAAAAACCTTTTTCATAAGCGTCAGATACACGGGCAAGGCACTTGCCGCAAGACCACAACAGGTCAATTGAAACGCCAAACTGCGTCTCTGACCAATGTCATGTCTATTGCTAAATGCTAGCGGGTCTTAAACAAGCACTTCCTAGACCGGGGTCGGCGCATAGAAGCTTTCAATCCGTTCCAACACAGTGTCACCATCATCGAACGTGGTGCTATCCGGATCGACGTAACTTGCGTCTTCGGTGAAGTGCAATTCGATATTGAGTGAGCTTTGTACAGATGCTGCTGTCAGACCCTCAAGGAAGACGCGGGACGCCTCGACGACAGGTGCCGCGCCTTCCGGATCGGCGCCGACGTAATTCAGGCGCAGATCAACATAGACGCCATTACCGCGCGGATCGCCATCTGCGCTGTCACGATAGGTCGCTTCGATGTCATAGTCAGCAAGGTCAGCCGCGCTAGTGACTGTACTGTCATAATCGACCGTCATAACGAGCGTATCGTCGCCAGTATTAAAGTCGGTCACCGTCGCAAATGTAATCTGATCATCGCTGGCATTTGCCAAAACGATATCAATGTTTTCACCCGGCCCGTTGGTCAAGAAATTCTTGCCGGTCACAGCAATCAAAGCGTCATCATCGGACTGATCGTTTGGTACAACACCACCGCCGACTGCCGTACTATTTCCGCCCCAGACATAAAGCCTATCATCGCCGCCCTCACCTGAAAGCTGATCCGTTGCGCCAAAATTGCCTGTCGGTTTGCCGTCTACGATCTCTGAGTTGATACCGCCCAAGATAGTGTCATTGCCTTGGCCACCACGCACAACATCCGACCCAAGTCCGGCATCGACGTAATCATCACCGCTGTCTGCAATGATGCGGTCGTCGCCAGCATTGCCGTAGATTTCGTCATCACCTGCGCCACCGCGAATAAAATCAAGACCTTCGCCGCCCTCGATGTAGTCATCGCCGTCACCTGCGCGGATTTCATCGTTCCCGTCATTTCCGTAGATCGTGTCATTGCCAAGGAATGTCCGGATCAAGTCATTTTCTTCGGTACCATTGACGACGTCGTCTTCCGGACCGCCCAGAATTTCGTTCCGGTCATCTCCATCGTCGTCATCACATCTATATCAAACATCATGCTACTGTTTGACCTATTGCCAGACAAGCCCACCTTTTCACGTTTAACCACTTCATCCCTCCTGCGGCGCAAAGGTCGCACTTGCCTGTTCGACGTTGGTCATGCGACGTTTGTCAAAGTGATTTTGGATTAAAGCAAACATGGCACAGCACCAGACAGACGTAGACATCGCGGCCCCGCAGAATACGCCTGAGGTGGCAATTGACGAAGTGCTGAGCATTAGCAGCGATTTGCTGTCTCAAGCGCATTTGTTTGTCGAAACGTTGTTTCGCACATGGAACCTCTATCAAATCGTGATTGCATTCGGGGTTTTCGTCGTTGCCCATCTTTTGCGCGCGGTACTTGGCCCGCGTATTCGCGAGTGGATGGGTTCACGAGAAAACTGGCCGAAATGGCGGATGCGCATTCTGGTTGTTGTGCATCAGCGCCTGCGTGCGATTTTCTTTGTCTCACTTATCTGGGTCGTCATCTTCACGATGCGCGAAGTGACTTGGCCAAGCCGAAGCTATCTGCTGAGTGTGATCGGCACCCTTGCCTTTGCATGGCTGGCAATCGTCTTTGCAACACGGCTGATCAAAAGCCCGACCCTGCGCAAGTTTGTTCGCTACGGCGCATGGACATGGGCCACTTTGCAGATCCTCGGACTGCTCGATACCGTCGAGCAGTTGTTGGACAGTATCGGCTTCAGCATGGGCGATGTTCGGTTCTCGCTTTTGTTATTTGTGCAGGGACTTGTGATCCTTGGCGTCTTGATCAGCCTCGCGCGGTTCTTCACGACGACGACAACAACACGCGTCAAAGCAAATCAGGATATCAGCCCATCAATGCAGGTTCTGATCGTCAAAGGCGTTCAGATTGCGTTTTATGGCGCGGCCTTCTTTCTGGGTGTGCGCGCCCTTGGCATTGATCTGACAGGTTTGGCGGTGCTGTCGGGTGCGATTGGTGTGGGTCTTGGTTTTGGTCTGCAAAAGGTCGTGTCGAACCTTGTGTCGGGTGTGATCATCCTGCTGGATAAATCAATTAAGCCAGGCGATGTGATCAGCCTTGGTGATACCTTTGGCTGGATCAACTCACTTGGTGCGCGTTATGTGTCGGTCGTTACCCGTGACGGGCGCGAGTACCTGATCCCGAACGAAGACCTGATCACCGGACAGGTGGTCAACTGGTCGCATTCAAACGATTTTGTGCGACTGGATATCAACTTTGGTACATCTTACACGGACAACCCCCATGACGTGCGGCGCATTGCCATCGAAGCCACCCAAGGCGTTGACCGCGTGCTGACCAGCAGAGCCACGGTTTGTCATATCGTAGGTTTCGGAGATAGCTCTGTGGATTATGTGCTGCGCTTTTGGATCAGAGACCCAACAGGCGGTTTAACCAACATTCGCGGCAATGTCTTTTTGGCGCTTTGGGACGCATTTGCGGAAAATGGCATCAGTATTCCATTCCCGCAGCGCGAAGTGAAATTGCTGGACAGCGAACAGGTGAAAGTGAAATTGGAGCAGGATAACCCAGCTGCATCGGACCTCTAGCCGCCCAGTTGTTTGCGCATTGCTTGATAGATGACGGCCGTGGCCACATTGGCTAAATTCAACGACCGGACCTTTGAATTGAGCATGGGCAAGTTGAATGTGCGGTCGTGCATGTCGTCCAATATCGTCGCAGGCAAACCTTTGGATTCGCAGCCAAACACGAGATAAGCATCCTCTTGGTAATCGGGGTCGTAGACGGTGCCTGCGCCATATTCCTCGAAGAAATACAAGCTGTCACGCGGTGGCTTGCGATCAGCTATGAAAGCGTCCCAGTCGTCGTATTCGGCCAGTTGAACGTGCTTCCAGTAATCCATCCCTGCCCGCCGTACAGCTTTCTCCTCAAGGGAAAAGCCGTAAGGTTTGATCAGGATCAGCTCAAGATTCAACGCAACACAAGTCCGCCCGATGGCACCTGTATTGTACGGAATTTCAGGCGTCACGAGCACCATCTTAAGGCAGGGATCAGGCATCGGGATGGCTTTCTAGGACTTGGGTCAACGTGGTGGTACCCCACCGAGGCGCGCCTTAACAGCATCAAGTTTGCGACTGATACATAGAAAAACCGCGCAATTCTGCGCGGTTCTGGGGGCTCTCCAAGTGCTTTGCATGTTAGTCAGCTTCGCGCTCAGGCGCGATTATCGCCATGGGTGCGGGAACCCAAACATGAAATGGCTCTGATAATACAAACGATAATCATCCCCCCGTTGATCAGTCACTGTTTCGGACACATGCGTCGTTTCGGGTGAGAACAGCTTGCGTAGCAATGAAAGTACCAACATCGATCATTCCTCCAAGAAGTAGGAAAGCTGTTCAACAAAGCCGTACTTGCGCATCATTGCATCGCCTTCCGGTGTGCGGCTGACTGCGCGGACTTTCTCGAGATCCTTTACATCGCCGACGACAGCGACCTGATACGCATCGTTGGGATCGCGCAGGATTGCTTTGATGGTCATTGAATCCCCGAATAATGCCTTGTGTTCGGCTTCATAGACGGCAGATTCCATTGGGTTTTCGGTTGTGGAAACGCGGGCGATTAAAATCATCATAGACATCGTTCTGTTCCTTCTTATTGGACCAAACGCTCCCTGAATTGAGCGTACACATATTGATTGCATGAAAGAGATTGCTGGATAAGATAGTGATAATCGCGATCATAATTCGATAGGGTCGAACAATGATTGACCATCTACGGACGATTGCGATCTTTCAAACAGTGGCAGAGCTCGGCTCGTTTCGCGCTGCCGCAAAATCGCTCAAGCTTTCGCCTTCGGTGATCAGCCACCATATCACGCAACTCGAAGGGCAATTGGGCACGCCGCTTTTGTATCGTTCAACACGCCGGATGTCGTTGACGGATGCGGGGGCTGAATTGCTAGTGGCATCACAGCGGATGACCTTGGCCGCACAAGAAGGGCTGGCTGCCGTCAATCGACGCATAGAACAACCGGTTGGCAGATTGTCGATCACGATGAACACGTCCAGCGCAACCCAGCCCTTTTGCCAATTCTACACCGGCTTCGCCAAGGCCTATCCCAAAATCCAGCTTTCGCTACATATCTCGGACCACAGTGTGCAGCTTGAGGGATCTGCCTTTGATCTTGCAATCCGCGGCAAAGCGGACGGGTTGGACGACAGTTCATATAAGGCGCAGAAAATCGGGGACGTGAAGCTCGGAATTTTCGCGACCCCGCAGTACGTAGCCACGCGCCCAGCGCTAAAATCGTTTGACGATCTTGCGGATTGGGATCGCATTGAGACGTTTAGGATACCGTGGAAATCACTGGCAAGCCTGTTGGGCGCAGGCATGCCACAGCGAGAACCACGAATTGTCATGTCTTGTGACAACTACGAAATGGGACGGCAGTTCATGCTGGCTGATTTGGGGTTCTTAATCGAAGCCACGGCCTTGATGATCGATCACGTCAAAGCAGGACAGGTCGTGCAAGTTCTTCCCAGTCAAAGCACGCGCCCGTTTGAAATCTTTGCCATTTATCCGGCGAATGCACCCTTGGACAGCCCTGCGCGTCTGTTTATTGAATATATGACGGGCCCCGAGATGCGGAAGGCAGACTGGCTTTCATCGGGAAAGCACATCGTCCCCGTGTAATCTGCACAGCAAAAAGGCCGCACTTTGCAGCACGGCCTTGTCGCATTTTTGACGTTCAGATCAGTCGCTGCGGTTCATCCGGTTTTCGATCAGATTGTCCACGACGGACGGATCGGCCAGAGTTGACGTATCACCCAATGCGCCAAAATCATCCTCAGCGATCTTGCGCAGAATACGGCGCATGATTTTGCCAGAGCGTGTTTTTGGAAGGCCAGGCGCCCATTGGATCAGATCGGGTTTGGCAATCGGACCAATCTCTGAGCGGACCCAGACTTCAAGCTCTTTACGCAGCTCTTCTGTCGGCTCTTGGCCGTTCATCAAGGTCACGTAAGCATAGATGCCTTGCCCCTTAATGGTGTGCGGGTAACCCACAACAGCAGCTTCGGCGACTTTGGCGTGTGCGACCAGCGCGCTTTCGACTTCTGCCGTGCCCATGCGGTGGCCGGACACGTTGATGACATCATCGACGCGGCCGGTGATCCAATAGTAGCCGTCGGCGTCACGTTTACAGCCGTCACCGGTGAAGTAGTAATTTTTGTAGTCGCTGAAATAGGTCTTTTCAAACCGTTCATGGTCGCCCCAAACAGTTCGCATCTGCGCCGGCCAGCTGTCCTTGATACACAACACACCTTCAGCGGCGGTGTCGTGAATTTCTTCGCCAGATGTCGACTCTAGGATGACCGGCTGGATACCAAAGAACGGCAGAGTAGCAGAACCAGGTTTTGTTGCTGTCGCGCCGGGCAGTGGCGTCAGAAGATGCCCGCCGGTTTCGGTTTGCCACCATGTGTCAACAATAGGCGCTTTGCCTTTGCCAACCACATCATTGTACCAGTTCCAAGCTTCGGGGTTGATCGGTTCGCCGACGGTGCCAAGGACCTTGATGTCGGACAGATCGTATTTTTCGACCAGTTCATTCCCATGCGCCATAAGCGCACGAATGGCGGTCGGAGCAGTGTAGAACTGGTTCACCTTGTGCTTTTCACACACGGCCCAGAAACGCCCTGCGTCGGGATAAGTTGGAACACCCTCAAACATGATCGTAGTCGCGCCGTTCGCGAGCGGTCCGTAGACGATATAGCTGTGGCCAGTCACCCAACCCACATCCGCGGTACACCAAAAGATGTCACCGTCGTGGTAGTCAAAAGTATATTGATGGGTCATCGCCGCGTAGACGAGATAGCCGCCCGTGGAGTGCACAACACCCTTGGGCATGCCGGTCGAACCGGATGTGTACAGGATGAACAGAGGGTCTTCTGCGTTCATTTCGGTTGGCGGGCAATCTGCGCTGACTTGGGCTTCCATTTCGTGCAACCAAAAATCGCCCTCGGGACGCCAAGCGATCTGTTGACCTGTGCGCCGCACACATAGGCATTTGCAGTCATGCATGACGTTGATCAGTGCTTGGTTGACGCTGTCCTTGAGGTTGGTCACGCGGCCACCACGCGGTGCGCCATCGGCTGTGATCACAACTTTGGCTTGCGAACCACTGATCCGTGCAGCCAGCGCATCAGCAGAAAAACCTGCAAAGACGATCGAATGGATTGCGCCGATCCGCGCGCAAGCAAGCATGGCATAGGCGGCTTCGGGGATCATCGGCATGTAAAGTACGACGCGATCACCTTTGCCAACGCCCAGTTCCTTCAGGCTATTGGCCATCAGGGACGTCTTTTCGTGCAGCATCTTATAGGTGATGTGAAGCGCTTGGTCGTCAGGGCTGTCCGGTTCCCAGATAATCGCGGTTTGGTCGCCGCGTGTCGCCAAATGGCGGTCAATGCAGTTGGCGCTGACGTTCAGTGTGCCGTCTTCAAACCATTTGATATCAACTTTCCCGGGCGCAAAGCTGGTGTTCTTTACCTTTGTAAAAGGCTTTATCCAGTCAACGCGCTTTCCGTGCTCGGCCCAAAACCCTTCAGGGTCATTTATCGAGGCCGCGTACATCGCATCATAAGTCGCCTTGTCGGCATGCGCATTGGCGGACATTTCAGCAGATGGTGCATAGGTTTTATCGGACATGACGTCTTCCCCCTTGGTCAGTCTTGATGGCGCAGGTATCTCACCTGCTGCCTCCTCCGCTGCGTATCATGGGGAAAAGCTGTACGAATCCAAGTCATGCGGTGAGGTGTCGCAGCGATTTGTAAATCTGCGCACCTTTTCCACACGAATCGGTGTTAATTAATTTACAACGAGCCCCTACGCGTCGTGGCGAAATGCCATGCTGATGGCATCGGTACGGGTCAGGCCTTTGGCGCGCAATTCTGCTTCCGGGATTGCAGCGATCGCTTGTAAGGCCTGCGTGCGCGAATTGTTCTCAGCCAAGTGGTGCAGCAACGCGCCAAGTGCACGGAATGGTGTTGCAAGCAACTCTAGCAGCATCTCGCGGTTTGAAATCAATGTGTTGTCTGGGCGATTGGACATGGCGTACCTCGGTGTCTAAGTGGTTGAATTATCTACAACCGAGGTAGTCTTCGCCTTGTCCATCAACAACGCCTGTTCGCGCAATCCCACTATGCAAGGCGTGCATTGGTTATGCGCAAATCAAGCAAAAAAAGCGCCGCGAGTTCCGCGGCGCTGTTGTTTCATTTTGCTTTTGTAGAGGCTTTTTTGCCTTCCCACGGCGTGTCAGGAACAGAAACCGTCTTGCCACGCGGCGCTGGTGCTGGATTCGCCGCTGGCTTTTTTGCTGCTGCTGCCAGATTTGCAATGGGCGATGCAGTCGCCGCCGCAGGGGCCTTTTTTGCAGCCTTGGCAGGTTTCTTAGCGACAGGCGCAGGCGCAGCAACTTTGGCAGCAACGCTGTGCGTTGTTGGTTCGGGCTTTGCAGCCGCAACCACAGCCTTAGGAGCTTCTTCTACTTTGGTTGCGATTGCCGGCTTGGATGCGACAGGCTTTACTTCAACCGGCTTGGTCGCAACTGGCTTGGTCGCGACTACCAGTTTCGGCTTCGCAGCAGGTTGTGAAGCCTTTTTTGCGACTTTGGTCTTCGGCTTTGTGGCTGCTGTCTTTTTCTTAGCGACAGGCTGCTTCGCTTTCGTGTCGGACGCAAAGTATGGCGTGATCACTGCACGCTGCAGGCTTACGGACTGATCGATCATAGCATCTGCGAGGCGCATTTGCTGACCAATCAGCGCACTCGCGGCTGTCATGGCTTGGGCTGAAAGTGTCAATGTGAATGCGGGTGTCATAGGAATCCCCTTCGGGTTAAATGAATTTGCTAGCACTATACCCCGAATCATGCGGCAGTGCAGCAATTTTCTGCGCCGCAGCATATAATCACGCAAAAAGGCGCCCAAAGGCGCCCTTTTCTCTTTATTATATAAGTGCGGACTAAACCGTCTGATCCATCCGCACGGCATATCGAACGCGCCCCTTTACGGCACTGCTCCAGTTAAGGTGTACATCGCGGCGATCTGTCCCTTGTTCGCTATGTGACCACGGCAAATCGAAGACACTGGCACCGCTTGCAGTAGTGACGGGCCCTTCTGGCATGGCGCTTTCAACTGACAGTGCATAGCCTTCAAACGGAAGCGCATTGCGCGTCTGCATCACCCAAGTCGCGGCCTCTGTTTGCTGCTCGAACGACAGGCTGGCGGGGTTTGAAACGGGTTCGTTGACGTTGTGGAACGTGTTCGCGGAAAACTCGAAACTGCGGGTCCGGCTATAATCGAGATCGGCAAATGTTGTGTCCACGTGTTCGACCCGGTCAATGCGACCATTGAGCGACCGAAAGACGTTACCCACCACTGCAAAACCGTTGATGAAATGTCCCGGACCGTAGGGTTTGATTACGATAAAATTGAACCAATCGGCCACATCGTTTGTTGTGAACATGTTGCCTGTGATCGTGAGGCCGCCAAAGGAAAACTGCGCCCCAAAAGCAGGTTCACTGGAATGCTCGTTCGTCCATTCGATGAAGTTGTTGTCACAGTAATTTCCGGTGAAGATCGTTTTCGGGTTTGGTTGCGTGATAATGATACCGCCTTTGCGCACACCGTTGATTTCATCGTCACCATGGAACCAGTGATTGCCGGTGATCAGATTGCCAGACCCAGCCAACACGCAGAAATGCTTGAACTTGCTGGTGCGGTTATCGCGATTTTTGACGTCATTGGCGTTGGCATTGAAACCAATGCTAACACGGTTCGCGACAGGCACGCCCTGCTCGTCCGAGATCAATTGGCAGCGGTCAATCATCATGCCCTGACAGCCGCGACCGGGTGACGTGATCCCGCGGTTCTTGGGTCGGTTTACAAAACAATCACGCACATGGAATGTGAACCCGTCTGGCGCCATCATTATGCCGCTTGCAACACCGCGACCCTGAAATTCTATGTCGTCCAGAATAAACTGGCTTAGCTTTTCATAGCCCGAGAAATCGAGCATGTATTGAAAGCGCGTGAAGGTGAAAACCTGCGTGCCTTCGGCGTCAAATAGGGGGCTACTTAGCTCGATTGTTTGCGCACCCACATTGACCGCGCTGACAAATATTTCGCGCCCAACGCCGTTGCCTTCAACCAGTGAACCGACTGCGATTCTAGCTGCATTCACCACATTCGTCAGGCGGTTGTCGTCAGTTGCGGAATAAGTCGCTTGCGACGACACTTGGACAGTATCCCAAGCCGCCCCATCCGCGGGTTCAAACTGTCCATTGCGAATTACGCGGCGGGTTTCGAAGCGCGTGCGCGATGGATCAGCGGCCTGCATGTCCACTGGTTCGGACAATTGAACACGCCGTCCGCATAGATCGAGCGATTCGTGGTCCGCAAAGTTGATCAATGCCTGAAAGGCCTTTTTGAAAGCGATTTCCTCGTTCTGAAACGCTGCCAGATAGGCGTTATAGTCATAGTCGCGCTGTAGAATGAACCGATAGCCGGGCGACTGGACGAT
>Ga0208544_10001124_pt1 | contig 19045 bp, 20 predicted proteins | sample DEB08_DNA_9_FD_184526 | JGI IMG/M metagenome (GOLD analysis project Ga0208544, IMG submission 184526) | Aqueous microbial communities from the Delaware River and Bay under freshwater to marine salinity gradient to study organic matter... | ecosystem: Environmental > Aquatic > Marine > Coastal ... | reverse complement strand
GGGCATGGCATCAAAGTTCACCGAATGTACATTGGGCGTGAAGTATCGCAACGAATACCCAGACGGCACAGTGTCTGGTGGTCCGATGTATTACATCTCCAAGGGTTTTGACGAACTTGGCCTGCCAGGTGGCAAAATCCTCGCTATCTTGTTCTCGATCTTTTGTATCTTGGGCGCGTTGGGCGGCGGCAACATGTTCCAAGCCAATCAGGCGCACGCTCAAATCACCCAGATCACCGGCGACTATCCCGGCTGGATCACTGGCATCATTTTTGCCGGTGTTGTGTTTGCGGTTATCGTAGGCGGCATCAAATCCATCGCGAAAGTGACCGAAAAGGTCGTCCCATTCATGGGCGTTCTTTATGTTGGTGCCGCCGCAATGGTTCTGCTCGTCAACTACGACCAGATCGGTTGGGCCTTTGGTCAAATCTTTGCAGGTGCATTCACCGGACTTGGTGTTGCAGGCGGTTTCGTTGGTGCGTTGATCCAAGGTTTCAAGCGGGCGGCGTTTTCGAACGAAGCCGGTGTTGGTTCTGCGGCGATTGCACACTCTGCGGTGAAAACCAAAGAGCCTATCACCGAAGGCTTTGTCTCCTTGCTCGAGCCACTGATTGACACTGTTGTTATCTGTACGATGACAGCCTTGGTCATCACGATCTCTGGTCAGCTAATCTGGGATGCCGAACTTGGCACGTACATCTTGAACGAAGCAGGCACAGCGATTGCGACCGTCGACGGCAACTCTGGTGTTGCCCTGACATCTGCGGCGTTCGGGTCGGCCATTAGCTGGTTCCCATATGTCCTTGCGATTGCCGTGATCCTGTTCGCGTTCTCGACAATGATTTCATGGTCCTACTACGGTCTGAAAGCATGGACATACCTGTTTGGCGAAGGCAAAACATCAGAGCTGGTATTCAAAATCATCTTCTGCGTGTTCATCGTGATCGGTGCGGCAGCAAGCCTTGGACCAGTGATCGACTTCTCTGATGCGGCAATCTTTGCGATGGCTGTTGTGAACATCTTCTGCCTGTACTTCCTGATGAAGGTCGTACGTGCAGAGTTGATTTCGTACACATCCCGCCTCAAGTCAGGCGAGATCAAGAAGTTCTCACACTAATCTGAAGCTATAGAAACTTAAGGGTCGCCCGTAATTGGGCGGCCCTTTTTTGTTGTGATAGGCAGGATTTGCAATTGTCAGTGGATTTGAATTCTACTGAGGTCAGAGCCAACCACCCTACCCTGCCAACACCAATCCAATGAAACCACTGGCCGGTTCCGCCACTTTGCGGTAACCGGATCGCAACCCGATTGACGCCTCCTAGGAACTACGATGACTGAACCAACGTCCGCCCTGCGAATTGACATTGTTTCCGATGTCATGTGCCCATGGTGTGTCATCGGCTACCGTCAGCTTGCAGCTGCATTGGACGCGAAAGACATTGAGCATGAAATCCACTGGCATCCGTTCGAGTTGAACCCGAACATGCCAGCCGACGGGCAGGATATGCGCGCGCATTTGATCGAAAAATACGGGATTACGCCCGCACAATCCGATACCAACCGTGCGAATATGGCTGCACTTGGTCAAGAGCTTGGGTTCCAGTTCAACTTTGCTGACGGTTTTCGGATGCACAACACGTTTAATGCACATCAGCTTTTGCATTGGGCCGATGAAAAAGGCCGAAAGCACGACCTGAAACAAGCACTGTTCGAAGCCCATTTCACGCATGGGCGTAACCTTTCGGATCGCGCTATCTTGGTTGATATTGCAGCAGAAATTGGCCTGGATCGCGACGAAGCATCGGCCGCTTTAGACGATCAAAGGTTTGCAGCGCAGGTGCGTCTGGAACAACAATTCTGGACAAAGCAAGGCATCAGCGGCGTTCCTGCAGTCGTCTTTGACCGCAAGCATCTGGTGACGGGTGCGCAAGGTGTCGAGAACTACAAAAGTATGCTGGATCAGCTTCAACAAATGCGCGGCTGATCCCTCGCTGGCAGGGCTATTCGAAATACCGGACCAGCGGACTGGCCGCCCGAAAGATCTCGATAATGCCATCAATCACCTCGTCTTCGAGAAGAAGTGCATCCGGTAAATCCTGACGACAGCCTAAACCGACCATTCCCATATAAGGGAGGGCTGGGTGCTTTTTCGCCAATCCGTCTGGCACCTCACCCAATGGCTTTCTCGAGACAATGCCATCGGGGAACGCCGCTTTGAAATCAGGGTCGGATAAGACTTCAGTCAAACCTTCCGGATCTTCGATTAACCGCAGACGCAAACGAGCCAATGCGTCTTTGGTTGGTTGAAAAAGCCCCGCGCCTGCATGGCAGTTCCCAGGTTCAATATGAAGGTAATAGCCAAAGTCTTCGGTGGGTTGACCTGCATTGGCAAAAACATCGACTTCGGTGCGGTATAGGCCGGGACCGCTGCGGTCACGCGGGTCCTGAAAGAACTTGGTGTAACTTTGCTTTGGTTTGAGGCGCGCGTCAGCAACTGAGTGGTCATAGCGTTCAGCATAATCATGCAACGTTATCGCAATCCCTGTGAAATTGCGCATGGTGTCGTCGCGTTCTGGGCGGTGATCATCCAACCAAGCTTTGCGATTGTTCAATGCAAGATCGGCTAGGAAAGCAAAGGTTTCCGGTTCCACCATTAGCGCAACTCCTGTTTTGCAGATGCCGCGAGGCGCAACCGCTTAGACATCGCACTGTGTGGCTATCGCCGACAACTTGCCAGCCCCTTCCACAAAAAAATGCGCCCCGGCCCAAGGCCAAGGCGCACTAACTTGGTATAGGCTGACTTAGTTCAGCGCTTGATCTGTGATCGCATGCGTCCAGGCACCCTCTGGTGCCGCAGAAATCACGGGATCGGAACCACCAGCAAGCAAGGTCGCCACTGTCCGCTCGTAGTCGGCAGGATCAAGTGCGCCGTTTGAACCGGCTGTCAGTTTAGCGATCTCGCCCATCATGCGAACCTGTGCTGCTTCGGTCTGAGCGCCTGTCTCGTCATTGTCTAGAATGATGCCTGCGGCTTCTTCCGGATTGGCTTCTGCGTACTTCCAGCCAGCCATCGAGGCGCGCACAAAGCGGACCATTTTGTCGACAAAGACTGGATCGTCAAGGTTCTCTTCCAGAACATAGATACCGTCTTCCAGCGTGGCGACACCCTGTTCTTCGTACTTGAACGTCACCAGTTCGTCTGGGTTTACACCTGCATCCAGAACCTGACCGTATTCGTTGTAGGTCATGGTTGAAATACAATCAGCCTCGCGGTTCAGCAGCGGATCGACGTTGAAACCCTGCTTGAGCACCGTCACACCGTCTTCGCCACCGTCGGTCGAGATACCTTCTTGTGACATCCATGACAGGAACGGATATTCATTGCCAAAAAACCAAACTCCGATGGTTTTGCCTTTGAAGTCCGCGACGGATGTAATGCCGGTGTCTTTCCAGCAGGTCAGCATCAGACCGGATGTTTTGAACGGCTGCGCGATATTCACAACTGGCAGACCTTTTTCGCGTGCGGCTAAAGCCGAAGGCATCCAGTTCAACATTGCATCAGCGCCGCCACCTGCAAGCACCTGTGGAGGTGCAATATCAGGACCGCCGGCAAGGATGGTCACATCTAGCCCTTCAGCTTCGTAATAGCCCTTATCAAGCGCCACATAGTAGCCCGCAAACTGCGCCTGTGTGACCCACTGCAGCTGGAGTGTTACGGTATTCGCATGTCCGTCTGCAAAAGCGGTTGTTCCGCCCAAGCCTACGGCCAGCGCTGCTGCCATCATCATCTTTTTCATGTCATTCTCCTTGTTGAAATTAATGCGCCATTTCGGCGTCGTTCTTAACGTTGTGAGGGGTGCCAGAACGTCACCCGTTTTTCGATCAAAGTAATCGCCCCATAGAATCCACTTCCCGCAAGGGCTGCTATGACAATCTCTGCCCAGACCATGTCGAGCGCAAGCTGTCCAAAGCTGGTGGATATACGAAAACCCATTCCGACAGTCGGAGAGCCGAAAAATTCAGCAACAATCGAGCCGATCAATGCCAGAGTGGTCGCAATCTTCAGGCCATTAAAAATAAACGGCATTGCTGCGGGCAAACGCAGCTTCAGCAGTGTCGGCCAGTATCCTGCCCCATAGGTCCGCATCAGGTCACGTTGCATTGCACTGGTGTCTTTCAGACCTGCCACAGTATTCACGAGGATCGGGAAAAACACCATCACTGCGACCACCGCCGCCTTGGATTCCCAGTCACTGCCGAGCCACTTAACGAAAATTGGCGCCGTCCCCACGATAGGAAGCGCTGCCATAAAACTACCCACTGGCAAAATACCTCTGGTCAGAAAGTCCGACCGATCGGCTAGGATGGCGACACCGAATGCCGCCAATCCGCCAAAGACATAGCCTGTCATCGCCCCTTTGATGATCGTTTGCTGGAAATCGGCCCAAAGGCGCGGGCCTTCGACCAGTATCCGTTCAGCGATTGAAGACGGTGCAGGCAGGATCACAGGATTTATTTCGAACGCCCAAACCAGCAATTCCCAAACAAGGATTACAGTAATTCCGAAAATCGCAGGAATCAACGCTCTGACAACCGGACGGTCAGAGTGCGGGCCAGTGGCCAGTCGCACGTTCAGCCACCAACCTGCCCCCCAAACGAGTAATGCTGCAACAGTCGCCATCATGTCGCAGCCATCCCCATCCGCTTGAGAGTGATCCGTTCAATCAAACTAAAGATGCCAACCAATGCTGCTGCCGTGATCGCCGCCGCAAAAAGTGCGGCCCAAGACACAAGCGGCTGCCCGTATTGATCGCCCACAAGCATCCGTGCGCCAAACCCTGCCCGTGCTCCCGTGGGCAATTCGGCAACGATTGTACCAACCAGCGATGCTGAAATACCGATTTTCAGTGATGCGAAAAGGTAAGGTGCAGACGCGGGAAGCCGCAACGTCCAAAAACCTTGCGACTTGGACGCGTTATAGGTCCGCAACAAATCAAGCTGCATGGCATCTGGACTACGCAACCCTTTGACCATGCCGACGACCACAGGAAAAAATGAAAGGTAGGCCGAGATCAGCGATTTGGGGAACAAGCCCTGAATACCCATCGACCCCAGAACGACAATCACCATCGGAGCGAGTGCAAGGATGGGAATTGTCTGGCTGACAATCGCCCAAGGCATAACAGACAGGTCCATTACACGGCTGTAGACAATGCCGACGGCCAAGAAAATCCCAAGGGAAGTACCGATCAGAAAACCAAGCAAAGTCGGGGCTAATGTGACCCATCCATGATAAACAAGACTGCGTTTTGACGTAATTTTCTGCCCGAAGATTGTGTTATACATTTCGCCCGCGACCTGATGCGGTGATGGCAGATTTGGGCGCACGAAGTTATAAGTTAAGGGAATCAAATGTGTGTTGCGCAAAGCAAGACCCACACCAGACACGTCCTGCCTTGCGCTGGGGGTCTGTGGCGTCACAATCAATTCGTCCCGCTGGGCCTGATCCGCCACGAGGTGGATGTTCATCGGAACAACGCAAACGACCCAGAACAACAAGATCGCGGCGATCACGGTCAAGATGGGCAAGACGGACTTCATGCAGCAGACCTGAATTGCATGTGGCGTGATCTAAAGGTCATCGGCATGCCCTGCCCGCAATCCATCACGCACTCGGTGCGCAATCTCAATAAACTCGGCACTGTCGCGGATATCCAATGGTCGGTCGCGCGGCAGCGTGCTTTCGATCACATCCGAGATTCGACCCGGACGCGGCGACATCACAACGATCTTGGTCGACAGATACACCGCCTCTGGGATCGAATGCGTCACGAAAGCGATGGTTTTTTCAGTACGCGCCCAGAGCTTCAACAACTGTTCATTCAAGTGATCGCGTACGATTTCGTCCAATGCGCCAAAAGGTTCGTCCATCAGCAGAATATCGGCATCAAACGCCAACGCCCGCGCAATCGAAGCCCGCTGTTGCATCCCGCCCGACAACTGCCACGGGAATTTGCGGTCAAATCCGGTAAGGTCAACAAGGTCCATGACGCGCTTAACGCGTTCAGCCTGTTCGGCCTTGTCAAAGCCCATTATTTCGAGCGGCAGTTTGATATTGCCCCCGATTGTGCGCCAAGGATAAAGCCCTGCTGCCTGAAAAACATATCCATAGGCGCGCGCTTGCCGCGCTTGGTCGGGTGTCATGCCGTTGACGGAAATGTCGCCGGATGTGGGCGTCTCAAGCCCCGCAATGCAGCGCAGGAACGTGGTCTTGCCGCACCCCGAAGGTCCGATGAAACTGACGAAATCACCCTTGTTGATATCAAGGTTCACGTCTTTTAGCGCATGGACAGGGCCATCATTCGTCGTGAATGTCAGGTCTAGATCGCGGGCCGTGATTATTGGTTTCTGGCTCAAACTGGCTATTCCTTTTAGACGCCGGTTGCAGGAATACCTGTCCGCTCGATCGGGCGCGGGGCCGTCAATTCCTTCCAAGATGACAGCGCTTTATTGGTCGCGGTATTTGCTTCGCGTTTCACGAATTTGCCATGGCCTTCTTCGGTACGTATTTCACCGTCATGCACAGCAACATGTCCGCGTGTGAGGGTAAAGCGCGGCAGGCCCGTGACATCTTTGCCTTCGAAGACATTGTAATCAATAGAAGATTGCTGACTGCCTGCTGTGATCGTTTTAGACTTCTCTGGATCCCAAACAACAAGGTCCGCATCGGCACCGACCAGAATCGCGCCCTTTTGCGGGTAGCAGTTGAGGATCTTGGCGATGTTCGTTGATGTCACAGCAACGAATTCGTTCATCGTCAAACGCCCCGTACGCACACCATGCGTCCAAAGCATCGGCATCCGGTCCTCTAACCCGCCAGTGCCGTTGGGGATCTTGGTAAAGTCGCCAACGCCATAGCGTTTCTGTTCAGTGGTAAACGCGCAGTGGTCCGTGGCCACAACCGAAAGCGTCCCTGATTGAAGTCCCGCCCACAGGCTATCTTGGTGTTGCTTGTTGCGGAACGGCGGAGACATGACGCGGCGTGCAGCGTGGTCCCAGTCTTTGTTGAAATATTCGGATTCGTCCAAAGTCAGGTGCTGGATCAGCGGTTCACCCCAAACACGTTTGCCCTGCATTTTGGCACGACGGATCGCTTCGTGCGCTTCTTCGCAGGATGTATGCACAACATACAAAGGCACCCCTGCCATATCAGCGATCATGATGGCGCGGTTGGTGGCCTCGCCCTCGACTTGGGTCGGGCGGGAATAGGCGTGTGCCTCTGGGCCAGTATTGCCCTGTGCCAGCAGTTTGGCACTTAGTTCTGCGACCACATCGCCGTTTTCAGCGTGGACCATCGCGATGCCGCCCAATTCGCCGATGCGGCTAAACGAGGCAAAAAGCTCGTCATCGTTGACCATCAACGCGCCTTTGTAGGCAAGGAAATGTTTGAACGTCGTAATGCCGCGATCTTTGATGACCGTTTCGATGTCATCGAACACCTTTTCACCCCACCAAGTCACGGCCATGTGAAATGAATAATCACAGTTAGCACGGGTCGATTTGTTGTCCCACATCTGCAATGCATCATGCAGACCTTGCCCCGGCGACGGCAGCGCAAAGTCTACGACCATCGTGGTGCCACCGGACAATGCAGCGCGAGTCCCGCTTTCAAAATCATCCGAGGAATAAGTGCCCATAAACGGCATCTCAAGATGGGTATGCGGGTCAATGCCACCGGGCATGACATAGCATCCCGTCGCATCTAGCTGTTCGTCGCCCGAAAGATTTGGCCCAATTTGGATAATCTTGCCATTTTCAATCAGCACGTCTGCTTTGTATGTCAGGTCAGCGGTGACAACCGTGCCGTTCTTGATCACTTTGGTCATGGTGTTTCCTCTTTCTTAGCTAGACGTCACTTGCGCCGTTTCCAGCACGGCGTGCAGCAGGACGTCCGTGCCCGCCGCTGCCCATTCAGGGCTAATTTCTTCTGCTTCATTATGGCTTAGGCCATCGACACAAGGGCACATGATCATCGCAGTGGGTGCCACGCGGTTGATCCAGCAGGCGTCGTGGCCCGCACCTGAAATCAGGTTCATGTGCGAATACCCGAGCCGTTCAGCCGCGGCGCGTACGGCGCTGACACAAGTTTCGTCAAAGGCTACGGGATCAAATCCGCCCACCTTCTCGATCTCGTATTCCATCCCCATTTCATCGCAAATCGCTTTGGTTTCAACGCGCAGTCGCGCCTCCATGTCTTCGATCACGGCAAGGTCGGGCGAGCGGAAATCGATGGTAAAGACGGCCTTGCCGGGGATCACGTTGCGCGAATTCGGATAGATATCGATATGGCCCGCCGCACCGACAGCATGGGGTGCATGGCTCATCGCGATCTCTTCGACTTTGCACAGGATGCGTGACATCGCGAGGCCCGCATTCTTGCGCATTGGCATCGGGGTGGACCCTGTATGGCTTTCTTTACCGATGATCGTGATTTGGGTCCAAGACAGGCCTTGGCCGTGGGTTACGACGCCGATCTCTTTGCCTTCGGCCTCTAGGATGGGGCCCTGCTCGATGTGCAGTTCAAAGAACGCATGCATCTTGCGTGCGCCGGTTTCTTCTTCACCGCGCCAGCCGATACGCTTAAGTTCATCGCCGAATTTCTTTCCCTCGGCATCAACGCGGTCATAGGCCCAATCTTGAGTGTGCAATCCCGCGAAAACACCAGACGACAGCATTGCAGGAGCGTAACGTGTACCCTCTTCGTTGGTGAAGTTCGTCACGACAATTGGATGCTTGGTTTTGATGTCCAGATCATTCAGCGTACGGATTATTTCCAATCCAGACAGAACACCCAAAACACCGTCGTATTTGCCGCCCGTAGGCTGGGTATCAAGGTGCGAGCCAACATAAACCGGTAAGGCATCAGGATCGGTTCCGGCGCGATGGGCAAACATATTGCCCATCTGATCAAGGCCCATTGTACAACCTGCGGCCTCGCACCACGACTGAAATAATGCGCGGCCTTCGCCGTCTTCATCGGTCACTGTCTGGCGGTTGTTACCGCCCGCAATGCCGGGGCCGATCTTGGCCATCTCCATTAGGCTGCCCCAAAGACGCGCGCCGTTAATTTTCAGATTTTCACCGATGGCTGCCATTGCTTTCCCCTAGTTTACTTCGCCTATTTTGGCGCACCCCATCCCGTTGGCCAACTCAATTTTTTTGACCAACTGGTAAAATGAGGCTAACAGAGGTCTATTGGCAGTCAAGGATAATGCGTGTCACTCTTTCAATTAGTCGGTACAGGCCTTACCAACCATTTCTGCAAAGAGAGTGTCGTCGTGTATGCAAAAGCCTGAGTCCCGAATCCAGAAAAAAAATCAGGCCGCAATTCTGGCCGCAGGGCTAGAGGTGTTTTCGCAATACGGGTTTCGCGGATCAACACTTGATCAGATCGCGGACACGGCCGGATTATCCAAACCCAACATGCTGTACTATTTTGCCTCTAAGGACGCGATCTATACGGCAATACTGACGCGACTGTTGGGCGACTGGATGAAACCTGTCTATGCGATCAATCCCGCAGGCGATCCAGTTGAAGAGATATTGAAATACGCTAAGATCAAATTGAAGATGAGTAGGCTTTACCCCGCCGAAAGCCGCCTTTTTGCGATCGAAATTATTCAAGGTGCGCCCAATATCATCGACGTGCTGTCGGGCGAATTGCATGACACAATGCAAAGCCTCGCGAACGTGATCGAAGGTTGGGTGGCACAGGGCCGCATTCGCCCCGTTCACCCGCACCATCTGTTCTTTTCGATCTGGTCACTCACACAGCATTACGCTGATTTCGACAAGCAAATCCGCGCTGTCATGGGTGAAGAAGACCCATTCATAGGTGCCGAGGCCCATCTCGAGGATATGGTCCGGCGCCTACTGGCGCCGGAATAGGTTTTTCACTGAAACAACGTTACTCTGCAGCAGTCGCGGATGGATTGTTGGGATGCGTCGTCCAGTTTGCATATTTGCTATCCACAGTTTTGCCAGTCCGCGCATCTACAGTACCCGGTTCAAGCTCTACCATTGTGATGCAGTTCTCAACGGGGCAAACCTCTACACACAGGTTGCAAGCCACGCATTCGGCATCAATGACAGTAAATTTCCGATCCGCAGACATCGCGATTGCCTGATGTGAGGTATCTTCGCATGCGGCATAGCAACGGCCACAACTGATACAGTCATCTTGGTTAATTGACGCTTTGGCGATGTAGTTCAGGTCAAGATGCTGCCAATCAACGATGTTTGGAACAGCACTGCCTTTGAAATCGTGGATCGACTTGTGGCCTTTTTCATCCATCCACTGTTCCAGCCCGCTGATCATCTCTTGGACGACCTTAAAACCGTACGTCATTGCCGCTGTGCAGACCTGCACATTACCACAACCAAGAGCGATGTACTCTGCAGCATCGCGCCAAGTCGTAATTCCGCCAATTCCAGAGATCGGCAAGCCCGCCGTTTCAGGGGAACGCGCAATCTCTGCGACCATGTTCATCGCAATCGGTTTGACAGCTGGACCACAATAGCCGCCGTGCGACCCTTTGCCCGCAATCGTTGGCACGGGTGCCATCTGCTCAAGGTCAACAGAGATGATCGAGTTGATGGTATTGATCAGCGAAACCGCATCCGCCCCGCCCCGTTTGGCTGCAGCTGCAGGTTTGCGGATGTCCGTAATGTTGGGGGTCAGCTTTACGATTACGGGCTTAGAGTAGTACTGCTTGCACCAGCGCGTCACCATTTCGATGTACTCTGGCACTTGCCCTACAGCCGATCCCATACCGCGTTCGGCCATCCCGTGCGGGCAACCAAAGTTTAGCTCGATCCCGTCTGCTCCGGTGTCTTCGACCAGCGGCAGAATGGCTTTCCATGCTTCTTCCTCGCAAGGCACCATAAGCGAGACAATCAACGCACGGTCAGGGTAGTCAGCCTTGACGCGTTTGATTTCCTCAAGGTTCACGTAAAGGTCGCGGTCTGTAATCAGTTCGATGTTATTGAGCCCCAAAACACGTCGATCAGCGCCATGCACCACACCATACCGCGGGCCGTTGACGTTCACGATTGGTGGGCCTTCGGATCCAAGTGTTTTCCACACAACACCGCCCCATCCCGCTTCGAATGCGCGACGCACGTTGTATTCCTTGTCTGTAGGTGGTGCAGAGGCAAGCCAGAACGGGTTCGGGCTTTTGATGCCTAAAAAGTCTGTTGTCAGATCAGCCATAATTACACATCTCCTGTCAGGGTTGCATGAATGTCCATTGCGGCATCCCTGCCTTCGGCCACCGCCGTCACTGTCAAATCGTCACCACCAGTGGCGCAGTCGCCACCAGCCCAAACACCGACACGGCTTGTCCGACCAGCACCGGTTACGGCAATTTTACCGCCGTCCAGCGTTAGCCCGCCGTCCATTGTCAAAGTCTGCCCAATTGCGCGGAAGACCTGATCGGCGGCAATCCGGATGGTTTCGCCCGTACCAGCCAGTTTGCCGTTTGTGACCTGGGTATATTCCAATTCAATTTGTGCGACCGAGCCATTTCCATGAACGGCAACAGGTTTAACGTTAAACATCAGTTTGACGCCTTGAGAGGCCGCAAGGTCTTGTTCGTAGCGGCTCGCGCTCATGGCTTCGCGGCCACGGCGGTAGGCGATGGTGACCTGTTCGGCCCCCAGAAGTTTCGACTGCACGGCGGCATCAATGGCCGTCATACCGCCACCTATCACGACAACGTTGCGTCCTACGGGCAAAGTTGAAAAATCTGTTGATTGGCGCAAGTCCTTGATGAAGGAAACAGCATCAGACACACCGCCCAGATCGTCGCCTTCGATGCCCAAAGCGTTCACGCCACCAAGCCCGACACCAAGAAACACCGCGTCAAAATCAGCCGATATTGCATCAACGGTGATTGCTTTGCCTGCCTCAATTGTGATGCCACCAATCGACATCAACCAATCAACTTCACGGGCTGCAAAGTCATTCGTCGATTTATAGGCAGCGATTCCGTATTCGTTCAATCCGCCGGCCTTTGGACGTGCGTCATAGACGGTCACATCGTGACCCAACATTGCCAAACGGTGCGCACAAGCCAGACCTGCAGGCCCTGCCCCGACGACGGCCACACGCTTGCTTGTTGCCGCAGCACGGGCAAACGGGTGTACGCCTTTTTCCATAAGCGTATCCGTTGCGAAACGCTGTAGGCGACCAATCTCGACTGGTTTTCCTTCAGCCAATTCTCGCACGCATGCTTGCTCGCAAAGGTCTTCCGTGGGGCAAACGCGGGCGCACATGCCACCAAGTATATTCTGGTTAAAGATCGTTCTGGCCGCAGCTTCGGGTGTGCCGGTGCTGATCTGTCGAATGAAGAGCGGAATATCAATATCCGTCGGGCAGGCCGTGATGCAGGGGGCATCATGGCAGAAATAACAACGGTCCGCTGCCACTGCCGCCTCGTGAGGGGCAAGGGGCGCATGGAGGTCGCTAAAATTGCGCGACAGGTCTTCTGGGCTAAGTCGTTCGGGAACGACACCTGGGGTGAATTGACTGTTCATGGGGTACTCCAACGGCAATATCTGGCTTCACCTTGGCATAGAAGTTTATTTTATCAAATGGTAAAATTTTTCTCGACAACAGTCTTTGTGCGTGGCCATGTTGATGCACAATCAAGCAAGGATATCCCGTGACAGTTTATGCAATCGTTCAAGTTGACGTCAAAAACGCCGAAGAATATGCGAAATACGCAGAAATCGCAGGACCCACAGTCGCAAAGTTCGGTGGTGAGTTTCTAGCGCGTGGCGGCGCGGTTGAGGTGATGGAGGGCGAAACCCGTGATCGTTGCGTGATCATCCGTTTCCCCGATATGCAAACCGCAAAGACGTTTTACCACAGCCCCGATTACCAACGCGCGCTAAGTATTGCGTTGCCGGTATCGACCCGTGACTACAAATTTGTTGAAGGCGTCTAAACGCAATCCTGCTAGCCTTTGCTAGAGCCTCGCTGCACCAGCGAAATCGGCAGTCGAGTCGTTTCAGCCGGTTTTTTGCCGTCGGTGATCCATGACAACAGGCTTGTTGCCGCAGCATTGGCGAGGTCTGAAATGTTGCAACTTACCGATGTGAGTGACGGAAAACTGTCGCGGCAATCTTCGATGTCATCAATGCCGATAACTTTTAGCTTCTGCCCCACGCGCGGCCTATGTTCTGCACAGGATGACAAAACGCCCAAAGCCACCTGATCATTAAAACAGAATACGCCGTCAACATCTGCATAGTCCGCTTTCAACCGCGCAGCCATAAACCTGCCAAAAGAACGGGTTGCCAGACCCGTCAGAACTACAGGCTCCACACCGTGCGCTGCAAGTACAGACAGATAGCCGCTCTTGCGCTCGTGCGTCACCGGGCGACCCTGCAGCCCCCCCCAAAAAAAGCAATCCGCTTGCAACCCTCATCAAGCAAGTGCTGGGTCGCAATCGCGCTACCATGCTCATAATCGGGCGCGATGAACGGGAATTTTTCGCCAGCTTGTTCAAGCCGCCGAAAAACCTGAATGACAGGCGTGCCTGCGGCGGACAGTGCGGCGACCGTTTCGCCTTCATTGCCATAGGATGGCGAAATGATCAGGCCAGAAACACCGTGTTCAAGCAGTGAGGCGATCATACGCGCCTGAAGTTCTGGATCTTCATCGGTGTTCGCAATGACTGTAGCATAGCCTTGATCGGCCAGGATCATCTGCAATGATGCCGCAAATTCTGTGAAAAACGGGTTCCGGATGTCGTTGATTACGAGACCGATCAACCCAGAGGTCGATGACCGCAATGTCGCCGCAGAGCGGTTATAGACATAGCCGATTTCGGCCATTGCCTTGCGAACAGCGGTCCGCGTTGCTTCCTTGACTGTGGGACTGCCCCGCAAAACCAAACTCACGGTCGACTTGGAAACGCCTGCTACCTTTGCCACATCCAGGATTGTCGGTCGGCGTCCCATTAAGGTGCTATTCTCCTATCCTGTGGGTCACCAAAAGCGCCTCCATGCGTGCCTCGGCCAGATCGGGATCTGGCAACAGCCCCGCCGCGTTGGCAAGGCGGAAAACCTCGGAGTACTGCGTGATGTCGCGGCTAGAGCAAAAACCGGCGGGCATGATGAAATGGTTTTGATAGCCGTTCAATCGCGATCGATATGCAATCGCTGCAAAGATACCGAGCAATGCGTGGCTAGGCTGTGTACCGTCACCCGCAATTAAATCCGCGCAATTGAAATCATCACCTGTATAAAGGCGTGCACCATCGGGCAGACGGGCACGAAAAGCTTCTACGTGGGCTTGATCCAGTAGCGAGATCTTGATCCCATCGACTTTGGCAGGGTTTTTAGCAATCAGGCCTAGCACAAGATCATTGGCAACCTCGATCTCAGAAGCCCCACAATGACGGGTCAAACATGTCACCAAGTCAGCGCAGCATAACAGGTTCTGCCGCGCAATCAATTATAGCGCGATACAACGTGCGGTAGTCGGTTTGTGTCACACCCATCGCGCCAAAGGGCCGTGACGCCATAAAAATGAGTCACTCACCTGCCGCATCGATCGCTTCTGCCTGTTCTTGATAGGCTGCATGGATCGCCGTGATAGTTGCCATTTCAGACTGGTCTTTATGATCAGTTCCTGCCCCGCAAACTACACGTGGTTTCAGCGGATGTGCCTTGGCCGCGACCATCGTACGTTCAGTCAGTTTTTTGGCTGTTAACCAATCCACCCCCGTGCCGCGTTGTATGGTGTCCATCGCCTCTGCCAGACCAAACCCCTGATCCCATAACGATGTGCGAAATGACAAAGTTGCGTCCCAATCAACGGCAGGGCGACCATCCTAGGGACTGCGTTCACGCAAGGGATCACTGACGACCAAAGTTTCGCCGATCAGGTGTAATTTTCTAGCTGTCAGTCAGCGGTTTGAAGCCTCAGCATCGTTTTGCCTCACACGTTTAGATCAAGCACGAGAATGCCGTCGGTCCCGCCCACGGCGTTCGCAACGAGTTGTCCACCAAGCGCCTGATGATCCGGATTATCTGCGTAGTTCTGCAACGCATCCCAACTGTCGAAGTCAATGACGAAGCCGTGCATATAGCCACGTTCGATCTGTTCGGGACTTTCGGAACGACCTCCGGTGAAATTCTGAACGCCGGGCAGTGTTTCCGCCAGCGCAGACAGGCCGGCATAGATACCGGCAATTTTTGCCTCAGAGGTTTCTGGCTTGAATTTGGTGAGTACGATATGGCGGATCATTGCATAGGTCCTTGATCTTGCTAGATGATGTCAGTGGTCTTTCGCCGATCAGGATAGAGGGCGCGTTGGTGTTTTAAGAATTGACGCGCGGCGTGATGGACGCATCTACCACACGCAACGCTGCAATTCCGTTAAAGTGCAGGCGCAGGTCCAGCACTACATCGGCGCCACTTCCCATACGGCACGAGCCGGCACAATAATGCAACGTTTTTGGAGTGATAGCAGATGAAATTGAACAAAGACCGGGCCACATCTGCGTTATGCTCTTTAATGTCAGGGATGACGCCCCCAGCGCCACTTGCATCGTTGACCCGCCAGCCCTGTAGGTTTTCAGGCAAATGGACAGCGTGATTGATGCGCACGGACAAAACCCGCCCGATTTCACCCGATGCAATCAAATCTCTGACAGCGCGATGCGATCCGGAACAGCTCAGATGATGATTGGTTGCAAAAACCGTCCCCTGCTTTTCAGCCGCAGTCACCATTTCATCTGCTTGAGATAACGTCAGACCCAATGGCTTTTCGCACAAAGTGTGCTTTCCCGCAGCAATTGCAGCAAGCGCCTGTCCATGGTTTTTTTCGTTGGTTGAAGAAATATAGACGCAGCACGCGTCTTTGTTTGACAGCGCGTCTGCCAGTGATGTCGTCGAATGTGCTACTTGATGATCTTGCGCCCATTGCGCTGCACGGTCAGCCGATCCGCTGACCACCCATGATTCATCGGCTTGATCTTGCGACCTGACCGCGCCCAGCATGTGCTGGGATGCAATCGTACTTGCTCCGACAAAAATCCACTGCATCGCTCATCGACCATTTCAATTGGAACTTTCCATATTTGACGTTTGGAACGTTCCAATTTTGACAAGAAAAACCCCTATGAACTCTTAACAAACTGAAAAAATTGATTTTATCGCGCTGGCAGATCACTGACCCAGAAAGATGTGATGACGATACCCAGATTGGGTGCCCGCAAGCAGATCGCTCCGCCGGTTTGATTCTACTCTGGCAATCGGCTGTAATTTTCAAAGCGGCGGGCTGTTGGATTGGCATTTTCCTCAGGCCCGTTCGGTCCGACTCAAACCCGCCCGAAATTACGGCCGTTTCGAAACTACCGACTTGAAGTCGCCACATAGCGGCACACAATCTGCGCCCAAAAGTTAACAATCATTCACGCTTGCAATCATAGCCCCTAATTTAGCAACAATAGCCATAGAAACTTAATCTTTTGGGGTCGCCAACCCATATGCACTGCGAATAAGGTAAGGTGGTAAGTGCAGTCAATTTCTGGGCTGTCGCGTTGAACTAGTTGGATCAGTTGGATCAAAGGATTTAAATATGACCGTACAGAAAATCAGTGATGCACTGGAAAACTGCATCAGTGGCAATGGCAATTACTCGGAACTTGTACACAATCTAATGGAACTGGGTTGCTCTGATGAGTTGATCACAGCAATCGTTGTCGGCTCACTGGGTGAAAACCTGCGCGACCGCGTTGCACCTCTTATCGCGATGGTTAGATCATATGAAAACCTGTCGTCGTCCGAGCAGATTGATCTGCTTTATTCCCTCATCAATGGGCATGACGACCACATGCAGATCGACGCTCTTAAGAAAAGATCAGCTAGCTAAAGCGCTGAAAAGCGACAGCTGCTAAGCAATCTTACCTAGTTCTTTCGAGAACGCGTCAGGCAAAGCCCTAACCAATTGCACTTCGTCCACTGAACAGCTCAGGACGCAGGAGCGCATTTGCGCCCTACTCTTCTGCACCCAATGCCTGAGGTGTTGGCCTTTGAGGGCTTTCCAAAACCTGGCTGACCCCTTCCACAGTTTAGCGGAAAGCGCTTCGGATTCGCCCCGTAGTCGTTAAGAAATGTGACATATCGCCATCCAAATAAGGATTGCTGCATCGTCGGGCACATCCGAAATGGATATTATCCCTTGATCATCAAGTCTTTTTCTTTAACTGTTCACTCATGAACGCAATTTTTCATTTGCGCCTCTGGAACAGATCACGCCCGTGACCTCTGATGCGGTAGCCGTGGATAGCCCCACTAATCAGAACCTAAGTGACCGGGCCGAAGTCCGGTTTCGGGTCATGCGCGCGATCGAGCAAAACCCCCACTTATCCCAACGCGACCTCGCGCGGGAGCTTGGTGTCAGCTTGGGTGGCGTAAATTTCTGTATCAAAGCATTGATCGACAAAGGTGCCATCAAAGTTGAAAACTTCCGCGTGTCAGACAAGAAAATGCGCTACGCGTATATACTGACGCCTGTCGGGATTCATGAAAAAGCACACATGACCAGTCGGTTCCTTCAACGAAAAATGCGCGAATACGAAGCATTGAAGGCCGAAATTGAAAGCTTGAGAGAAGAACAGAAGTCAGGGGGCAACGATGAACTGTAGTACAGGTTCGTCTGAGCCTGTACTTATTTGCGGCAACAAAGCGGATTTCTTGCGAACAGGGCATGAACTGCGCCAGAGCCCGTCAATTTTCACGTACAACACGGTTAAGATACTATGAAACGCGTCCTTATTACGGGCTCTGCCGGCTTCATCGGGTTTCACCTTGCCAAGCTGCTGTTGGATGAAGGTTTTGCGGTCTATGGCATTGATGCGGTGACCGACTACTACGACGTCACACTAAAACACCGTCGTCATCAAATGCTGATGCAGTCCCCGAATTTCGCAGCATCCGAATGCAGGCTTGAAGATGCGGATCAAGTCATGACAATTGTGCGGGATTTTGGACCGGATGTGATTGTACATCTGGCGGCGCAAGCCGGTGTGCGCTATTCGCTTGAGAACCCGCGCGCCTATCTCGATAGCAATATAGTAGGTACTTTCAACGTTTTAGAAGCCGCACGTGAAGTGGGTGTTGATCATCTTTTGATGGCGTCCACGTCTTCGGTCTATGGCGCAAATGACGTAATGCCATTCCAAGAAACAGAAAAGACCGAAACACCACTTACTTTCTATGCAGCGACAAAAAAGGCAAATGAAGCAATGGCGCATTCATATGCGCACCTTTGGAACATATCGACAACAATGTTTCGCTTTTTTACAGTCTATGGGCCTTGGGGACGGCCAGACATGGCGCTTTTCAAATTTGTTGATGCAATGCTCGATGGTCGCCCGATAGACATTTACAATCACGGCGAAATGTATCGGGATTTTACCTATGTCGATGATCTGGTGCGCGGCATCCGACTTCTCATTGATGCTGTGCCCGTCCGGCCAGAAAATCCACACGATATTGCGGAAGGTGATAGCCTGTCACCTGCAGCACCCTACCGCGTCGTTAATATCGGCAACTCTGACAAAGTCCGCCTGCTCGACTTCATCGAAGCGATCGAGGCTGAACTGGGGTTCAAGGCCAAACGGAACTACATGGACATGCAAAAGGGCGATGTTCCGGCAACGTGGGCAGACGCCGAACTCTTGAACCACCTTACCGGGTACAAACCCCAAACGGATGTTCAAGAAGGTATTAGCAAGTTCGTGGCGTGGTTTCGTGAATATTATGAGAAATAGGACTGATGATTGTGTCGGCACTGTGACGATGCTTCTTAAAGAGGCTTCAGTCATTGAGGCATGGCACGGGACTTGCGTTATCGGGCATTTGGAAAATGACCCCCTCCCGGAGCTCCGCACCGCGAAGGATAGCGCAATTATTGTCAACTGAATTTAAACAGACGCGCACCAAAAACCGACACCACAATAGCTTT